>JABLTR010092724.1_pt1 | contig 100173 bp, 88 predicted proteins | sample 7160071 | NCBI WGS metagenome assembly JABLTR01 (sample SAMN14651230, study PRJNA627086) | human gut metagenome | isolation source: feces | host: Homo sapiens
ACAGTTTTCCGGTGACAATGGCGAAAGGGATCCACCTGTTCCCATACCGAACACAGAAGTTAAGCCTTTCAGCGCCGATGGTACTTGGTTGGAGATGACCTGGGAGAGTAGGACGTTGCCGGATTCCATGAAAAAAGAACCCACCCCATAAGGGGTGAGTTCTTTTTTCATTTCATCTGCAACGTTCCTCTCCCAAGTCGTTTTCAATGAAGTCAGAGAATGTACTTGGTTAGGATATCGGCCCCCGCGCCCTGTGGGCGAAACAGGGGGGCGATATCACCTGGGAGAGTCAGAAGCGTAACGCCTTATTTTTCAGATTGCCCCGATCAATGTGCAGCATTGTGCTTGGTTAGGATTTTGACTGCCGCCCGCTGTGCGGGATTCAGGCAGGCAAAATCACCTGGGAGAGTAGGACGTTGCCGGATTCCCGAACACCCTCCCTCAACGATTATACGCCATTACAGCTTCTTTTTTGGAGACAGGATTGCCTATCGTGCTCACTTCATCTCTTGTGCCTGCACTGGCGCGTAGCGGGAGCCCCGTTTAACATATAAATGAAAGACTCACAATAGCGGGATTTTTTAATATCCTCAGCGACTGCGAGTCCTTGCAATTATGAGGTTGAATTACCGTGTACAGACCGATTCGCACAGTGGTGTGAGCGTCTGGCTTTCTAATGAAGAAGCCTTCTTACTCAATTTTAGACCGTGACGCGAAACGCGCGCGGCGTGACATAGAATTTGCGCCGGGAAAGAATCATTTATACATAATATCTTCTCTCAGGCGATAAATCGTTGCGCCGTATTTCTTGCGGCAAAACGCATCGACAAACCAGTCGATCCCCTTCACTGCGTCGTATTGCACATAGGCATAGCGAATGCCGTTTACGCTTTTGCCTTTCATGTTGGAATCAGCCCAATGAACGCTGTCCGTTTCCGGGTCATAATCCGCAATGAAAAGCATGCTGTGTGCGCCGACTCCGTAATAATAGTTTGCGGCCATTTGGAAATAGTCGCCGCGTTTGACCTGCTTTAAAAATTCGCGGGCTTTTTCGCGGTTTTCTTCTTTAGAAAGTGAATCATCGTATCGAAAGCTTGCAGCAGCGTAAAACGGATTGCCTTCGCTGGCAGGCACATCTTGCCATTCCACCCCGTAGACGTAAGGAGCGCAGGCCGCTTTCTTCTGGTTGTTTGGGATGATCAGCGGTACGTCGGGGTATTCGGCCATGCGGAAGTCGCCGCAGGTTTCGCGGAAAAGATGAACCGTGTAGTTTTTGCAGATGTAGATGTCGCCGCTGTATTGCGCACGCTGGGGTTGACCGTTGGCCTTTGTATAGAGCGTCTGGGCGAGAGAAAGAATGCGGTCGATAAAATCCTCACGTGCGGCTGTTGAGACCGCTTGAACGGTCTCTGGCGCGCTTAAATCGGAAGAGAGGGAAGCTGCATCCTCGGCGGCGGCCATTTCGGCGAGCGAAAGTGATTCGGCCGATGCACAGACAGGCAGAAGGGAAAACAGAAGCAAAAGAAGGACAATGTGATTGCGCAAAACCAAGCACCTCGCTTAAAAGACTGATGATCAGTATAGCAGAATCGCCTGCTAAATACAATCATGCGCCGAAAAAAGCGCGAACTTTTGCTTTGAAAAAGAACAAACTGCCCGATAAACCATTGAAGAAGATACAATTCTCTATTTCTCAAAAAAATATTTTTTCGGTGTTCCATACTTAAATGACACACGAAATGCTCGAATCATGTCGAAAAGAATCAATAAAAACAGATGTTTGTACACGTATATTTGTGTGCAAAAAGAAATATAAACATAAACAACTGTGGAAATGAAAGGGTGTTGACGAAAGGAAAAGAATATGTTATCATAATTCAAGATTTTTTCAATTTAAGGATAGGAAGTGGATTTTATGCCTCCCAAACAGAGAATTACAAGGGAAATGATCCTGGAAAGATCGTTTGCCATGTTCTGCCAGGAAGGAATGGCTGCGGTGAACGCACGTTCTGTTGCAAAAGCGCTCAACTGTTCGACTCAGCCGATCTTCAGCTATTTCTCTGGCATGGACGATTTGAAGAACGCGCTGGATCAAAAGGCGCACGACGTTTTCGAGCAGACCGTCAGCGAAGAAGCGAAGGACTGCCCGGCGCTTGAAGGCAGCAGCAATGCCTATGTGCGTTTTGCGACCGAGCAGCCGCGCCTGTTTGCGCACATGTTCCTGCGCGAGGATGGCGGCATGCAGAGCTTTGGCAGCGAGCTGGCTCGCGAGCCGATGATTACCGCCGAAGCGAGCGAAAAGGGGCTGGACAGCGAAAAGGCCAAGCGCGTCTGCGAAGACGTGATGCTCTATGCGCACGGTTTGGCTGCGATGCAGGCAACGGGCCGCACCAATTTCACTCAGCCGCAGATCGCGCAGCGCGTTCATGAGATGCATGAGATGCTGCTGAAAAAGTAAAACGGAATATTCAAAGGCTGTTCGGCTCGTGAAACCGAACAGCCTTTTTTTGACTCGCGGAAAACTACATAAAAGACGCCCGCGCGCGTGAAACTTTGAGACTTTGCGGGAGATGGTCATGCCGTCCCGGATGGGGCGCATTTGGTAGAAGGTGAAAGGGTTTGGCAAAACAACGAAAAAAACGGCTTGAAACGTTTCAGACAAAGGACTATAATTTGCATGTTTGGTGAACAAAACACGAAATGACTTCCTGAGCCTACACGGAACGGCCTCAAAGGTCTGCCGCGCAGGCTCAGGAAGGGATGAACGGAGGAAAGCGTATGCCCTGCACAACAATTCTGGTCGGTAAAAAAGCATCTTACGACGGTTCAACCCTGATGGCGCGCAACGAAGATTGCGGCCCGGAGAAGTTTAAACCCAAGAAATTCGTGGTCGTCAATCCGGAGGAACAGCCGCGGCATTATGTAAGCGTGCTTTCCGGCGTGACGATCGATCTGCCGGAAAATCCGATGCGCTACACCGCCATGCCCAACGCGCTGGAGGATGCCGGCATTTGGGGCGAAGCGGGCGTGAACGCCTGCAACGTCGCCATGAGTGAAACGGAGACCATCACCTCCAACCCGCGCGTACAGGGCGCGGATCCGCTTGTGGAAGGCGGTATCGGAGAAGAAGATATGCTGACGATTGTTCTGCCGTATATCCACAGTGCGCGCGAGGGCGTGCAGCGGCTGGGTGAGCTGATCGCGCAATACGGCACATATGAGATGAACGGCATCGGTTTTCAGGATGTTGATGAAATCTGGTGGTTTGAGTCCATCGGCGGCCATCATTTCATCGCGAAGCGGGTGCCGGATGATGCGTATGTCGTCATGCCGAACCAACAGGGCATTGACACATTCGACTTTGTGGATGCGTTCGGCGCGCAGAAGGAGCACATCTGTTCGCCGGATCTGATTGAGTTCATCGAAAAGAACCATCTGGATTTGACGATGGAGCCGTGTGCGCTGGCTGAAACGACGGACTTTGATGTGCGCGCTGCGTTCGGCAGCCATACGGATTCGGATCATTCCTATAACACGCCGCGCGCGTGGTACATGCTGCGCTATTTGAACCCGCATACCTGTGTGTGGGATGGCGAAAACGCAGATTACACGCCAGAATCGGACGATCTGCCGTGGAGCATGGAACCGGAACACAAGGTTACGATTGAGGATGTCAAATATGTGCTCTCCTCTTATTATCAGGGCACGCCGTTTAATCCGTATGCGCGTCACGGCGAGGCGGATAAGCGCGGCATGTATCGGCCTATCGGCATCAACCGCAACTGTTTTATGGCCATCACCCAGCTGCGGCCGTATATGCCCGAAGAGCTGATGAGCGTGGAATGGATTTCTGTCGGTTCCAACGCGTTCAACGAGGCGATTCCGTTCTATACGAATGTGACAACCACGCCGGATTATCTGGCGAATACGGGCGCCATGCCGACGACTGAGAACTTCTACTGGGCGAACCGCATGATCGGCGCGCTTGCCGACGCGCACTATGCGACCTGCATCGCGCACGTTGAGCGTTATCAGAAAAATCTGGCTGCGAAGAGCCACGAAATTCTGGCGGCGTTTGACGCGGGCTGCGCACGGGAGAAGGACGTTCACGCCTATTTGGAAGAAGGCAACCAGCGCATTGCGGACGAGGCAAAGCGCCAGACGGACGATCTGATGAGCAAAGTGCTGCATACGGCCAGCAGCGAAATGAAGAACGCGTTCAGCCGCGCAGACGCATAAACAAAGCATAATGCTGCATAAAACTGCATAACATGTATAAATTCAGCGCATGCAACGAATAAAAAACCGTTGTATGCGCTGAATTTTGTTCGTTATGCCGAAAAGATGTATAATTATGAGAAAAACGTTGACAAATTATACATGACACGATATAATCCATTTCATCAAATCCAACAGGAAAAAACAAAAAGGAGCGGATGAAAATGAAAAAGCTGTGTGTATGGGCGCTGGCCGCAATGATGACCGTAGGCGCGACGGGCGCAATGGCTGACCATCTGGATGATATCAAGGCAAAGGGCAAGCTGGTCGTCGGCTCCGAGGTGAGCTTTGCGCCGTTTGAATTTTACTTTGTGGGTGAAGACGGCAAGGAGTACGAAGCCGGATTTGAAATGGAGCTTGCGCGTCAGATCGCCGCGGATATCGGCGTAGAGCTGGAGGTTTCCGACCAGCAGTTTAACGGCCTGATTCCCGCGCTGCAAAACGGCGATGTGGATCTTGTGCTTTCCGGCATGACCGTCACGGAAGAGCGCAAGAACGCCGTCGATTTCTCCTCGACCTATTACGTCGGCGAACAGCCCATCGTCGTTCGCGAAGCGGATTTGGATACCTACAAGACCGCTGAGGATTTGAAGGGAAAGACCATCGGCGCGCAGCTGGCGACGATTCAGCAGACCATCGCCGAAGAACAGTTCCCCGACAGCGAATTGCTGCTGCTGCCGACGGTGCCGACCCTGCTGATGGAGCTGCTTAACGGCAATATCGAGGGCGTTGTCTGCTCCAAGATCGTGGCGACGAGCTACATGAATATTTATCCGGGTCTGGCCTTCTCCGAAGTGCCGGTGGAATCCAACAAGAACGGCGTGGGCGTAGCCGTGGCTAAGGGCGACGAGAACGCGACGCTGCTGGCGGCGGTGAACGAGACCGTTGAGCGCGTTGTGGCGGATGGCACGTATGACGGCTGGGTCGAAAAGGCCTGCGCGCAGAATGCCGAGCTGCTCAAGACGCAGGACGCGGCGCAGTAAGCGCGAAATCATCATCCGTACGGGCGGTCAGGAGAAAGCCGGGCCGCCTGTTTTCCCGTCTTTGGGGTTAAGCAATGAGGGCGGGCGATAGAGAAAGGGTTGAAAGCGATGTTTTCTTTTGAGGCATGGTGGCAGATTTTGACCACCAAGCTGCCCGTCTTTTTTCAGGGCGTCGGCACGACTGTGGAGCTGGCGCTCTGCACGGCGATTTTCGGCACGCTGCTGGGCATTGTGGTGGCCCTGCTGCGCATGAGCCGCGTCAAGCTGCTCAAGGTGCTGGCGGGCGCGTATATCGAATTTCTGCGCGGTACGCCGCTGCTGGTGCAGGTGCTTATCGTTTTCTACGGCCTGCCGCAGATGGGCGTCAAGCTGCCGCGAATGACCGCCGGTACGGTGGCGCTGGTCATCAACAGCGCGGCGTACATGGCCGAGATCGTCCGTTCCGGCATACAGGCCATCGACGGGGGACAGACCGAAGCCAGCCGTTCGCTGGGCATGAACGGCGCGCAGACGATGATTTACATCATTCTGCCGCAGGCGATTAAGAACATTCTGCCCGCCATCGGCAATGAGTTTATCAGCATCATCAAGGAATCTTCGATTCTGTATACCATCGGCATTTACGAATTGACGTATCAGGCCAACAAGCTGGCCTCGACCAATTTCCGCTATCTGGAAACGCTGACGATATCCGCGCTGATTTACTTTGTGCTGACGTTTACCGCGTCCCGCCTGCTGGGGATGCTGGAGAGGAGGATGCGTCGTGGCGACCGCTAATGAAACGCTGATCAGCGTTAAGGGGCTGAAAAAGCACTTTGGCAAATTGCAGGTGCTCAAGGGCGTGGATATCGATATCCACAGCGGAGAAGTGGTTGTGGTCATCGGGCCTTCCGGTTCGGGCAAATCGACGTTCCTGCGCTGCATCAATCTGCTGGAAACGCCGACGGAGGGCGACGTGATCTTCGAGGGGAAGAGCGTCATGAAGGCGGGCAAAGACATCAACGTTCTGCGTGAGCGCATCGGCATGGTCTTTCAGCAGTTCAACCTGTTTCCGCATTTGACGGTGCTGGAAAACATCTGCATTGCGCCGATGAAGGTCAAAAAGGTGCCGCGTGCGCAGATCGAGCGCACGGCGATGGAGTTGCTTGCGCGCGTCGGTTTGGCGGAAAAGGCGAAGGCCTATCCGGGGCAGCTTTCCGGCGGACAGAAGCAGCGCGTGGCGATTGTGCGCGCGCTGGCGATGGAGCCGGATGTGATGCTCTTTGACGAGCCGACGAGCGCGCTTGATCCGGAGATGGTCGGCGAGGTGCTGGACGTGATGAAGCGGCTTGCGGCGGACGGCATGACAATGGTCGTCGTCACGCATGAGATGGGCTTTGCCCGCGAGGTGGGCGACCGCGTGCTCTTCATGGACGAGGGCATCATCATGGAACAGGGAACGCCCGCCGAGGTTTTCGGCAACCCGCAGAATCCGCGCACGCAGGACTTCCTGAAGAAGGTGCTGTAAGGCGAGGGGAGGCGTTGAGGCTTTTGCCCCAAATCCCGCCAGAAAACGGCGTTCCCCTGACTTTCTGAAATAGAGGGATGGAATCATATGAAGCAAATGGACGCGCTCCAAAAACTGGAGCAGTATGTGAATATGCCCAGCGGCAGCGCTGATTTGGAAGGATTGGCGGCGTTTGTGTCCGTTGTGGAAAAGGACATGCAGGCGCTGGGCTTTACGGTCACGCGCCATCCGATGGCGGGGCGCGGCGACGCGCTGGAATGTGTCTATGGCGACGGCGAAGACACGCTTTTGCTCATCGGCCACATGGACACGGTCTTCGCGCGGGAGGAAAATCAGCCGTTTGCCGTGGATGGGGATCGGCTGACGGGCAGCGGCGTGATGGATATGAAGGGCGGCGTGCTGATCATGCAGGCGGCGATGGCCGAGGTGCTGCCGACGATGCCAAAGCATATGCGCGTGGTTGCGATTCTCAGCGCGGACGAGGAAATCGGCTCCGAGGGTTGCAGCGGGGTCATCACGAAATGGGCCAAACAGGCCTTTGCCTGCCTGAGCTTTGAACCCATGCGGCCGGGCAATACGCTCGTGCGCCAGCGCAAGGGCGTGACGGCATTTCAAATCGCCTGCACGGGCATTCGCGGCCACGCGGGCGCAAACTATTTGAAATGCGCCAGCGCGATTCAGCAGCTCTGTGCGGTGGTCAATGAGCTGTATATGCTGCGCGACGACGAGAAGCTGCTCAGCATCAACGTCGGCGTGATCCACGGCGGAACGGCGGAGAACGTCGTCTGCGATGAAGCGACGCTTCGCGCAGAGGTGCGCAGCTTTGATCCGGCGGCTATCGATGCGGCTTGGGCGAAAATCGAGGCGATTTGCGCGAAACCGGGGATTCCCGGCACGACGACGACGCTGAAAAAGATCGCGGCGCATCCGCCGTTCCACGCAAATGAAAAGAGCGCAAAGCTGCTTGAGCTGGTTTATGCGCAGGCGCAAGCGCTGGGGATGACCGTTGCGGCGGAAGACACCGGCGGCGCAGGCGACGTGGCTTTTGCCGCGATGGAAGGCCTTGCCGCGCTGGACAGTTTCGGCCTGCTCGGCGAAAATGCGCACACCACGAAGGAGTGCGGCTCGCTGGCCTCTTTTGAACGCAACGTGAAATTGAGCGCTGCGGTGATGCGGGCGTTGTTTGCAAATCCGGAACTTGTGAGATGAAAAAGGGCTGTCAAGCTAAAACCGGGTATGTTGTAAGAAGAAAACATCTGAGCATTTTCAGGTTCTTCTTAAAGCTACCGGGTTGATTCGCTTGACAGCCCTTCAATTTTCGCCCTTACTGCGCGGCCTTACGCCCCGCAATGCGGCCGTAGGTGATGCAGTCCACCAGCGCGTTGCCGCCGACGCGGTTCGCGCCATGGATGCCGCCGGTCACTTCGCCCGCAGCCAGCAGGCCCGGAATGGCGTTGCCGTTTTCATCGAGCACCTGCGTGTCCGCGTTGATGACCACGCCGCCCATCGTGTGATGCACGGAAGGCGTGCGCGGGATGGCGTACCACGGGCCGTTCTCCTGCTTGATGGTGAACAGCGCGCGGCCGTATTCGTCCTTCAGCGCGTTCGCATCCACATTGGCGTTGTATTCGTCGATCTGCGCTTTCACGGTCTCGTAATCCCAGCCGACCTTTTCGCAGAGGGCTTCGAGCGTGTCGCCGACGATGATCGCGCCCGCGTTGATGCACTCGCTCATCGGCACGCCCAGCAGGTCGTACTGATTGTCCGGATCGGTAATCACATCGCTGCTCTCCAGCATGTAGAACAGTGCGTCCGTCTGCGCCAGCGCCGCCAGAGAGATGTCGTCGCGGCGGCCGTCCTCGCCGATGAAGCGATGACCTTCTTTGTTGTATCAGAAACGGCTCCGCCGCGCAATCTGAGGAAAAGAAAAACGCCCATCTTTTCAGACAGGCGCTTACATGGAGCGGTAGACGAGATTCGGACTCGCGACATCCACCTTGGCAAGGTGGCACTCTACCACTGAGCTACTACCGCATCGCTCACTTGCAGAATGTATTTTAGCACAGCTTTTCATCTCTGTCAACCCTTTTTGCAAAAAAGTGGGCATTTTCGTCCTTTCCATGGAAGGACAGGCGGTTATTGTCAGAATATCGCGATTCGCCGCGCGCCACAATAGGGCTGAACCGATTGGAGGTGAAACGACATGGCGAACAGCAACAGCGGCGGCAACCAGATCAACGTGCCGCAGGCCAAGGACGCGCTGAACAACATGAAATATGAAATCGCGCGTGAGCTTGGGGTCAACCTCAAGCAGGGCTACAACGGCGACCTGACCTCCCGTGAGGCCGGTTACGTCGGCGGTTACATGGTCAAGCGCCTCATCGAGCAGGCCGAGCACCAGATGGCGGGCCAGAACTGGTAACGCCTCCGATTGCGCGCCGCAAGTCCGGCGCGCAGTCCCCTTGTCAAAAAGAAAGGAGCTTTGAATCCTATGTATCAGAACCAGAATAATCAGCCGAACCAGCAGAACGCGCAGCAGGCTTCCGCCAACAGCAGCCGCAGCGGCCGCACCGTCGTGCCGGAGGCCAAGGGCGCGCTGAACCAGATGAAGTATGAAATCGCCAGCGAGCTGGGCATCAATCTCAAGCAGGGCTATAACGGCGATCTGCCCTCCCGTCAGGCGGGCTATATCGGCGGCTATATGACCAAACGCCTCATCGAACAGGCCGAGCGCTCCATGAGCGGGAAGGCGTAAAGCCGCTTCTTCCAATCCATCTGTCAGGGGCTGTCCGCCATACATGGGAGGACGGCCCCTGACTTTATCCGGCAAAACAGGAAAAATGTGTAAAGCATGCCCCCAAATGGGAAGGAAAACACCCCCTCGTCCGTCAAATAGACAGAATCAGGAAAAAAGCGGGCGAAACCCGCAGAAAGAGGGAAGAACGATGAAGAAAAAGATTTGGGCACTGGGTCTTGTATGGCTGCTGCTGCTGCTGGGCGCGGCGGCGCTGGCGGACGGCGGGGACTGGCACGAGAGCCGCAGCTACGGCTCTGTTCAGCTTGCGAACTATGCGGGCTGGTGCGACGGCTATCAGAGCGTGGACGGCTTTGGCGGGATCACGGCGGCGGATTCATTTACGCTGACGGTCATCAGCAAGAGCGCAAGCATTTGGAGCGAGCCCAGCACGGGCAGCAAAAAACTGGGCTCGGTCAGCTATGGAGAATCGTTGACGGGCGTTTCCAACGACGGCGGAAACAACGTCGCGATGGATCGCAACTTTTACGAGGTGGAGTATAACGGCAGACAGGGCTGGGTCGGCGCGACGTATGTCGTGCGCAACACGCTGGAAATCGTGCTGATGGAGAGCAACGTTCCGGCGTATATCGCGCCGGACGCGCGCAGCAAGAAGGTCGGCTCGCTGAGCAAAATGACCCGCTACCGCGTCATCGGGTTCTACGACGACTATTACATTGTGTCCTTCCGCGGCGCGGCCTGCGCGTATATTCCTAAGGATGCCGCGCACTACGATACGAAATTCATCGGCCTGTACCGACAGGCGGCTGTGCACAGCGGCAGTGTGGAATACGGCACGAAGCTCCGCACCGGCCCGGATGACAGTTATCCCGAAATCAAGACGATGAACGCGGGCACATCCGTCGAATGTCTGGACGAGATTGACGGCTGGTACATGATCCGCTATTCGGGCAAGGGTGCGGACGGCGAGGTTTTCGCTTTCATCGACTCGGATGCGGTGAGCGTGAACTGGTAAAAAATGAATAAAACACGGACAAAGGAAGAAACGGCAATGCGGGAATTTGAAATCACACGCGCTCGGAAATCGGATGCAGAGGCGCTGGCCGCGTTGGAGGCCGTCTGCTTTCCTCCAGAAGAGGCGGCGACGCTGGCAGGCTTTGAAGCGCGGCTGGATGCGTTCGGCGACTGGTTTTTCGTCGCAAAAACGCCGGACGGGGAGATCATCGGCATGATCGACGGCATGGCGACGGACGAAGCGAGCATCGCAGACGAGATGTTTGAGGATGCGTCGCTGCACAAACCGAATGGGCGGGTGCAGACGGTCTTCGGGCTGGACGTGCTGCCCCAGTGGCGGCACAGAGGCGTTGCAGGCGCGCTGATGGACGCGTTTGTCGAGGCGGCGAAGCAGGCCGGGAGGGAGAAGGTGACGCTGACCTGCAAAAAGCGGCTCATCGGCATGTACGAGCATTTCGGTTTTCGTCTGATCGGCCAGGCTCGCAGTGAGCACGGCGGCGCACAGTGGTTCGACATGGATTTGGATTTACGCTAAAAACCGAACGTTTTTCAAAAGAGGTCGATTTTCTATCGGAAATCAGTTGCTTTCCACGCGCTTTTTTGCTACAATACGGGGCGCAACATGTTTAGGCGTTGTCCTTGTGACGAAAGAAAGGGGAACTTCAACCATGGCTAAGCAGCTTGAAATGATGTACGAAGGCAAGGCGAAGCAGGTCTTTGCAACAGACGATCCCACTCTCGCGGTGATCCACTATAAAGACGACGCGACCGCGTTCAACGGCCTCAAAAAGGGCACGATCGTGGGCAAGGGCGTGGTGAATAACCTCGTCAGCAACCATCTGTTCAAGATGCTGGAGGCTCACGGCATCAAGACCCACCTGGTCGAGCAGCTGAATGAGCGCGACAGCCTTGTGCGCCGCGTGTCCATCGTACCGCTGGAAGTGATTGTGCGCAATATCGCCGCGGGCAGCCTTTCCAAGCGTCTGGGCCTGCCGGAAGGCACGAAGCTCAAGACCACCGTGCTGGAATACTGCTACAAGGACGACGAGCTTGGCGACCCGATGGTCAACGATTACCACATCGCCGCGATGGAACTGGCGACGAAGGAAGAGATGGAACAGATTTCCACGATGGCGCTCAAGATCAACGATCTGCTGACCGCCTATCTCAAAGATCTGGGCATCGAGCTGATCGACTTCAAGCTGGAGTTTGGCCGTTTCAACGGCGAAATCGTGCTGGCGGACGAAATCTCGCCGGATACCTGCCGTTTCTGGGACAGCAAGACCGGCGAAAAGCTGGATAAGGATCGCTTCCGCCGCGATCTGGGCCATGTGGAGGACGCGTATCAGGAAATCCTGCACCGCCTGATGGGAGGACACGAAGCATGATCGACCGCTATACCCGCCCGGAAATGGCGGCGCTGTGGACCAAGCAGAAAAAGTTTGAAACGTGGCTCGAAGTCGAGCTGAACGCCACCGACGCGTGGGTGAAGCTGGGCAAGGTGCCCGCCGAAGCCGCCGCTGCGATGCGCAAAAACGCGAAATTCACGGTGGAACGCGTGGAGGAAATCGAGCAGTCCACCCGTCACGACGTGGTGGCGTTCACCCGCTGCGTGGCGGAGAGCCTGGGCGACGAATCCAAATATCTGCACTTTGGCCTCACCAGCACCGACGTGGTGGATACCGCGCTTTCCAGCATCGTCTCTCAGGCGCTGGATATCATCGAAGCGGATATGCACAAGTTTATCGACGTGCTGGCCGCGCAGGCGGTCAAATACAAGATGACCCCGTGCATGGGCCGCACGCATGGCGTGCATGCCGAGCCGACGACGCTGGGGCTCAAGTTTGCGCTGTGGTATGCCGAAATGCAGCGCAATCTCGAACGCATGGAGCATGCGCACAAGATTACCCGCGTGGGCAAGATCTCCGGCGCGGTGGGCACGTATGCCAACGTCGATCCGTTTGTGGAGCAGTATGTCTGCAAGCAGATGGGGCTTGAACCGTCGCCGATCAGCACGCAGGTGCTCCAGCGTGACCGCTATGCCGAGTTGATGAGCGTTATCGCCATCACCGGATGCAGCCTTGAAAAGTTCGCCACCGAGGTGCGCGGCCTGCAAAAGACCGAACTGCGCGAGGTGGAAGAGCCGTTCCGCGCGGGCCAGAAGGGTTCTTCTGCGATGCCGCACAAGCGCAATCCGATCAACTGCGAAAAAATCTGCGGCCTCTCCCGCGTGCTGCGCGGCTATGCGATGGCGGCGATGGAGGACGTGGCGCTCTGGCATGAGCGCGACATCAGCCATTCTTCCGTCGAGCGCATCATTCTGCCGGACGCGACCGAGCTGCTGGATTATATGCTCAGCCTGATGACCCGCATTCTCGGCGACCTGTTCGTCTATCCGGAGAACATGCTTCGCTCGATGAGCATGTCTTACGGCCTGCCGAACTCCCAGCATGTGCTGCTGACCCTGATTGACAAGGGCATGCTGCGTGAGACGGCTTACGACTGCGTGCAGCGCTGCGCCATGCGCGCGTGGCAGGAGCAGAAGCCCTTCCGCGATATGCTGGAGCAGGATGAGACGGTCACGAGCCATCTCACCCCGGCGGAGCTGGACGAGTGCTTTGAGCTTGCCTACCATTACAAGCATGTGGATGAGGTTTTCAAGCGCCTCGGCCTCGAAAAGTAACGATTCGTTCGATAAACATCAACAGAATCACCCAAGAAAGGACACTGTTCTTGGGTGATTCTTCTATTTTTTTGAAAAAGAATACGGCGGCCTTGTAACATTTCTCTTTTTAATCTATAATAATACAAACATTGTCCACGGTTTGAGAACGATTTTTTGGCTTTGCCTTGGAGGCGTCATGTACAAATTGCTGCTGGTTTCCGATAAAGAGGAAATCCGTTCGCTGTATCGGCACTATGCCGAGTGGAACACCCTCGGCTTTGAGCAGCCCGCTATCGCGGAAAACGCGCAGCAGGGCATCGATCTGCTTGGCCACAATCGCTATGACGCAATTTCTTCCCTGCTCAGCGTGAGCGAGGGCAAGAAGTTTTTTTCGTATCTTTCCCGCCGCCCGGAAATGCTCGGCATGGAGACCGCGCGCGACGAAGAGCGTCTGCGTAAGGAGATCAGCGCCGCGCGCCGCGCCTTGTCCACGCGCGACGCAAGCCGCCAGAATAAGCAGGTGGACGACTATACGAAGGCCTTGCAGGGCGAGTTTTTCTGCGATCTGCTGCGCGGCGCGGCATTTGACCGCGCGAAGATCGACGAGCGCATGCAGTCGCTCAAGATTGAGACGCTCGATGCCCGCCGTCCGGTCGCCACATCGTCTTTCCGTCTGCCGCAGGGCGACTATTTCCTCGCCGAGGTGTGGCGCTATGGCCGTGAACGGCTGGAAAACGCGCTCAAAAACATCTTTGAAAACGGGGACCCGAAGATGGCGTTTGTGCTGCTCATCATTAACCCGCACCATATGCGCCTGATTGCGCTCCCGCGCGAAGAGATGAGCAAAGAGGATGTTTATGACATGATGCTGGCGCACCTGGCGCGCTGCCAGACCAGCCTTGAACAGTATTTTGAGCTGGATCTGAGCATCAAGCGCGTTGTGCCGTATGACGACCTGTATGCGCTCAGCCGCGAAAACGCGGCGAGAATCGCGCACTGAGCAAACAGAATGAGGCTATTCTCTGACGACGGAGGATAGCCTTTTTTGCGTATTTCTTCGCCCCAAACAACATAGTTTTCCCCAGCGGGAGGGGATGGCATGCGGGAAAAGCGCTTTGCGCTGTCGCTCGGTCTGCCGGAGGATTCGACGGGCGACTGCGCGCGCGTGACGCTTGTCGGACAGAGCGCGGCGCTCGTGGAAGGCCAGCACGGCGTGATCGAGTTGACGGAAAGCCGCGTGCGCCTGAGGACGGGCCGCGGCGTGCTGAGCGTGCTGGGCGAAGGGCTGCGCCTGCGGGAGCTGTCCGTCGATGCCGCACTGATTGAAGGTCATGTGCTGACGGCAACTTACGCCGGGGGAGGGCGAACGCCATGAACCTGACTTTGGAGCTTTCCGGCCTGAATTTGGAACGGCTGCTCCGCACGGCGGGGGAGAACGGCGTGCGGCTGCAAAATGTCCGCCGCGCAGACGAGCGCACCATGCGCGTCACCGTTTCGGCCACGCAGAAAGGAAAGTTGGCCGCGCTCTGCGAGCGGTATGGCTGGCAGATGACGGAGGTTCGCGCGGACTGGCCGCTTCGGCTCGTCCGAACGATGAAAAGACGATGGACGCTCGGCGCGGCGATGCTGCTCAGCGTCTTTTGGGTCTTTGTCTCTTCCGAAATGATCTGGCGGGTGGAAATCACGGGCGCGGGGGAAAATATTGCGGAGGTGCGCCGCTGTCTGGCGCGGGAGAACGCGCGCGTCGGGCGGCTGAAAAAGCGTGTCTCGACGGATCGCCTGGCCGCTGAACTGGCGCTGGCTGTGCCGGGACTGTCCCATGCCGCGGCACGGTATGAAGGAAGCACGCTGGTTGTCGCCTGCCAGCAGGCGCGTGAAGGCGAACGCGCGGGCGTGGACGGGACGGGCAGGGACATCGTCGCGGCGCGGGAAGGCATTATCATCCGGATCAGCGCGGAAAGCGGCACGCCGCAGGTGAAGGCCGGTCAGGCTGTGCGCGAAGGACAGACGCTGATTGCCGGGCAGGAGCGGACGGGCGGCGGCAATCTGCGCGCATGCCGGGCACAGGGAGAGATCATCGCCCGATGCTTCGCCAGGGGAGAGGCGCGCGTACGGCTGAATGTGACCGGCACGGTGGAGACGGGCGAGATTCGCCGGCGCGTCATTCTTGAAAGCCCGAAGAGCCGACGCGTCGTGCAGGATGCGGAGGATTTTGACCGGCAGGATGTCAGCGTGGAGCTTCAGCCGATTGTCGGGCTGTATCTGCCCGTCTGGCGGCGCGTGGAGACGCTGGCGCGCACGGTTTTGACGCCGAGAAGCCGAAGCGTCAGCGATGCGCGCAGCCAGGCGCAGGGCGCGGCAGAAAAAAATGCCAAATTAAACTGCCCGCCGGGGGTCGAAATCCTTGACAAATGGGTAGATTATAGTATGATAGATGATGAGTTCGTGTATGCGACCGTGGTGCTTGTTTTTGAAGCGCCCATCGGCGCGCGGCACGGCGCAGATTAGCCCTTCGGGGCGTGGGAGGACTGCTTCTTTGGCAGAGGATCAGAAATTGGCCTCGGCATCCGGGGCTTTGCAAAACCTGTTCGGCACGGGGGACGAAAACGTCCGCCTGCTGGAAAAACTGATGGATGTGCACGTGGCCCTGCGCGGCGGCGACATCGTGGTGGAGGGCGGAGACGAACAGCGCGTGGACGGCGCCCGCGAGATTTTGAAAAAGCTCTGCGCGCTGGCCGAAAAGGGCGAACGCGTGGATACGGCGGTGGTGCAGTACGCCGTCAGCCTGCTGGAAAAGGGCGAGCTGGATCAGCTGGATAACCTGTACGGCGAAATCGTGGCGACGACCTTCCGCGGCCGCCCCATCCGCTGCAAGACGCTGGGCCAGCGGGAATATGTGCGCGCGATCCGCCGCCACACGCTGACTTTCGGCATTGGTCCGGCGGGTACGGGCAAAACCTATCTGGCGATGGCGATGGCCGTTTCCGCGCTCAAGAGCAAGGAGGTTGAGCGCATTGTGCTGACCCGTCCGGCGGTGGAGGCGGGCGAAAAGCTCGGATTCCTGCCCGGCGACCTGAACCAGAAGGTCGATCCCTATCTGCGCCCGCTGTATGACGCAATGTTTGACATGCTCGGCGCGGAGACCTGCCAGCGCATGCAGGAGCGCGGCGTAATTGAGGTTGCGCCGCTGGCGTATATGCGCGGCCGCACGCTCTCCGACGCGTTTATCATTCTCGACGAGGCGCAAAATACCACCACCGAGCAGATGAAGATGTTTTTGACGCGCATGGGCTTCCGCTCACGCATTGTCGTGACGGGCGATCCCTCGCAGATCGACCTGCCGCGCGGCAAGCGAAGCGGCCTGACCGAAGCGGTTGAAGTGCTTGAAGGCGTGGAGGACATCAGCGTGCAGCGGCTGACCCACCATGACGTGGTTCGCCACGAGCTGGTGCAGGCCATTGTGCGCGCCTACGACGAGCACGCCGCCCGCGCAAAGGAGGAATGGAGCGATGGACGTTACGCGCAAGAGCGCCCGCAAATGGATTGACAGCCTGAGTCTTCGCGTGCAGCAGGGTCTGTTTGCGGCGGCGACGTACCTCATTTTGCTGGCGATCTGTCTGCTGGCCATTTCGCCGGAGCAGTATGATTTGAGCGTGGGCGACGTTGCGCCCAAGACGATCACCGCCAGCAAGGATATCGTCGATGAAATCACGACCGAGCGGCGCAGACAGGCCGCGGCGGACGCGGTTTCCCCGGTCTATTACAAGGATGACACGGTTTCCGACACCGTGCTTTCCGATATGGACGCGGTGTTTTCCGAGCTGCGCGCCGTCCGCGAGCTGGGCGAACAGATTCGCACCTCATGGGGCGAAGAGGGCGGCTCGTTTACGGATTCGGATTACACGCAGGCTTCCGGTCTGGTTACGCGGCTGTCGCTGAGCAATTATCAGCTTCGCACGCTGATGAATACGACCGAGAGCGACTTTGAAAGCCTGTATCAGTCGCTCGTTTCCGCGACGCGCACGACGCTGGTTTCCACCATCACCGAGGGTCAGATCAACGACGCGATCAACAACATTCAGCAGATCGTTTCCTACAATACGCGGACAGATCTGTGGTATAATGTGGCGATTCCGACGCTGCGCGCCTGCCTGAAGGCCAACATGCTGATCGATCAGGCGGCGACGGAGGAAAACCGCCAGAAGGCCAGCGATGCGGTTGAACCGACGGTCTATAAGCAGGATCAGAACATCGTCGTCAAGGGCGACCGGGTGACGGCCGAACAGATTGCGGTGCTCGATTCTCTCGGCCTGCTGGAAGGCAACAGCTTTGACTATCCGCTTTATATCGGCACGGCGGTCACACTGGCGCTGATTCTGGTCGGCACGTATCTCTACGCTTATCTGTTTGCGGGGTCAATGCTGAAAATGGGATCGAGCGCGCTGGTGCTGCTGATTGCGGGCGTGCTGACCGTGCTGCTGTGCCTGCTGATGGGCGAATACCTCAACGTCAACGCGATGCCCGTCGCGCTGGGCGCGATGCTGGTGGTCAATCTGCTGGGCACGCGCCCGGCTTACGTGGCCAACATGGCGCTGACCTTGATTATCACGCTGCTGACGGCAAAGGGGACGGGGCTGGTCACTTCGCAGATGCTCAGCGTGCTGCTGACCTGCTCGCTGGGCGGGCTGGCCGCCATCTGCATGCTGCGCAAAAACACGACCCGCGTGATGGTCGTGGTCAGCGGTCTGGTCGTCGGTCTGGTGAACTTTGGCATCCTCGTCTGCGTCCGCGCGCTGACTTCGAGCGACATGAGCGGCGTATGGATGGATTTGGCGTATGCCGTCGGCGGCGCGGTGGTCTCCGCCGTACTCTGCGTCGGCTTGCAGCCGATTTTGGAGACGGCGTTTAACCTGGTTACGCCGTCCAAGCTCATCGAGCTTTCCAACCCGAATCAGCCGCTTTTGCGTCGACTGATGATCGAAACGCCGGGCACGTATCATCATTCCATGGTCGTCGCCAATCTGGCGGAAGCCGCGGCGGAAGCCGTCGGCGCGAACGCGTTGCTGGCCCGCGTCGGCGCGTATTACCACGATATCGGCAAGCTCATCCGCCCGATGTATTTCAAGGAAAATCAGATGGGCGAAAATCCGCATGACAAAACCGATCCGCGCGTATCCACCGCGATCCTGACCGAGCATACCCGCGACGGCGTGGAGCTGGCGCGCAAGCACCGCCTGCCCGAACCGATCATCGACATGATCCGCCAGCACCACGGCGATACGCCCGTCATGTATTTCTACGCCAAGGCGGTCAAAATGCTGGGCGAAGAAAATGTGGATATCCGCGATTTCCGTTACGACGGCCCCAAGCCGCAGACCGCCGAAGCCGCGATTCTGATGCTCAGCGACACGGTGGAGGCCGCCGTGCGCTCCATGTCCGAGCCGACGCAGGAGAAGATTTCCGCGCTGATTCGCAAACTGGTGCGCGGTAAGATGGAGGACGGTCAGCTGGACGAATGCACGCTGACCTTCCGCGATATCGGCAAAATCTGTTCGGCGTTTGAAACGGTGCTGCAAGGCGTTTTCCACGAGCGCATTGAATACCCCAGCGTGGATTTGAGCCGCGCGCAGCATCACAGCGAAAAGAAGCAGGCGGAACAAAAGACGGAGGCAAAAGCATGATTCTCGAATTTGAAGATGAAAAGCGTCTGCTCGACGACGCGACCCGCGAACTGATGCAGACCTGTTCACAGGCCGCGCAGAAGGCGGAAGGCGTGACGCTGCCGCTGTCCGTGTTCATCCGCGTGGTGGACGACGACGAGATCCGCGCCATCAACCGCGAGCAGCGGGGCAAGGACGCTTCCACCGACGTGCTTTCTTTCCCGACGGTGAATTATCCCAAGGGCAAAACGGCGGGGGCGTGCGAAGGGCTGCTGCGCGAAGAATTTGACCCCGACGTGGACGCGTGCGCCATCGGCGACATTGTGATTTCGATGGATCACGTGCGCGCACAGGCGGCGGAATACGGCCACAGCGAGCGGCGCGAATGCGGCTATCTGCTCACACACGGGCTGTTTCACCTGATGGGTTACGATCACATGACCGACGAGGACAAGCCCGTGATGCGCGCGATGGAAGAAAAAGCGCTTGCCTCCATCGGGCTGACCAGAGAGGAGTAACGAACATGACGGATGAAAAGCTGCTTGAGCTGGCGCTGGATGCGCGCAAAAACGCCTACGTGCCGTATTCCGGCTATGCCGTCGGCGCGGCGCTGCTGACGGAGGACGGGAAAGTGTTCGCCGGCTGCAACATCGAGAATGCGGCCTACGGCAACACGCTCTGCGCCGAGCGCACTGCGCTGGTGAAGGCCGTGAGCGAGGGCTATCGCAAGTTCACGAAAATCGCGATTGCGTCCAGCGGGTCTGCGCCGTATCCGTGCGGCGCGTGCCGTCAGTCGCTCTATGAGTTTGCGCCGGGACTGGAGGTTCTGGTCACGTGGGACGGCCATGTGGAGCGCGCGCCGCTCTCCGAGCTGCTGCCGCACGGCTTCGGCCCGTCGTCGCTGGGAAAGTAAAAGGGGGAACGTTGGGGCGACTGCCCCAAACCCTGTCTGGGGACCAGTCCCCAGACCCCATCTTCGCTTCGCGACAAGATGAAAAAAGATAGCAGTTCTCCCGAAAGGGAGAACTGATGCGAGAAGTGCAGGAACCTCAGGTTTCTGCCGGGGGATTGAAGCCATGTGCCCGCTGTGCGGGAAAAAAGCATGGCGGAAATCGCAAGGAGCGCTTGCGCTCCTATGCGAGTTTCCCGGAATGGGGCAGCGCCCCATGAACCTCAAGACATGAAGGGAAAAGACAGTGAAAAACGAAAATACCGCGAAATTTCTTTCGGGCTTCGCCGCGATCGTCGGCCGTCCGAACGTTGGCAAATCCACGATGATGAACGCGATGGTCGGCGAAAAGGTCGCCATCGTTTCCAACCGTCCGCAGACGACACGCAACCGCATCATGGGCGTGGCGACGGACAAGGACTGGCAGATCGTCTTCCTCGATACGCCGGGTCTGCATAAACCGCGCACGCGTCTGGGCGAATACATGGTCAAGAGCGTGCAGGACGCGATGGACGGCATCGACGTGCTGTTGGTGCTGGTGGACGCAAACGAAATCGGCCCGCAGGATCGCGCGATTGTCGAAGAGATGAGCGCCCGCAAGGTGAAGAAGATTCTGGTGCTCAACAAGACGGATATCGTGGAGGAAGCGCGGCTGATGGCAGCGATTCAATCCTTCGCCGAGGCGGGCTACGACGCGATCGTGCCCATCAGCGCGCGCACGGGCAAGGGCGTGGACGAGCTGAAAAAGCTGATCGTTTCCTATCTGCCGGAAGGGCCGAAATATTTTCCGGATGATATGATGACCGACCAGCCCGAACGCCAGATCTGCGCGGAAATCATCCGCGAAAAGGCGCTGCTGCATCTACGCGAGGAAGTGCCGCACGGCATCGGCGTGGAGATGATGGCGATCAACAAGCTGAGCGACAACCTGACCGAGATTCACGCGACGATTTACTGTGAGCGCGCGAGCCACAAGGGCATCATCATCGGCAAGCAGGGCGCGATGCTGCGCACCATCGGCGCGGAGGCGCGGCGCGACATTGAGAATCTGCTGGGCACGAAGGTGAACCTCCAGCTCTGGGTCAAGGTTCGCGAAGACTGGCGCAACCGCATGGACGATCTGCGCACGCTGGGCTACGAGAGCAATTAAGGGGGAACGATGGGGCGCCGCCCCATACTCTGGCAGGGAATTTAATCCCCTGCACCCCTTCTTCGCTTCGCGGCGGTTTCATAGATCATCCATTTATCGCAAAGCGATAAATGAAGTGGGAAATCCAAGAACCTCAGGTGTTCTTGGTGGGGTTTGGGGCAAAGCCCCAATACGCATGGACGCGCACAGTCCACGGTATGTGACGCTGAATCACCCGATGACAAAAGCGCATTTCATCCGCTTTATCGCGTGCGTCGGCATGGAACGCGTGCTGCTCGTGCGGCTGTATCCCGAACAGAATGCCGAGGTGCGCATGCCGAAAATGCCGCATGCGACGTGGTATATCGGATGCAGCGAAGATGGTCTGTACACGTGCAGGCTGAAATAAAGAAAAATTGGAAAAAACTGAAACAAACGCCGCGCTTGGCTCGTCTTATAGACAGAAAGAAGCGCGGCGTTTTTGCGCGCAGAAAGAGGGAAAAGCATGAAAAGGTGGGGAATCATGCTGTCGGCGCTTTTGCTGATTGCGGCGGGCGCGCTGGCGGATGGCGGCGACAGCACGGGGCTGGACGGCATGCAGGCGCAGGCAATCTATTGGTCGTATCCGGGGGCGCTGATCGAGGATTACAGCGAAATGACGCTGAACGGCAGATTGTATTCTCTCGTCTTATTTTGGTATGACGGAAAGCAGGCGCTGCAAATCAGCTATCGGGATGAAGAAGATGATGCAGAGAGCGACTGGACGGATTGGTTCACGACGGAAGACGCCTTGCCGCAGGGCGAGCGCGCGCAGCTTGAAACGGACGGGGAATCCGTCACGATTTCAGCGACGGACGGGAAGGGAGTGCGGCAGTCCGTCACCTACACATGGTATACCTATATGCCGAAGACGTGGATTGGACAGCCGTGTTATGATGAAAATGAATGGAAGAACGGTTTCAGGCTGACGGCCTACGACGGGGTGAAGCTGGAGTGGGTGCATTACACCAGGCTGCTGCGCTTTGCCGACGGCGACGCGGACATGACTTTGCTGGAGGATATGCGCTATGTCTGCTATGAAAATCTGCCCAAGACGCTGGAGGAGGCGAGGGAAAACGGAAACGTGCCGCCCGGATTCTGTTATTACAGGCCGCAGTGGAATACACTGAGCGCACAGGTGGCACCGCTTTTGCCGGATCAAAGCCGAAAGGTTTATCTGGGGCCGGGGAACAATTATCCGCGTGCGGGAAAAGGCAAGGCGACGGTCAGCACGAACGGCTGGGTGCAGGTGTTCGGCCAATACAAAGGCTGGCTGCTGATTCAATATCATATTGATGTCAATCAGTATCGCATTGGCTGGATCAACGACGACGTGCTGCCGGCAGGCACGACGGTTCCCGAATTAAAAATTGACGATTATTGGGCGGAGGATATGCCCGAAGAGGAAATCACGGCAGATTGCGCGCTGACGGATGACCCGATGGGGAGCCGCGAACCGATTGCGCAGCTCAAGGCGGGGCAGAAAGTCAACCACCGTGCTTTTCTCTGCGAGGAGTGGGAATTCGTTACCGTGAAGATTGGCGGAAAGTATTATTGGGGCTTTGTGCCGAATAACTGCATGTCGCATGGATAAGGGGGATGCGGAATGAAAAAAATCGTTTTATGGATTTGCACGGTCGTCATGACGCTGATCGCGTCGGCCTGCATCGCGGGCGCGTATTCGCCATATTTTGAGGCCGAGCCGCCGCGGGAGGTGCGCGAGCATACAGCGAACCGCTGGCCGGATTATGAACTTGAAGATTACTGTGAGGTGCGCGGCACGCCCAAAGGCGACTACGGCTTTGCGTTGGTGCATCGCCAAAGCGAGCGGATTCTCGTCGGCTATCATCGAGTAGACGGCGAGATGGAATACTGGCTCAAGAATGCGGGCGCTGTGCCGCAGGGAAAGGAGGAAGCGTGGTTTGACGTTGGCACGGCAGGCTGGAAAGACGAAACGGATTGGGTCGGAAATTCCACGGGCAGACAGGTTTACGACGACGGCCTGTGTTTTTTCGTGACCCAACTGGATGCATCGGGCGAAAGCTATGAAAAAATGGTCATGTATCGCTGGGAGAATGGTATGTTTCGCCTGAACAGCTACCACAAGTCGGAGGGCGGAAGCATACGCGTTTCGGATGATAAGCTGGATTTTATCGACTGGTCGAACGGCGTTTACCGCGGCGCGGTGAAGGGCGCTGTTCAGCGCGACATCCGCTATGTGTCTTTCAACGCGCTGCCGGTTTGGATTGACGATGCGAAAGAGAAACTGACCACTGCGCCGAACCTGAAATCCGGCGACTTCGTGGCGCAGAAGGTCAAGTTCACCGGCGGACAGAAATACCCGGTCTATACCGGTCCGGGCGAGAATTATGCGCGCAGCGGCAACGGAAAGGGTTTGGTCAGCTCGAACGGGTGGATCGAGGTCTATGGGCAGAAGGACGGCTGGATTTTGATTCAATACAGCATTTCCGCCGATCACTATCGTTTTGGCTGGATTGAAAAAGATGCTTTGCCCAAAGGCGTGACTGTGCCGGAGTTAAATTTCCGCGTCGCGCCGGGCGATCAATCCGTTGGGTTTGATCGGGATTCCTACCTGACCGACGACCCGCTGGTCAGCTGCGCGAAGCTCTGCACGGTCAAGGCCGAGACGGAAATTTACTATCTGGGTAGTCTGAATGACGAATGGGCGTATGTGATGGTGCAGACGGAGGACGGCCAATGGATGTGCGGATTTATGCCGCATTACGACATTTCAAACGGCTGATGAACGGCGGTTGAATGACTGCGTCCGCGGGTTGAAAACGCTTCCATTGCGAAGGACGCGCCGCTTTGATATAATGCTTGCAGGGAGGCGGGAGAGATGGAGAATCAACTCGGCGCGCGAATCGCGAAACTGCGCCGCGCGTGCGGCCTGACGCAGGAAACGCTCGGCGGTCAGCTTGGCGTGAGCGCGGCGGCGGTCAGCAAATGGGAGACGGGCGCGGCCTGCCCGGATGTGACGCTGCTGTGTCCGCTGGCCAGAGCGCTGCATACGAATGTCAACGCGCTGCTGGCGTTTGAGCAGACGATGACGCGCGAGCAGTTGACGGCGTTTTCGGAAGCGTTTGTTCAACTCGTGCGCGGGGGCAGACGACAGACCGCGCTTGAGGATATGGAACGCCTGTTGGCGGAATATCCGGGCGATACGGCGCTCCGACTGAATTGCGCGGCGCTGATGAACGTGGTGGAAGTGAGCTTTCCGGACGAAAGCGAGACGATCAAGGCAGCTTGGCGCGAAAAACGGCGTGCGCTGTACGAAGAGGCAGCGCTTTCTGAGGAGGCCGCTCAAAGGGAAAGCGCGGTCTGTGCGCTGGCGGCGATGGATTTATCGGAAGATAAGCCCGATGCGGCGCAAAGGCGGCTGGACAGCCTGCCGGAACACAGCGAAGATACGACCCTGCTGCGCGTGCAGCTTTTGAAAAAACGCGGCGAGATGGATCGGGCGCTGGAGGTCACACAGAAGCAGCTCTACCGTGCCGTCGCCAAGACGCTTGAGCGGCTGACGCTGCTGATGGACGTGCAGACGGACGCGCGCGACGCTTTGCGGACGGCGCAGATTTATCGGCAGGTGGAGGCGATTTTTTCCGTGGGCGGAGGCATGAGCTGCGGGCTGATGATGCAGCAGTATCTGAAACTCGGAGACACGGAAAAGGCGCTGGATTGCCTGAAACAAATGGTGGAAGCCGCCGTCGGCCCGGCGATGACGCCGAATCCGGCGTTGTTTTACCCGACGCTTGCGCCGAAGAAATCGGCGAACCAAACGCCGCGGGAACTGCGCGTCATGCTTCTGCGCGGTCTGCGGGAGGATGAAGCCTTTACGGGTTTGCGCGATACGCAGGCATATCGGGAAGCGGCTGCCCGGCTGGAAGAGAGCTTGCAGAAAGAGAATTGAAAATGCGGCAAAACAGGCGGAAGCAGCCCGGCGGCGGGTTGTTTGCCCGCCTGTTTTGTGCTATACTGTTCTACGAAAAAGTCTTGCCTGATTTGCGTTTGAATCAGCTTGTACAGAGTCAAGCAACGCTTCGCTCCCTGACTTCCAGGGTATATCGCTTCGCGCTCAGGTTACGCTGGGAGCGTTGTCCCCAGACCCCTTCTTCGCTTCACGGCGGCTTTAAGCGGGTTTTATCTCAATTCCAAAGAGGAAAAAAACCGGAAAGGAACAACTATGGACAGTTTTGTTTTCGCCCTCGACACGACCATGCCGGTTTTTTTGGTCATTTTACTGGGCTGGTTTCTACGCCGTGTCGGCATCCTGAACGAAGGATTCTGCAAGCCTGCCGATCAATACGTATTCAAATGCGCGCTTCCGGTCAGCTTGTTTCTCTCCATCGCGAAGATGGATGTATACAGCGATTTTGACCCGGCTTTCTGCCTGTTTTGCTTCACGGTGACGGCGGTTGTATTCCTCGGCGTATGGGCGCTGACCAGTCGGCTGATGAAGGATAAGGCGCTGATCGGCGAATTTAGTCAGGCGGCGGTGCGTTCCAGCGCGGCGATTCTCGGCGTGGCTTTGAGCACGAACATCTATGGAGACGCGGGCATGGTGCCGATGATGGTGCTTTCCGCCGTGCCGTTTTTCAACGTGTATGCGGTGCTGATTCTGCAATTTTCGCCACATGTGGATGAGAACGGCCGCCTGATTGCGCCCGAAAGGGATGGCGGCGCGGCGGTTAAACGCGCGCTTTGCAACGTGGCGAAAAACCCGATCATTCTCGGCATTCTGCTGGGCGTGCCGTTTTCGCTGCTGCGCGTAAAACTGCCGACGATTCTTTCCTCGACGCTCAATACCATTGGCGGCACGGCGACGCCCGTCGCGCTGCTGGCGGTTGGCGCGTCTTTCTCCAGTGGGGAAGCGGCCAAATGCGTGAAGCCCGCGCTGCTGGCGATGGCCATCAAGTTGTTTATTCTTCCGGCGGTTTTTCTGCCCATCGCGGCGATGATGGGTTTCACGGGCAGCGCGATGATCGCCATTTTGATCATGGTCGGTTCGCCGACGACGGTTTCCTGCTATGTGATGGCGAAAAACATGGGATACAAAGGCGTGTTGACCAGCAGCGTGGTCATGCTGGCGACGGTGCTTTCTTCTGTATCGCTGACGCTGTGGATTTTCCTGCTGCGGCTGTTCGGGCTGCTGTAACGGCGTGAAAGCTGTCAAATGGCTTGCAATTGTTATCGAAATTTGATAAAATGAATTTCAGAGCCGCGAAAGACGGCAAATCGACAGGAGGAACAAAGCGATGAGGTTATCCAGACGCGATTTTCTGAAAAAGTCTGTAGCAGGCGCCATCGGCGTTGCTGCCGCGGGCGTTGTCGGCATTCCGGCTATGGCGGAAGAAGAAAAAGAGGCCCTTTATATTCCGGGTACGTATTCCGCGACAGCCAAAGGCTATGAGAGCGACGTGAAGGTGACGATGACCTTCACGGAGAGCAAAATCACGGAAGTGGTTGTGGATGCCTCCGGCGAAACGGCGGGCATTGGCAGCAAGGCCGCGGAAGAGATGCCGCAGCTGATTCTGGATGCGCAGAGCGTGGACGTTGTGACCAGCGCGACGGCCTCTTATACCAAGGATGCGATCCAGAAGGCGGCGCAGGACTGCGTGAATCAGGCGCTGATCATCAAGCCCGAAGCAGCGCAGGCCGGCTTGCAGTTTGAAACCAACGAGTTCGGCAATCCGCTTTGGCTGACGAAAGACCTGGGCATGTTCAAATGGCGCGAAAAACCGGCCGAGCCGACCGAGTTTGTGGCGACGGAGAGCGCCGACGTGATCGTCATCGGCGGCGGTCTTTCCGGCATTTGTGCAGCCCGCCGCGCGGTGGAGCTGGGCAACAGCGTGATCGTCATTGAAAACGACGCGAATTATGACATTCACGGCTTCCAGTGCGCAGCACTGAACCCTGACTTGTTCCGCCGCGAGGTCGAAAAGAACGGCGAGAAGTGGGAAGATTACAAGGTGGACGAGCTGGACTTCGTGCGCAACTACATGAACATGCACAACAACCGCTGCAACTTTGACATCGTGAAGCTGTGGGCAGCGCAGTCCGGCAAGGCGTTTGACTGGTATGAAGAACTGATGCCGGAGCAGGGCGACGACGGCAACACGAATTACCGCAGCATGATCTATTACCCGCGCCCGGAGGGATATGACTTCACCCAGAAGGATCACAAGTATAAGACGTATATCGGCACGGTGGATTTCACGTATCAGTCCTTTGCGGAAGCGGGCTATCGCCAGGTGCAGTTCATCGAGGAAAACGGCGGCAGGTTCAATTATAACGAGCGCGGCTACATGCTCACCAAGGATGGAAACGGCAAGATCAACGGCGTCATTTCCAAGCTGACGGATGCTGACGGCAACGTGACCTACAAGAAATATGAAGCGGCGAAGGGCGTCATCGTTTCGACCGGCTATCACGGCCGCGCACAGGATATGATGATGGAGATCGGCGTGGAAGAAGCCATGTATACCCTGCGCAACGGCGAAGAGTTCCCGGCATCCTCCGGTTTCGGCGGCTCCGGCGACGGCCACCGCATGCTCGTCTGGGAAGGCGCGGACATCGAGCCGTTCCGTCAGGCAGATGGCTGCGTGCTTTCGCTGCTGGATCCGGCCGCGGGCCTTGCGCTGAACACCAACGGCAAGCGTTTCCACAATGAGGATGACCAGTGCTGGACGCTCGGCCTTGAGCTGCGCTGGCAGCCGGGCCGCCGCCAGTGGAAGATTTACGACAAAAACTGGCGCAAGTGCCTGGATACGCAGAATTTCTCCCACATGGCGATCGATCCGCTCAATAAGACGCCGTGGACGATGCCGGGCACGCTCAACAACGAGCATGCCGCACCGTATACCAATGGCACCAAGATGAAGGCAGACGGCACGCCGTGCGACGGCACCGAGTTCTATCTGGATATTCTCGGCAAGGAGCTGGAAGCCGGCGTGGGCGATCCGAACGGCATCAGCATCGGCAGCTACTGGAGCTGGCCGGGCGATATCCGCTACGGTGCAAATACGCTGGAAGAACTGGCAAAGATGGTCTATCCGGATGACGAGCAGGCGCAGGCCAATATGCTCGCGGAGATCAAGGAATACAACGAGATGTGCGCCAAGGGCGAGGATACCCGCTATGGCAAGGCGGCGACCATGCTCTATCCGATCGAAGAAGGCCCGTTCTATGCCTTCTCCGCGGCGGCGAGCGACGTGGGCCGCATGGGACAGGAAGGCATCATCACCAACGATCGTCTCCAGCCGGTGATTCCGTCCACGGGCAAGCCGATTGAGGGCGTGTATCTGGCGGGCGTGATTGTCGGCGGCCGTCATGCAAACTGCTACATGACCCCGATGGGCGGCATGAACCACGGTTTTGACGTGACCTTTGGCAAGTGCGCAGCGGAATTCCTGACGGAAGATAATCAGTAATCAAACGGATTATCCCCTTCCACGACAGGAGGGGGATAATCCTTCTTTTTAACAAAAAAGCGTCAGGCAGAGGCGCATGCGCCGGTATGGGCCAGACGGATGCAGCTTGAAATTTCACTTTAAGGGGGATGAAGACGACGGATACCATCGCATTGCGGGTGTGCCTGCCCTTTTCATGGTGGAGAACGCGCGACGCGGAAACGCAGATGACGTTGATCAAGCCGGAGAAAAACGGCGTTCCGGCGTATGCGGCGGCGCTCTGCCGGGAAATCGAAAGCCTGGGAAGGGACATGCAGGAATACCGGGTGGATACCCTCTGGTTTGACGGCGGTTATATGGGCCTGTTCATGCCGGAGCAGCTGGAAGCCATTTTGGCGGCGGCGCATCGCTCGTTCCATCTGACGGAGGATGTGCAGATCAGCGGAACGGTTTTTCCGGGATCGCTGGATCTGGCGATGATTTCCTGCTATCGGAATCACCGAATCGGGCCGCTGATGTTTGAGATGCCGTCGCTGATGATGCGCGAGTGTGAACAGCTGCATCTGCCCAATGCGCTTCAGGCACTGGATCATTCGCTGTATGTGATGCAGAGCTTTCAGGAGAGCGATTATGGCTTGCAGATTGCAATGGGCATTCCGGGGCGCGATGCAGGCGTCTGGCGGCACATTGTCAGCGAAGCCCTTCGATGCAGCCCGGCACACATTGCGTTCTTTTCGCTGAATCCGGAAATGGATGAAGGCGAGGGCTTTCAGCTTGCTCAAACGCTGCTACACAAGGCCGGATATCGGCAGATTGCGCCGCGGCTGTTGACCAGAGCACAGCAGGAACCGCGCTATGCGGAGGTGCTGCGTGGTGAAAAGCCGGCGGCGTCTGTCGGCCTGGGCGCGGTTTCAGATGTCGATGGTTTTGTCACGCGCAACACCCAGAACATGAAAACATATTTGCAGCAAAGCGCGGACTATCGAAATCTGTTGGTTTCAGTCGAGGAAAAACCATGAAAAGCTATTTAATTCAGGATACCACCCGCGAAGAGCGGGAGAAAATTGTGGTCGAATCCATCGGCAGCGTGGAGGCGGCGTGCGACGGCTGCGCGCCGGGGGTGGCCGAGATGTATCAGGCATATATCGACGGGGAAAAGGAGTTGCGCGAGATCAATCGAGAATATGTCGCGCGCTACGTTTCAGGACGCGAGGGGCCGACAAGAAGCGAATGCGGCATGTTTTGAAAGGCGCGACTGACCTTTGTGCAAAAAATGTCAGTGGTGGAAGAAATCTACGAAAAAAGCATTGATTTTTTCCCAGCGTTGCGATATGATATAGATGCTATCATGTGGGTAGTAGGGCTTGTGTATGGGCAGGCTCTCAATGCGGCTTTCTGTCATAGCCGACAGTATATAAAAAGGAGTTGCATCAAAGATGGCTAACATCGATCTTACGCAGTATGGGATCACCGGGACGACTGAGGTCGTCTACAATCCGTCCTACGAAATGCTCTTCGAGGAGGAGACCAAGCCGGGTCTGGAGGGCTATGAAAAGGGACAGGTCAGCGAGCTGGGCGCGGTCAACGTCATGACCGGCATTTACACCGGCCGCTCCCCGAAAGACAAGTTCATCGTCATGGACGATACCTCCAAGGATACCGTGTGGTGGACCTCCGACGAGTACAAGAACGACAACCATCCCGCCTCTCAGGAAGCGTGGGCGGCGCTCAAGGAGATCGCCAAGAAGGAGCTCTCCAATAAGCGCCTGTTCGTCGTGGATGCGTTCTGCGGCGCGAACAAGGACACCCGTATGGCCATCCGCTTCATCGTGGAGGTTGCCTGGCAGGCTCATTTCGTGACCAACATGTTCATCAAGCCGACCGAGGAAGAGCTGAAGAACTTCAAGCCGGACTTCGTCGTCTACAACGCCTCCAAGGCGAAGGTGGAGAATTATAAGGAACTCGGCCTCAACTCCGAGACCGCCGTGGCCTTCAACCTCACCACTCGCGAGCAGGTGATCGTCAACACCTGGTACGGCGGCGAGATGAAGAAGGGCATGTTCTCCATGATGAACTACTTCCTGCCGCTCAAGGGCATGGCTTCCATGCACTGCTCTGCCAACACGGACATGAACGGCGAGAACACCGCGATTTTCTTCGGTCTTTCCGGCACCGGCAAGACCACGCTGTCTACCGACCCGAAGCGCCTGCTCATCGGCGACGACGAGCACGGCTGGGACGACAACGGCGTGTTCAACTTCGAGGGCGGCTGCTACGCGAAGGTCATCAACCTCGATAAGGATTCCGAGCCGGACATCTACAACGCCATCAAGCGCAACGCTCTGCTCGAAAACGTGACCCTCGACGAGAACGGCAAGATCGATTTCGCCGATAAGTCCGTGACCGAGAACACCCGCGTTTCCTACCCGATCGACCATATTCAGAACATCGTGCGCCCGATCTCTTCCGCTCCGGCTGCGAAGAACGTCATCTTCCTGTCCGCGGATGCGTTCGGCGTGCTGCCGCCGGTTTCCGTGCTGACCCCGGAGCAGACCAAGTATTACTTCCTCTCCGGCTTCACCGCCAAGCTGGCCGGCACGGAGCGCGGCATCACTGAGCCGACTCCGACCTTCTCCGCGTGCTTCGGCCAGGCGTTCCTGGAGCTGCATCCGACCAAGTATGCTGAGGAACTGGTGAAGAAGATGGAAAAGAGTGGCGCGAAGGCCTATTTGGTCAACACCGGCTGGAACGGCACCGGCAAGCGTATCTCCATCAAGGATACCCGCGGCATCATCGACGCGATCCTCGACGGCTCCATCCTCAAGGCGCCGACCAAGAAGATCCCGCACTTTGGCTTCGAGGTGCCGACCGAGCTGCCGGGCGTCGATCCCGCTATTCTCGATCCGCGCGACACCTACGCCGATCCTTCCGAATGGGAGAAGAAGGCGCAGGATCTGGCTTCCCGCTTCATCAAGAACTTCGCCAAGTACGAAGGCAATGAGGCGGGCAAGAAGCTGGTCGAGGCTGGCCCGAAGCTGTAAGCCGATTACCGCATACCCACAGGGCGCTCCGAAAGGGGCGTCCTTTTTGCGTCCAACATCGGTTATTTTGCTTGCTAAAACATAAAGAAAATAAAACTGAAAAAATATGTTGAAAACCTCTTGACAGCCATGCAAAACGGACTATAATAATGGTGTCGTTCGGGAACGGACGACAAAAACACGACCCGCAAAAAGGTTCAACGTGCGACCTTACATGACTGGCAGTGTTACCAGCGGTGCAAGGCTAATGATTGGAGGTCTGCATGATGAGCACTTATCTTCCTACTGTTTTCGGTGAAAACCTGATGGACGCTTTTGATGATTTCGACCTGTTCCGCGGCTTTGGCAACGTGGATCGCGCTTTGTACGGCAAGCACGCGCAGAACGTGATGAAGACGGATGTCAAGGAAACGGATGACGGCTATGAGGTGGACGTCGATCTGCCGGGCTTCAAGAAGGACGAAATTCATCTGGAGCTGAAGGACGGTTATCTGACCATCTCCGCGGAGAAATCTTTGGAGAAGGGCAAGGAAAACAAACAGGGCAAGATGCTCCGTCAGGAGCGTTATTCGGGCGTGATGCAGCGCAGCTTCTACGTCGGTGAGCATTTGACGGAGGAGGACGTGAAAGCCTCGTATGAGAACGGCGTCCTGCACATCAAATTCCCGAAGAAAGAGGCGCTGAAAGCCCCTGAGAAGAAGACCATTCTGATTGAGGGCTAACACCAGCACCCTGTCGGTACACCCGACAGGGTGTTTTTCTATGTTTAAACGGCGATACGATCTGAGCGCGGGGAAGAGGCCGATTGGCGGATTTGAAACCGGGAAACCGCAATTTCAGGCATGAAACGGGATGAGTCAGCGTTTTTCATTGACATCCATGCGCATGACGTGATAAAGTATAGGCGTATGAATTTGAGGGCGTTTGCCCTTTTAAAACGGGGAGCGGTTTACAGATGTTTGAACTGAATATTCAGAAAAATTGGATCGACGCGCTCTATGCGCGCAGCTCGGTTCGTCAGTATACGTCCGCGCCGGATAAGGCGCAGCTCGATAAACTGGGCGAGACCTGCCGCAAGCTCAGCTGGCAGGGCGTGAAAATCCGCATGTTTAAAGGCCCCGGCCTCAAGAGCCAGATCAAGGGCACGGATGTGTATGCTGTGATTATCGCCAAGCGCGGCACGCCGATGGAGGTTGAAGGCTTCATGGGCGAAGCGCTGGTGCTGGAAGCCACGGCCATGGGGCTGGGCACGTGCTGGCTGGGCGCAGGCTTCTATCCGGATATCATCAATCGCAACGTTGATTTGCAGACGGACGAGGCCGTGCATTGCGTTATTTCCATTGGTAAGGCCAATTTGCCTGCATTTGCGCCCAAACGCAAGGAGCTGGAAAAGGTCTGCGGTATGAACGAAGAGCAGCTTGCTCAGCTCGGCGCATGGCAGAAGGAAGCCGTGCTGGCCGCGCGTCTTGCGCCCAGCGCGATCAACCAGCAGCCGTGGAAGATCGCGGCGGATAAGACCAGCGTGTCGATTCTGGAGACGACGGTGCTCTACAAGAAGTATGCGCCGCTGGATCGCGGCATCTGCATGCTGCATGCCGCTGTCGGCGCGGCGAAGGCCGGACGCACCGCCATCTGGAAAAAAGTGGACGGCGGATACGCGATGAAGGCATAAGCAGGATTAGGAAAGCGACTTGGCGCAGGCCGGGTCGCTTTTTGTATGAAAAAACGCCTGTTGACACATGCTACTTTCAAAGGAGAGAAGAACATGCTGACAGGCTTTTTGCGGACGATTGTACTCTTTTTTGTGACGGCCGTCGTGCTGCGGCTGATGGGCAAGCGACAGCTGGCTCAGCTGCAACCCTATGAAGTGGTGATCACGCTGATGATCTCGGACTTGGCGACGCTGCCGATGGCGGATGTGGAAATTCCGCTGCTGAACGGCGTGGTTTCGATTTTGACGCTGCTGCTGGTGCACAGTCTGCTCAGCGCGCTTTCGTATGCAAGCCTGAGGATGCGGCGGATCATCTGCGGCAGACCGAGCGTGTTGGTGCGCGACGGCAAAATCTGCGAAAAAGAGCTGGCGAAACTCTGCTTTGATCTGTCTGACCTGATGGAGGGCATGCGATCTGGCGGCGTGATCGGGTTGGGCGAAGCGGGAAGCGTCGTTTTGGAGACAAACGGCTCACTGAGCGTGTTTCCGTCGGCGGATAATCGCCCTGCAACGCGCGGCGAGATGAAGCTGCCACAGGTCTATGACGGGATTCCGCTGACGCTGATTCTCGACGGACAGATGCAGGAGAGAAGCATGCGCATTGCGGGGCTTGAGCCGGGATGGCTGCGGCGCATTTTACAGGGACAGGGGATCGAACGGGATAAAGACGTGCTGATTGCGACGCTGGATACGCAGGGAAGTCTGCTTGTGCAGGAAAAAGGCGACGACGGACGGTTGCTGACACTGGATGTGCTCAAACCGGGACAGGTGAGGTGGTAACATGCGCAAGAAGATTATCACCGTGGCGGCGACGCTGTTGCTGCTCAGCCTGCTGAGCATGGTGGAGCAGCTCTCCGTGGAGAGGCTGACGAGCGAGGCGATGGAGAAAACGCAGGAGATTCTCTTTCTGCTGGCGCAGAATGAACCGGAACAGGGATTGGAGCGCGCACGGGCGATGGACGCGTGGTGGGACGAGGAAGCGCCGAACGCGGAGATGATTATCAACCATGCGGCGACGGACGATGTGCGCTTTACGCTGTCACGGTTGATTGCGGCGCTGGAGATGGGGGACAGGGATGACGCGTTTGTCTACGCCCACGAGCTGGAGGGAAACATCGAGCACGTTTTGGAGCGGCAGGAGCTGTCGTGGCAGAACTTATTGTAAGGAAACGTTAGGGCTTTGCCCTAAAACCCACCAAAAACCTGAGGTTTCTGGACTTCCCATATCGTTTATCGCTAAGCGATAAACAAAAAAGCATTTATAAAAAAATCCGGCAATAAAGCTGCCGGAAAGCGGAAGGTCGAGGGAACTCAGCTCCCTTGTGGGGATTGAAGCCACGCGCCCGCTGTGCGGAATTCAGCGTGGCGAAAATCGGAAATCGCAAAGAGCCGAAGGCGATTATGCGGTTTTCCCGGATTCGGGGCAAAGCCCCAATGTACCTTCTTTACAGCGCCGCGACCGCCGCGGCAATCGCCGCTTCGTCGGGCTTCATCGCTTCGAGCGTGCGGGAGAGGAGATCGTCCAGCTCCCAGCCGAGCATATCCGCGCCCTGCGCGATGATCTCACGGGAACAGCCCGCCGCAAATCCCTTCGACTTGTATTTCTTCTTGAGACTCTTGAGATCCATGTCCGTGATGCTGCCGGAAGGACGCATCTTTGCGCATGCGCCGATCAATCCAGTCAGCTCGTCACAGGCAAAGAGCACCTTTTCCATTTCGTGCTCCGGCTTGACATCGACGCACAGGCCGTAACCGTGGCAGACGACCGCGTGGATCAGCCGCTCGTCCGCGCCGCCCGCTTGAAGCAGCTCGACGCACTTCTTGCAGTGCTCGTTCGGCCACTGCTCAAAGTCGATGTCGTGCAGCAGACCGACAATCGCCCAGAAATCGGCTTCATCGCCGTACCCCAGCTCGTTTGCCATCCGACGCATGACGTTGGAAACGGTCAGCGCGTGGGTAATATGAAACGGCTCGCTGTTATACTTGCGCAGCAGGGCAAACGCCTCGTCATAAGTCATGAAAAACACTCCTTTGGTGGATGAAATCGCATGGCTTGTATTATAGCGGGAGGAAGCCATGCTGTCAAGCGCATGAACACGGCCTGAAAGCAAAATACGAATATAAATAAAATGAAAATGCAAAAGAGAAACAAAATAATCTTAAAAATGAGATATAAAGAAATTACAAAGATTAAAACATGCAAAAACGGATTGACAAATTGAAAGCGACGATGTATAATACTTCCATCGACGGAACGCAGAGCCGTCGCAATCGCAGGCACTTGCGCAGAAGCGTCTGCGACTGGTGTTTCTCTTTCTTTCTCCTCTTCATCAAAAAAGCGACCGAACAAGTCGGTCGCTTTTTTGTAAATCCCTCTGTTTTACATTTGCGTTCTGCCTTCCATCGCCTTGGCCAACGTTACTTCGTCGGTGTATTCCAGATCGCCGCCGACGGGCAGGCCGTGCGCGATGCGCGTGACCAAAATCCCCATCGGCTTGAGCAGGCGGGCGATGTAGCTTGCCGTCGCTTCGCCTTCGATATCCGGATTGGTCGCCAAAATGACCTCGTGGATATCCTCTTTTCCGATGCGGGCAAGCAGTTCGCGAATGCGGATGTCTTCCGGCCCAATGCCCTCCATCGGGGAAATGGTGCCGTGCAGCACGTGATAGCAGCCTTTGAAATCGCGCATGCGCTCCATCGCCGCCACGTCACGGGGATCGCGCACTACACAGATCACGCCGTTGTGCCGCTTTTCATCCGCGCAGATCGGGCAGGGGTCCTCCACCGTGTAGTTGCCGCAGATCGAGCAGTATTTCACCGCCTTGCGGCCCTGCCAGATGGCGCTGGCCAGCTCGTGCACCTGATCTTCCGGCAGGGAGACGATGTGATACGCCAGCCGCTGCGCGGTCTTTGCGCCGATGCCGGGCAGGCGGGAAAGCTGCTGCGCCATCCGCGCGATGGGTTCAATCTGCCCGGCCATGGTTAAAACATCCCGCCCATGCCGGCACCGCCGATTTTGGACATCTCGCTCTCGCGGGTCTCTTCACCCTTCTTGAGCGCGTCGTTGACGGCCGCGACAATCATGTCCTGAAGCATTTCGACTTCTTCCGGATCGACTGCATCCTTGTCGATGGTCAGGGAGAGCAGCTGGCGCTTGCCGCTGACCTTGCAGGAAACCGCGCCGCCGCCGGCCGTGCCTTCGTACTCGCGCGCGTCGAGGTCTTCCTGCGCCTTCATCATCTGCTGCTGCATCTTCTGCGCCTGACGCATGAGCTGCTGCATATTGCCGCCCGGAATGCCGGGGAAACCGCCTCTTGCCATAATGAAAAATCCTCCTTGAGCATAAAATCATGCGTCTTTCATTATACACCATTCGGACGCAAATGAAAAGCGGAAAATATGCCTTTCCGAATTCGATCAGTGAAATAGACGATCTGCTTTATTTCTGTGCGGAAATGCCGAATATGTGCGCAAAGCAGGTTTTTTTGCAGGAAGGGCATAAACCGTGCTGGTCAACCTATCGCAAATATGCTATACTATAAAATAAGGTTTATACTGATTTTCACACAGATTTTACGTCAAACGGGTATGATAAGCCTACTACGGAGAAACGGGAGGAACCACCATGAATGACGTTTTTATGAACCGCGAGCTTTCGTGGCTCAAATTCAACGAGCGCGTGCTCGAAGAGGCGGAGGACGAGAACACCCCGCTTTGCGAACGGCTCTCCTTTGTATCCATCTATCAGAGCAACCTGGATGAGTTTTTCATGGTGCGCGTCGGCTCACTGGTGGATCAGGACGATGTTTCGCCGAAAATGCGCGAAAACAAGACGCACATGACCGCCAAGGAACAGATTGACGCGGTCATTGCCCGCGTGCATGAGCTGAACGGTCGGCGCGACGCGGTGTATGCCCGCCTGATGGAAAAACTGGAAGAGCAGGGCGTGCGGCTGGTCGATTTCCGCAAAATCGGTCGGCAGGAGAGCGAACGGCTGGAACGCTATTTCGACTCGGAAATCGCGCCGCTGATTTCGCCTTCCATCGTGGGACGCCGCCAGCCGTTCCCCTTTCTGCGCAACAAGGATATCTACGCCGTGGTCGTGCTGGAAGGGAAGAAGGGCAAGTACAAGTTGGGCATCATTCCGTGCAGCGCGGGCGTTTTTCCGCGCTTAATCGAGGTGTCGGCCAGCGAGAAGACGTACATGCTCGCCGAAGAGCTGATTTTGCATTTCATCCCCAAGGTGTTCGAGGGATACGCCGTGAAGGCCAAGAGCCTGATCCGCGTGACGCGCAACGCCGATATCGACGCGGATGCGCTGTATGACGACGATCTGGATTACCGCGAGTTCATGGTGCAGCTCATCAAGCGCCGCAAGCGTCTGGCGCCCGTGCGGCTGGAGCTTTCCCGCGAACTGGACGGCATCATCATCGATACGCTGTGCCGATACATGGATGTGCCGCGCGAATACGTATTCCAGAGCGCCACGCCGCTGGATCTGTCTTTTCTGTTCGGCATTCAGGATTTTCTGCGCCAGCGCAGCGAATTGTTTTATCAGAAGCGGATTCCGCAGAAATCGCCGTCGTTCGTTTCCGGCAGGCCGATTCTGGCGCAGATTCGCGAAAAGGATAAGCTGCTTTCCTATCCATATGAGAGCATGCGCCCGTTCCTGGAAATGCTGACGGAAGCCGCCAACGACGACAGCGTGGTTTCCATCAAAATGACGCTCTACCGCGTCGCCAAGCAGAGTAAGGTTGTCGAAGCGCTGTGCGAGGCGGCGGAGAATGGCAAGGATGTGCTTGTGCTGGTCGAGTTGAAAGCGCGCTTTGACGAAGAAAACAACATCGAGTGGAGCCGCCGGCTGGAAGAGGCGGGCTGCAACGTCATTTACGGGCTGGACGGCTACAAGGTGCATTCCAAACTCTGCCTGATTACGCGGCGGGAGGAATTGGGCGTCGCCTATTACACGCAGATCGGCACGGGCAATTACAACGAAAAGACCGCCCGTCTGTATACCGATCTGTGCTTGATGACCGCTGACCGTGACATTGGCGAGGAAGCGAACGCCGTATTCAATGCGCTGGCCAAGGGCGAAACCGTGCATGAGACGCGCCGCCTGCTGGTCGCGCCGCATTGCTTGCAGAACAAGGTGCTGGCGATGATGGACGACGAAATCCGCCGCGCGCGTGTGGGAGAGGAAGCCTATATCGGCGTGAAAATCAATTCGCTGACGGATAAGGCGATCATCGATAAGCTGATTGAAGCCTCCTGCGCGGGGGTGAAGGTTGATCTCGTCGTGCGCGGCATCTGCTGCCTGATTGCGGGCGTGCCGGAGGCGACGGAGAATATCCGCGTCGTCAGCATCGTCGGGCGTTTCCTGGAACATTCGCGCATCTATATCTTCGGGCGCGGGGAGCGCGCGAAGGTCTATATCGCCTCTGCCGACTTCATGACACGCAACACGCTGCGCCGCGTGGAGGTGGCTTCGCCTGTAATGGATGCGGACATCCGCGCGCGGATTCTGGCGATGTTTGACACGATGCTCCGCGACAACATGCAGGCGCGCGAGATGGACGCGCAGGGACAGTATCACCGTCTCACGCCGGGCGAGAGCGAACCGCTCAGCAGCCAGGAATACTTTTTCAAGCAGGCGTATGACGCGGTGAGCCGCGTCGTGATATCAGAATAAGAAACCGCATAATCTTTAGATAAACGACAAGACAAAAACGTTTTCGGACGCTTTCGTTCAAAAAATCTGACGGAAATTGTCGATTCCTGTTGCCACGCTTCCGTGCAAATGATACAATCAAAAAATCAGAGTTTGGCGGAAGCAGAGGCGATGCGGTCTGGAAAAGAAGATGAAGCGCGGCGTCAGCATCATGTTCATCAACGGGCTGGTTGTCGCCGTTGTGCTGCTGTTTTCCTTCGGCGTGGATGTGACCAATCGTCTGGTTCATCAGCGATATGATCAGACCGTTTCCAGTCAGCGGGCGCTCATCGCCTGCAACAACGCCTCCAAGGTCTTTCAGCAGCAATCCGACGAGCTGACGCTTCATGTCAACAACTACGTGGAAACGGACTCGACGGATGCACTGCTTGCCTATTTTGCCATCATCGACAATCAATCTCGCGAGCATGAGATCGAGATTGCCGAGCAATATGATGTGGACTGCACAACGCTCAAACAGGCGTTGGCGTTATCCGACGCGCTGGCCGAATGGGAGATTCATGCGTTTGCGCTGATGGCGGCGGCGAGGGGAACGATCCGAACCGCACCGGTTCAGGTGCAGGAGTATACGCTGCCTTTGAAAGAACGTCAACTTCCGGACGACGAAAAGAAAGCGCTGGCCGAGCAAATTGTGCATGGGCAGGAATATTACAGCTATAAAAACAAAATTTATGAAAAACTGAATGATTTTGAGACCAGCGTAATGGAGCGGACGGAAGAAAGGCTGATGGTGGAAACCGAAAGCATTTCCAGCCTGCTGCACGTCCAGAATGTCTTTGAGATTGTCGAAGAACTGGTCATCATCTGTCTGGCGTTGCTGCTGTATCGTCAGGTGACAGTGGTGCTGCGCAAGTATATCCGCTCCATTTCGCGGGATGAAGCGATTACGCCCGGCGGCACGTCGGAACTGCGCTATCTGGCGGCAGTCATCAACCAATATGTCGCGCTGCAAAGCCAGCGTCAAAAGGAGCTGCGCACCATTGCGGAACTGGACGCGCTGACACAGATTCCCAATCGGCGCGCGCTGGAGGATTTCATGAGACGCATGTTTCAGCGCGGGGACATGCACGGCGCGCTGATGCTCCTCGATGTGGACGATTTCAAGCGGATCAACGACAATTATGGCCATGACCTTGGCGATGCTGCGCTGCAAAACCTTGTGGCGCAGATTCACGAGTGCATTCGCGCGGACGACTTCTTTGCGCGTTTCGGCGGCGACGAATTCGTCATCTGGATGGACGGAATTCATCTGGGCGACGTGGAGGCCATCAAGGAGAAGATTCAGGAGGTCAACCACCGCACGGTCCTCGTAGCGAACATGACGATGCGGATTTCCGTCAGCGCGGGCGTCACTTTCTGCCGGTATGGCGACGCGTACAAGGACGCGCTGCGCAGAGTGGACACCGCGCTGTATGAAATGAAGCGCACAGGGAAGCATGGCTGCGCCGTGTATGAAGAATTATAAAAGCAAACCGCCGTTCTCCGGAAAATGGGGAAGGACGGTTATTCTTTTTTGCGGCGATTTCCCCCTTTACAACGGGCAGAAAAAAGTGCTATTGTTGAATTGATCAAAAAAGGAGCGGAAGCAGAATGAAGGAACTTGAGGGACGTACAGGCATTGTTACGGGCGGAAGCAGCGGAATCGGCTATGCCATTGCCAACACGCTGGCACAGGCGGGCGCAAAGGTGTATGCGATCAGCCGTTCCGGCGCTGTGAAAAGCGGCATGGCGCCCAGCGCCGAAGGCGTGATTCATGTGCGGGGAGATGTGACGGACGGCGCGCGCATGGCTGAAATTATCCGCGAAATCGGCGAAAAAGAAGGGCTTGATTTTCTGGTCAACGACGCGGGCATTACCCAGAAGCATCGCGCAGAGGTCTTTCCGATGGAAACTTTCGAGCAGATTTTAAGCGTCAACGTCACCAGCGTTTTTCGCCTGTGCCAGCTCTGCTATCCCTATCTGAGCAAGAGCGCGCATAAGGGCCGCATTGTCAACATCAGCAGCATGGTGGCGCACCTGGGGTTTTCCGAGGTGGTGCCGTATTGTACCAGCAAGGCGGCGGTCTGCGGCATGACGCGCGGATTGGCCGTGGAATGGGCCAATGATAACATGTGCGTCAACAGCATCGCGCCCGGCTGGTTCCCCAGCGAAATGAACCGGCAGGTGATGACGCCTGAACGCAAGGCGGCTATTCTGGCGCGCATGCCGGTGCATGCCTTTGGCGATACGAAAGACCTGGGCGCGATGGCGAAGTTTTTGCTCGGCGACGGCGCGACGTATATCACCGGGCAGGATTTCGCGGTGGACGGCGGCGCGCTGGCGTATGGGTTCTAACTCGTTCTGAAACAGAAAAGATGCAGGCGGGATTCCGTGACAGCCGGAAGCGCTGATTGAAATCGGGTGAGGGAAGAAAAGCCTTTGCCGGGAAAGCGGCAGGATAGCCGCAATATGAAAAAACGACGCAGTTGAACTCAGTCCACAGCGTCGTTTCTTTGTATGGCAAAAAAGTTACCCGATTTTCCTGCACGTTTCGCAGTTTCCGGAACAGCCGCTCTCGCGCTCATCCTGGGCGATAAGCAGCTCCTGTTCGCGGCGCTTTGCGTCCGCGTCGTGCGCGACGGCCAGCATCAGGCGGATGCGGTTTTCCTGGTTGACTTTCGTCGCGGAAAGGTCGTAGTCGATCGGCACGATGTTGATGCCCGGATGCACCTGCGTCAGGCGGCGGATCATGCCCTTGCCGCAGATGTGGTTCGGCAGACAGCCGAAAGGCTGCGCGCAGATGATGTTTTCATAGCCGTTCTCGGCCAGTTCCAGCATCTCGGCCGTCAGCAGCCAGCCTTCGCCCATCTTGCTGCCATAGCCGATGACGCCCTTGACCAGTGTCTTGATGTGTTTAAACGCGGTCGGCGGCACAAAGTTCGGGTGCGCGGCAATGGATTCGATGAGCGTCGTCTCCATCCGCTCGCAGAATTTCATCAGTCCCTTGCAGAAAACCAGCTTGAGCAGACTGCCGCCGTAGAGGTGGTGATCCTCGATGCGGTTGTCGATTTTGAAGAGCACAAAGCCCATGATGCCCGGCAGCATGTATTCGCAGTCCTGCGTCCTCAGGAACTTTTCCAGGCCGTTGTTGCCCAGCGAGGAATATTTGACGTAGATTTCGCCGACCACGCCGACGCGCGTCTTTTTCTCGCGGCTGCGCTCGATGGCGTCAAAATCATCGACAATCGCGGCGAGATTTTTGCGCATATCTTTGTTGGACAGCCCCTGCCCGCGGTTAAACTGCTCGATCAGCGCGTCGTTCCATTTTTCAATCAACGCGTCGGTCGTACCCTTCTTGAATTCGTAGGGACGCGTCTGATTGGAGACGCACATGATGCAGTCGCCGTAGACCAGCGAGGCGATAATCTGGCGCACCAGCGGCACGGTCAGCTTGAAGCCGGAGGCGCTTTCCAGACCGCTCATGTTCACGGAGATGACGGGCACCTGCCCCAAACCGGCTTTCTTGAGTGCTTTGCGCAGCAAATAGATGTAGTTGCTGGCGCGGCAGCCGCCGCCGGTCTGGGTGATAATCAGCGCGACCTTATTGATGTCGTATTTGCCGGAGTGCAGCGCGTCTAAAAACTGGCCGATGACCAGCAGCGCAGGCACGCACGTGTCGTTGTGCACGTATTTGAGGCCCTCGGCCATGACGTTTGGGCCGCTGTTGGTCAGCAGCTCGGCGTTATAGCCGTTGAGGCGGAGCACCTTGACGATCAGAGAAAAGTGGAACTCCAGCATGTTGGGCACGAGGATGGTGTAGCCCGCCTCCCGCATTTCGCGGGTAAATTCAACGTGATTGCTGGGCATACTTGTTTCCTTTCTATATCGGTTATCCTGTCCTTGACGTCCCCTCGTGTGAGGAGAGCGGCGGAAGGGTTATTTCTGTGCGGCCAGCGCCTGCTGCTGGTCGATGGCGGCGAACAGCGAACGCAGACGGATGCGCACCGCGCCCAGATTGGTGATTTCGTCAATCTTGATCTGCGTGTAAATCTTGTCCCTGGATTCGAGAATTTCGCGCACCTCGTCGGTGGTGATGGCGTCCACGCCGCAGCCGAAGGAGACGAGCTGAACGAGATTCATATCCTGCTGGGAGGTGATGTAGCGCGCGGCGGCGTACAGGCGGGCGTGGTATGTCCACTGGTTGAGCACGCCCTGCGCCTGCTTCTCCATGTGCCAGGAGAGGGAATCTTCCGTAACGACGGCCGCGCCGAAGCCCGCAATCAGCTTGTCGATGCCGTGGTTAATTTCAGGATCGACATGATATGGGCGGCCGACCAGCACGATGATGCGGCGGCCTTCTTTGCGCGCCTGCTCGATCATCTCTTCGCCCTTTTTGCGAACGTCCGCCATGTACGCGTCGTAGGCATTGTATGCCGCGTCGCACGCGTGGCGAACCTCGCGGGCGGTGATATCCGGGAAATGCTGCTGTAAAATGCCGGTCAGCTTCTTGGGGAACACCTTGCGGTGGTCGATGCCCACGTAATCATGGATGAAATCGATCTGGCGCACAGCGGGCATGTTCGCGGCGATGACCTCCGGATAATACGCCACGACCGGGCAATTATAATGGTTGTCGCCCAGATGCTCGTCCAAGTTGTAGCTCATGCAGGGGTAGAAGATGGTCTTGACGCCCTGATGGATGAGATAATCGACATGGCCGTGCATCAGCTTTGCCGGGAAGCAGACGGTATCCGACGGAATGGTGGCCTGACCCGCGATATACAGCTTGCGGCTGGAGAACGGGGAAACGGCCACGTCAAAGCCCAGAGCCGTAAACAGCGCGTGCCAGAACGGCAGCAGCTCGTACATGTTCAGGCCCATCGGCAGGCCGATCGTGCCGCGCGGGGCGTTTTCCCGGCGGTCGTTCATGATGGCCAGCAGCTTTTCCTGCTTGTAGGCGTAGAGATTCAGGCCGCTCTGCTGCTTGTTGCCGGAAACCGGACGGTCGCAGCGATTGCCGCTGATGAACCGGCGGCCGCCGCCGAAGTCGTTGACCGTCAGGCGGCAGTGGTTTTCACACAGGCCGCAGCGCGCCTGCTTGACGTTGTGGGTGAAGCCGTTCAGCGTTTCAAGGCTGAGCACGGTGCTTTCGCCCGGATGCAGCGCGCGCTGTTCTTTGGCGTGCAGCGCCGCGCCGTAAGCGCCCATCAGCCCCGCGATATCCGGTCTCACGACGTCCACGCCCAGCTCGTTTTCAAACGCGCGCAGCACCGCGTCGTTGAGGAACGTGCCGCCCTGCACGACGATGTGTCGGCCGAGTTCCTGCGGGCCGGAGCAGCGAATGACCTTGTAAAGCGCGTTCTTAACGACCGAGATGGACAGGCCGGCGGAAATATCGGTCACATCCGCGCCGTCCTTCTGCGCCTGCTTGACGGAGGAATTCATGAACACCGTGCAGCGCGAACCGAGATCGACCGGCTTGCGCGCCGCCAGACCCAGCTGGGAGAAATCCTCGATCTTATAGCCCAGCGCGCTGGCGAACGTCTGAAGGAACGAACCGCAGCCGGAGGAGCAGGCCTCGTTGAGAAAGATGTTGTCGATGACGCCGTTGTGAATCTTGAAGCACTTGATATCCTGCCCGCCGATATCGATGATGAAATCGACGTTCGGCATAAACGCGCGCGCGGCGGTAAAATGCGCCACGGTTTCGACCAGGCCGAAATCCACGCCGAACGCGCTGCGAATCAGATCCTCGCCGTAGCCCGTGACCGCGCCCGCGCGGACGATCCAATCCGGATGCTCGGTGCGCAGATCGGTCAGGAAGCTGCGCACGTGCGGCACGGGGTCGCCACTGTTGCTCTGGTAGCGGGTCAGCAGCAATTCGCCGTCCGTGGAGATGACGACGGATTTGATGGTGGTCGAGCCGGAGTCGATGCCCAGATACACGTCGCCGGTGTACGTCGCCGGATCGCGGCGCTTGACCTGCGCTTTGGCGTGGCGCGCGCGGAAAGCAGCCAGCTCGTCCTCATCCTTGAAGAGCGGCGGCAGAGCGTTGTAGCTCTCCGTGCTGTGGAACGCTTCGATGGCTTCCAGACATTCGCTGAGCAGCACGGGCTCGGAGGGCTGGTGCGCCGCGCCGAGCGCGACGAAATAGAGCGAGTTTTCCGGGCAGACGCCTGTCAGGTGCAGCGCTTCGTCAAAACAGGCGCGCAGTTCGCTCATGAAGGTGAGCGGGCCGCCGAGGTAGACGACGTTGCCCTCAATCGGACGACCCTGCGCCAGCCCTGCGATGGTCTGGTTGACCACGGCCATAAAGATAGAGCGCGCCACATCCGCGCGCGCCGCGCCCTGATTGAGCAGGGGCTGCACGTCCGTCTTGGCGAATACGCCGCAGCGGGAAGCAATGGTATAGGTGCGCTCGGCCTTTTTGGCTTCTTCGTTCATCTCCGTTGGGGTCACGCCCAGAAGCGTGGCCATCTGGTCGATGAACGCGCCGGTGCCGCCCGCGCAGGAGCCGTTCATGCGCACCTCAAGCGTGCCTTGCAGGAACAGGATTTTGGCGTCCTCGCCGCCCAACTCGATGATGACGTCTGTGCCGGGCATGAGCATATCTGCCGCGACCTTGGTGGCGTAGACCTCCTGCACAAAGGAGATATGCGAGCCGAGCGCCAGACCCATGCCGGCCGAGCCGGAGATGCTCAGGCGGACGGGCGCGCCATGCACGACTTCGTTATTAAGCCGCGTGAGCAGCTCGCGCGTTTTCTGCGCGATGAGGGAGAGATGGCGCTCGTAACAGGAATAGATGATCTTGTCAGCCTCGTTCAGCACGACGCACTTGATGGTGGTCGAGCCGATATCCAGACCGATGCGAAGGGTTTCGGGCATAACGAAAACGTCCTTTCTATTGTGACGTATATCAAGCTGCGGTTCGCCCCGGAGGGAGAAACACAGGCCATGCTTGCGTAAAGCAGCTTATTTCAACATGACATTATAAGCGAAAAACGATGTTTTTACAAGTATAAACAGAAAAGAGTCAATAATTGCCCAATAGAAAGGAAGCGAAAACGTGAGGAATGACGGGAAAAGGGACGATTGATGTTTCGCTTCGTGCATACGGCGCGATTTTATTGATCCCCTTGATCGCTGAGCGATCAAGGGAAAAGCGGGAAATCCAAGAACCTCAGGTTCGTGGCGGGGTAAGGGGCGGCGCCCATCGTTTCCCCCGTTTTTTTCGCTTTTGCTTGATGATGAACGCTAAATCTGCTATAATGACAAAATGGTTGAATGTGTTTGAAAATCAAAGGAGGGAAAGCGATTGGCTAAGCTGGAGGCTTACGATAAGACGCTGGATTATTCCTACGCGCCGGGCATCTTCCCCGCGACGGAATGTCTCAAAAATGCAAAAAAGCGCTGCATGCGGCTGCTGGTCTCCTCAAACGGCTTGCAGAGCGAAGGCGTGCAGGCGCTTGAAAAGGCCGCGCAGGAAGCGGACATCCGCGTGGAGGTTGCCGACCGCGCGCTGGAACGCATTTCCAAAAAGGAAAACTGCTTTGCGGCGATGGTTTATAAAAAAGCGGAAGGCAGGTTTGACGAGGACAGCCCGCATATCGTGCTCCATCATCCCAGCGACAGCGGCAATCTGGGCACGATTCTGCGCACGGCGCTCGGCTTTGGGCTGAAAAACATCGCGATCATCCGTCCTGCCGTCGATTCGGACGATCCCCGCGTGGTGCGCGCGTCGATGGGCGCGGCGTTTTCGCTCAACGTGCGCCACTTTGATTCCTTTGAGCAGTATCGCGCGCAGTATCCGCTGCGCCGGCTTTTCCCGTTCATGCTGACGGGCGCGGTGCCGCTGGATGAAGCTGTGCAGAAGGTGGACGGCCCGTTCTCGCTCGTCTTTGGCAACGAGGCCAGCGGTCTGCCGGATGAGTTTGCCCAAATCGGCGTGAGCACGCTGATTCCCCACAGCCAGCAGATCGATTCGCTCAATCTCGCCATTGCTGCGGGCATCGGCATGTATGCCTTTACGAGAAAGTAAGGAGTTTTGCATATGAAAATTGTCGTAGACGCGATGGGCGGCGATTTTGCCCCCAAGGTCAACGTGGACGGCGCAATCGACGCGCTGCGCGAATATCCGGATATGGAAATCATCCTCGTCGGCCCGGAAACGCTGATCGAAGAGACGATTTCCGCGTACAGCAACGCGGAGGCCATGGCGAAGGTGCGCAACCGCCTGACGGTTGTCGATGCGCCGGAGGTCATCACCACCGAAGAGCATCCGGTGATGGCGCTGCGCCGCAAGAAAAATTCGACCTTTGTTGTCGGCATGGATATCGTGCGCCGCAAGGAAGCGCAGGCGTTTGTTTCCGCCGGTTCGACGGGCGCGCTGATGGCGGGCGCGATGTTTAAAATCGGCCGCATTAAAGGCATTGACCGCCCCGCGCTGGCGACGCTGCTGCCCGTGCCGGGCCGTCCGCTGCTGCTGGTGGACGCGGGCGCAAACACGGACTGCCAGCCCAAGTGGATCGTGCAGTTCGCGATGATGGGCAGCGCTTACATGCGCCGCGTGATGAACGTGGAGAAGCCGGAAGTCGGCCTGCTCAACATCGGTGTGGAGGCGGCTAAGGGCAACGAGCAGGCGCAGAACACCTACGCGCTGATGGAAAAGCCACAGCCGTTTGCCTTTATCGGCAATGTCGAAGCGCGCGACGCGCTGGCGGGCAAGGCCGACGTGATTGCGGCGGATGGCTTTGTCGGCAACGTGCTGCTCAAGAACACCGAAGGCGTGATTTCGCTGATTTTCGGCCTGATTAAGGGCGGCCTGATGGATTCCGCCAAGGGCAAGCTGGCCGCGCTGCTGGCGAAGGATACGTTTCGCAACATTAAACGCAGCTTTGATTCCACCGAAATCGGCGGCGCGCCGCTGCTGGGCGTGGAAGGCGCGGTCATCAAGGCGCACGGCAATTCCAATGCGCGCGCGATCTTCTGCGCAATCCGCCAGGCCAAGAGCATGGTGGACGGCGGCGTGGTTGACGTCATCCGCGAAGAGGTCGCCAAGCTCTCCGTCGAGGACGAAAAAAAAGAATAAACCGTCTGAAACCCGGAAACGGGTTTGCAATAGATCAACAACCGTAAGGAGGAAACGAACATGGTATACGATAAGCTCAAGGGCATGATCGCCGATCAGCTCGGCGTCAGCGAGGATGAAGTGAAGCCGGAAGCCCGCCTGAAGGAAGACCTCAAGGCGGACAGCGCGTCGGTGATGATGCTCGTGATGGATATCGAAAGCGAGTTTGAAATCGAGGTCGAGGACGACGCGATTGAAAAGGTCAAGACCGTCGCCGATATGGTGAAGTATATCGAAGAGAAGATGTAATCAGGAAGCGGACGCGCCGTTTCGGCGGCGCGCCCTTCCCGTGTATTTCATTTCGCGCGAAACGCCGCGCGAAGCGAAATGGACGGGGAAAATGGACAAGAGCGAGGCAGTTATGAATTATCAAACCCTGGAGCGGACCATCGGCCATCAGTTTGCCGATATCGGCCTGCTCGATCTGGCGATGACCCATCCGTCCTATGCGCTTCAGCATAAGTGTCAGGACAACCAGCGCCTTGAGTTCCTGGGCGACGCGGTGCTTGAAATCTGCGTCAGCCGCGTGATTTATCATCAATATCCCAAACTGCGCGAGGGACAGCTGACCCGTAAGCGCGCCGCGCTGGTCTGTGAGGCCAATCTGGCCAAAGCGGCCACGCGGCTGGGGCTGGGCAGCTATTTGAAACTCGACCGCGGCGAAGAGGTTGTCGGCGGGCGGGAAAACCCGTCGATCCTTGCCGATACGATGGAGGCGGTCATCGCTGCCGTCTATCTGGACGCGGGCATGGAGGAGGCGGCCAAGCTGGTCGATCTGGCGATGGGCGATTACAAAACCAGCGAAAAGAGCGACCGCGACGCGAAGAGCGCTTTGCAGGAATATTTGCAGGCGCTGGGCGAGGAAACGCCGACCTACGAAATCATCGGGCAGGACGGCCCGCCGCATGCCCGTGTGTTCACCGCGAGGGTTTTGCGTGCGGATGGCAGCGAACTGGGCACGGGCACGGGCGCGCGCAAACAGCGCGCCGAAGAGGCCGCCGCGCAGATGGCGCTGCAAACGCTGCATAAGGCTTAACGAAACCCGCGTGCGGGGATACGGAAAGGGGTCGCACAGGTGCGGCTGAAAAGACTGGAAATTTACGGCTTTAAGTCGTTCGCGGAACGCACGGTCGTCGTCTTTGACGAAGGCATCACCGGCATTGTCGGGCCGAACGGCAGCGGCAAATCCAATTTGTCCGACGCGGTTCGTTGGGTGCTCGGCGAACAGAGCGCCAAGGCGCTGCGCGGCGGCAAGATGGAGGACGTCATCTTCAACGGCACGCAGAAGCGCAAACGCATGGGCTATTGCGAAGTGTCGCTCGTCTTTGACAACGAGGATCATGCGCTGAGCGTGGATTATACCGAAGTGATGATCACCCGGCGCGTGTATCGAAGCGGCGAGGGCGAATACTACATCAACAAATCCGCTTGCAGGCTCAAGGATATTGTCGAGCTTTTCCGCGACACGGGCGTGGGCAAAGAGGGCTATTCCATCATCGGACAGGGCCGCATCGACGAAATCCTCTCCCAGAAGAGCGAGGACAGGCGCGGCATTTTTGAAGAGGCTGCGGGCATCGTCAAATACCGCACGCGCAAGGAAGAAAGCGAAAAGCGCCTTGCGAACATGCGCGACAACCTCTCCCGCGTGGAAGACATCATCGCCGAACTGGAAAGCCAGCTTGAGCCGCTGGAAAAAGCCAGCGAAACGGCGCGGCGCTATCTGAATCTTCGCGACGAACTGCGCGTGCTGGAATGTTCGGCATTCGTACTGCGCAGCGACCGCGCCAAGGAGCGCATTGCAGAGGCGGAACAGCTGCTCGTCGGCTTGAAAGAGGCCATTGCCCACGAAGAAAAGCGCGCCGATGAGTTGAGCGCACAGCGCGAAAAAGCCAACGAGGGCGCGCAGAAGCTCGAAAACGAGGTGACCGCCGCGCATGACGCGGTGCTGGAACTGACGCGCGAAACGGAAGCGCGCGAAGGCGAGCTTGGCGTGCTGCGCGCGGAAATCAACCGCATGGAAAAGGACGTGCTTGCCCTCAGTCAGGAAGAGGATGTGAAGCGCGCCCGGAGCGCCGCGCTTGATGAGGAAATTGCGAAAAACGAGCGGGACGCGCTCGCCAACCGCACGAAAATCATCGAGCTGACGCGTCAGCTCAGCCAGAAGGAAGAAGCTCTGCAAACCGCGCAGGAAGAAGCCAGAGAGGCCGAAGAAAAGCTGGAAGCCCATAAGAGCGCCATCATCGACGCGATGAACCGCCTGAGCGACGTGCGCACCAGCGAGGCGCGGCTTTCCACCATGCGTAAAGAGTTGGAACGCCGGGGCGAAGAGGCCGACGCGCAGCGCGAAGAACTGGCTCAGGCGGCGCAGCGCATGGACGAACAGCTTGCACAGGCGGACGGTGAACTGGAACAGGCCAAACGGGGCGAGGCCGAAAAAACCGAAATCGAGCAGAACATCGAACTGGAAGCGCAGGAAAACGGGCAGAAGATCGCCGTCGTTCAAAAGGCGCTTGGCGACGCGAATGGCCAAAAGCAGGCCACGTCCAGCCGGCTGCGCGTGCTGCGCGAGATGGAGCGCGACTATGCGGGCTATCAGCAGGCCGTCAAGCAGGTGCTGCTGCATGCGCGAGGAAACGAGGGCGTGCGCGGCGTTGTCGCGTCGTTGATGCGCGTGCCCAAACAGCTTGAACGCGCAGTGGAAGCCGTGCTCGGCGGCGCGCTGCAAAACGTCGTCACGACGGACGAATACATCGCCAGAGACATGATCGCGTATCTGCGCCAGAATAAATTGGGGCGCGCGACTTTCCTGCCGATGACCACCATCAGCGGGCGCACGCTCAGCCAGCAGGAACGGCAGGCGCTGGCCATGCCGGGCTGCGTGGGCGTGGCCAGCGAACTGATCGAGTTTGACGAGCAGTACCGCGGCATTGTAGAAAACCTGCTCGGACGAACCGTGATTGCCGAAAACCTCGACGCGGGCATCGAAATCATGCGGCGCGGGCGGCATGCGTTCCGACTGGTGACGCTGGAGGGCGACGTCATGCACTCCGGCGGCTCGATGACGGGCGGTTCAAGCGCCTCCCGCATGACCAGCCTGCTTTCCCGCGAACGCGAAATCAAGGAGCATGAAAAGCTGCTTGTCGAGCTGGAACAGAAGATCGCCGACTGCGCCCGCCGTCTGGAACGGGGCGAGGCGATCCGTCAGGAGATCAAGCAGCGCCGCGCACAGGCGTTTGAGGATATTCGGCAGGCGCAGATTGACGTTTCCATCGCGCAGGAGCGCGTGCGCACGCTGAACGTGCAGCGCGAAGAGCATCGCACGCAGCAGGATCGATGCGAATTGCTGCGCAAACAGATTGCGCAGAACCTCGAACAGATTGACAGCCAGCTTGCGGGCGCGCGCGATACACAGGCGGGCGAGCAGAAGACCAACGAGGAAATGAACAAACAGACCGCCGCGATGAGCGACGCGCTGTATGAAAAGCGCGAGACGCTGGACGCGCTGCGTGAGGAAACACAGAACCTCCGCGTGACGCTGGCGGCCTGCGAACGCGACGCAAACGCGCTCAATCAGGACGGCGCGCGCATGCGCCGGGAGCAGAGCGCTGTCGGCGTGCAGATCGGCGAGGCGCATGAGAACCGCGAGGCGCTGACCCTCCGCCATCAGCAGAGCATGCAGCAGCTCGCCAGGGATACCGCCGAGCAGCAGGCGTGCGCCGGAAAACTGGAAGCGGCGAAGCAAAACCTGCTTGCCAAGCAGAATACCCGCAACGAGGGGCAGGAGACGGTTCGCCAGTTGACCCAGGAAATCGACAGCCTGCGCGAGACGCTGGCGATGGACATGGACAAGTGCCACAAGGCCGAATTGATCCTGGGACGCACGCAGAGCGAATTGGAGCAGATGCAGCAGCGAATCTGGGACGACTACGAGCTGACCTATGCCGGCGCAAAGGAGTATCTCGCCGAACCGTTCGATATGGCGGGCAGCGATAAGCGCACGGGCGAAATCCGCAGAGAAATACGCGAGATGGGGCCGGTCAATGTCAAGGCGATGGAAGATTACCGTGCCTGCCGCGAACGATACGACGATCTGGCCAGCCAGCGCGACGATCTGGTGAAAGCGCAGGACGACTTGCTGGGCATCATCGATTCGCTGCAAAAGCAGATGGAAAAGCAGTTCATGGAGAATTTCCACCTGCTTCAGCAGTATTTGAGCGAGACGTTTGTCAAGCTTTTCGGCGGTGGCAAAGCCGAACTGCGGCTGGTGGATGAAAAGGACGTGCTTGGCTGCGGCATCGACATCGTCGCGCAGCCGCCGGGCAAAAAATTGCAGATGCTCTCGCTGCTCTCCGGTGGCGAACGCGCGCTGACGGCGATTGCGATTCTGTTCGCGATGCTGCGGCTCAAGCCGACGCCGTTTTGCTTCCTTGACGAGATCGAGGCGGCGTTGGACGACGGCAATATCTCTACGTTTGCGGATTATCTGCGCGATTTCTCAAAGGATACGCAGTTCGTCGTCGTCACCCATAGAAAGGGCACGATGGAGCGCTGTGACGGCCTTTACGGCGTGGCGATGGAGGAAAAGGGTGTTTCCAAGATGCTCAGCGTCGAGCTGAAGGACGTGAGCGCGGACGCGATGGAGTGAGCTCTTTTCTCTGTTAAAACCGCTGCGAAGAAGGGGTTTGGGGATGAAATCCCCAAGCGGGTATGGGCGGCAGCCCATCGCAATCCGATGCAGGGAGAAAAGCAGGTTTCAGAGCGGAAGGCGGAGCGTTTTGCGATTGAAACGATTTGAGCCAAAGAACAGCATTTGAATGAGTCAAAAAGGAGAATAGTATGGGATTCTTTGGATTCGGTAAAAAGAAGGAAAAAGAAAAGGAGCAGCAGGCTGAACAAACGGTCAGGGCGGAAGAGAAGCCCGTCGAGCCTGCGGAGCAGCCTGAGCAGGAAGAAAAAAAGCAGGGGCTTTTCAGCCGCCTGTGGCAGGGCCTTTCCAAAACGCGTGGAAATGTGGCTGGGCGCGTGGACGAGCTGATCGAGGCGACCGAGAAGATCGACGACGACTTTTATGAAGATCTGGTCGATATTCTGATTATGAGCGATATGGGCGTGCGCACCAGCGATAAGGTCATTCAGGAGCTGAAAGCGCGCGTGGAAAAAGAAAAGATCACCGACGCGAAGAAAGCGCGCGAGATTCTCAAGGAGATTCTCAAGGAGATCATGAGCATGCCGCGCAAGCCGCTCAAGTGGCCGATGGTGATGCTGGTGGTCGGCGTGAACGGCGTGGGCAAGACGACGACCATCGGCAAGCTGGCCATGCGCTTTAAGGATGCCCGCCACAGCGTCGTGCTGGCAGCGGCGGATACCTTCCGCGCGGCGGCAGGGGATCAGCTGCAAATCTGGGCGGAACGCGCACAGGTGCCGATCGTCCGTCATGCCGAGGGCGCAGACCCGGCGGCGGTGGTTTTTGACGGCATTCAGAAGGCGAAGGCGACGGAAGCCGATTTGTTGATTGTCGATACGGCGGGCCGCCTGCACAACAAAAAGAATCTGATGGAGGAACTGCGCAAGATTTCCCGTGTCATCACCCGCGAATACGAAGAAGCTGAGGTACGCACGCTGCTGGTCATCGACGCGACGACCGGCCAGAACGGCTTGCAGCAGGCGCGCGAGTTCTCCGAAGTGGCGGATGTTTCCGGCATTGTGCTCACCAAGCTGGACGGCACGGCCAAGGGCGGTATTGCGGTTGCGATCATGGACGAGCTGAAGCTGCCGGTGCTCTACATCGGCGTGGGCGAAGGCATCGAGGATTTGCAGGCGTTCGACGCGAACGCGTTTGTGGACGCGATTTTCTAACGGCTCGAAAGCGGGCCATTGCGCAGATTCCTGTGCATGAATCAATCGACAGGGAGGCACTGCCATGCGGATTCTCAAACGGCTGCTGGATTTCATCGCATCGCGGATGCTCATCATCACGGTGGTATGCGCGCTGCTGATTATTTCGTTTTATCTGGCGATGAACACGGCGAATATTTGGGTGCTGATTGACGACGGCCTGGATGCGCGCGCGGGCGTGGTGCTCATGGGCGAGGACGCGGACAAGCTGACCAGCTATTTCAAGCCGGAATTTATCGCGCAGGACCCCGTTTTGCAGGTGGGGCTGAGCGACACGTCGCCATATCGCGACTACGAGATCCGCGGTTACGATCATCGGGTGAAGATGGTTTCCGTCTGGTCATGGCCGTGGGAGAACGTGGCGCGTGCCGAGGTGGTTGAGAGCATTCCCGCCATTGACGGCACAATTCGCTCCTCCAAGCGGGAAGCGGCGTTGGCCGAGGGCGGCGAGGAGCGGCTTTCCCCGCCCGCGTGGACGACGTCGCGCTACCGCGTGACGCTGGTGCGCACGGCGGGCAAGTGGCTGATTTCCAACCTGCAATCCATTGCGGAGTGACGAGGAGACGGGGGAACGAGGGGTTACGTTGGGGCTCTGCCCCAAGCCCCGGTCAGGAACTGAGTTCCCGACACCTTCCACATTGCTTCGCGGTATACCGCGAAGCAGGAGGAGGGAAGTCCAGAAACCTCAGGTTTCTGGCAGGGTTTGGGGCGGAGCCCCAATCGTTCCTCCCTGAGGAAACGATGAACTTTGATTTTTTGAAACAAGGCGCAATGCTCGCCCCGATGGCGGGCGTGACCGACATGCCCTTCCGCACCCTCTGCCATGAAATGGGCTGCCCGATGGCAGTCAGCGAGATGGTCAGCGCGAAGGGGTATCTGCTTGCGCCCAAGGATAACCGCGCGACAAGAGAGCTGCTCAGCGTCGATGACAGCGAACGCGGCGCAGTCGCTTTGCAGATTTTCGGCCATGAGCCGGATGTGATGGCGCGCGCGGCGGAAGAACTGACGCGCGACGGACGCTATGCGCTGCTGGATATCAACATGGGCTGTCCCGTGCCGAAAATCGTCGGCAACGGAGAGGGCAGCGCGTTGATGAAAGACCCGGTACACGCGGCGGAAATCGTCGCAGCGGTCGCCAAAGCGTCGCATGTGCCGGTGACGGTCAAAATGCGGCTCGGTTTTGAGACAGGCAGCGAAACCTATCTGCTGCTGGGACAGCTCGTGCAGGAGAGCGGCGCGCAGATGATTACCCTGCACGCGCGCACCCGGAGCCAGTTTTACGAGGGACACGCCGATTGGCGCGCCGTCGCCAAACTCAAGCGGCGCGTATCCATCCCCGTCGTCGGCAACGGCGACGTGACCTGCTGGCAGGACGCGCTGCGCATGATGGAGGAAACGGGCTGCGACGGCGTGGCGGTCGGCCGTGCGGCGCAGGGCAACCCGTGGATTTTCAGCCAGATTCGCGACGCCATGGCGGGCAGAACCGTCGCCGAACCCACAAACGAGGAAAAGCTCGACGTGCTCACGCGCCATCTGCATGCGCTCGCGCAGCTGAAGGGCGAAGCCGTGGCTGTGCGCGAAATGAGGCGGCACATCGTCTGCTATGTGCGCGGCATGCGCGATGCGGCGAGGCTGCGCGTCAAGGTGAACGCGATTACGGAGATCGACGAGATGGAGGCCGCGCTGACCGCGTTTATGCTGGAAGGAAAGGCGTAGTGAAATCCCCTTTTACCCTCCGCGGAAGGGGAAATGGAGTTTCACAAAAGCATACAGCAAAGCCCGAACGGTTTTGAAATCGTTCGGGCTTTGCTTATGGAGAAAGGAATGAAGAAAAGGACAAATCAGGCGGCCGTTTTGGGCACAAAACGCTTGCGAAGGCTGGTTTCCACCGATGCGATCAGCAGAATGACCGTGACCACCTCGAACAACGCGATGACGGCGGTGAACACATACAGGCTTGCAAGCGTATCGGTCGGCGCGATGCGGATGAACAACAGCGCGGCGACAGCCATCAGAATGCCGGCGATCATGTAGCGTTTGCTGCAAATCTGCTGGGCGTAGTCCCACGCTTCCTGAGAAGCCATGGAAAGCTCGGTGCGATAACCGCGGCCCGCGCCAAGCGCCGCGCATTTCTTCTTGCGCAGAATGCCCGCTTCAAGCGTCAGATACGGCGCAATCATCAGCAAAAACAGACAGAGAATCCAGGTGGCGAACATGTAATCGATCTCCTTTATTGAACAAATCTGATGGATATATTATCGCGCAGAGGGCATTCTGCGTCAAGACAGCACACCGTCAAGAACCCATAAAAGAACGTCAGACGATTGTTAAATGACGTTTATAAAGAGAAATTAACGGCAAACGGGCAGGATTTTACCCGTTTATAGCGTATATAGAGATATCATCAAAAAAACCTGAATGGAAATAGAAAGGATGATCAATACGATGTTTATGGATAAAATGGCGCCGGGCATTCTCCGCTTGAGCGTGATGGATAACGATATCGATCTGTTTGAAGGGCAGTATCCCGTGCCCGACGGCGTGAGCTACAACAGCTATCTGATTGAGGATGAACAGCTCTGTCTGCTGGATACGGTGGACGCGCGCAAGCAGGATGAATGGCTTGGCGGGCTTAACGAGGCGCTGGACGGGCGCAAACTGGATTATCTGGTGATTTCGCATATGGAGCCGGATCATGGCGGGTCAATCGCGGCGCTCTGCGCGTGTCAACCGCAGGTGAAGCTGGTCGCTAACGCCAAGACGTTTGTCATGCTGGACCAATTCACGGGCGAACATCCGCTTGTGCAGGAGCGCATCACGGTTGGGGAGGGCGGCACGCTGGCGCTGGGCAGCCATACGCTGCATTTTGTTCTCGCGCCGATGGTGCATTGGCCGGAGGTCATGGTCGCCTATGAGGACAGCCAGAAGGTGCTCTTTTCGGCGGATGGCTTTGGCATTTTTGGCTCGCTGACTTACACGGACGCGTGGGCGGACGAGGCGCGGCGCTATTACTGCAATATCGTCGGCAAATACGGCGTACAGGTGCAGGGACTGCTGAAAAAGGCCGCTGCGCTGGATATTCAGACGGTCTGCCCGCTGCACGGCCCGCAGCTGAGCGGCGACGCGCTGACCCGTGCGCTGGCGCTTTACAGCCTGTGGGCGGCGTGGAAGCCGGAGGAAAGCGGCGTGCTGGTTGCCTACGCCGGTTTTCATGGCCATACCGCCGAGGCGGCTAAACTGCTGGCCGAAAAGCTGCATGCGCTGGGCGAGACGGTTGAGGTCATCGATTTGAACCGCGTACACAAGAGCTATGCCGTAGCGAGCGCGTTCAAGTTTGACCGCATGGCGCTGTGCGCGGCGACATATGACGGCGCGTATGCCCCGGCGATGGAGGCGTTCCTCTCTGCGCTGAAGCTCAAAGGTTTGCAGGGGCGCACCGTGGCGCTTGTGGAAAACGGCACGTGGGCGCCGATGGCCGCCAAGCAGATGCGCGCGGCGCTGGAAACGATGAAGAACATGCAGGCGCTCGATCAGCAGGTGACGATCCGCTCGGCGATGAACGCGAAGAACCGCGAAGAGATCGAGGAGTTGGCTAAGAAATTGGTGATGTAAACATACGATCGCCAACAAAAGAGAGACGGACGGCCGATGGCACGTCCGTTTTTTCACGCTGGAATAAAGAATTGCCCAAAGCTGGCCGCGGATGCAGAAGTTTGACGTTTTACAAACTTCGGCGGAAGTGAGAGCGGTCTCAGTCCGCTTTTCAGCGCAGCGCCGCCGCCGCGATATTCAGCAGCGACGTGAACAGGCTTAACCGAAGCAAAATCACGCTGAGATTGTTTCGCCTACGCTGAATCGCGGGCCAAAGCGCCAAAAGCGCCCCGATGACCGCCCCCGGAAGCAGCCAGAGCAGCACGCCCGCGTCCGGCAGAACCAGCCGTTCACGGATCAGCAGCACGATCAGCTTGCCGACCATCGCGAAGAGCGAAATGGTCAGCGCAGCGAATGCGCCCTCGTTGCCATCCGCTTCAAATAAAAGGAAATAAAGCGTCAGGGCCAGCGGTTCCGCGCCGAAGGAGAGGAACGAGCCGAGCAGCCCGACCAGCAGCGCGACGGGAAAACTCAGCAGCCGGGACAGATTCATCGGCGCAATCGTGTGGTTCAGCGGGCCGAAATAGAGCGACGGCAGCGCAATCAGCGTGAACAGCAGCGCGTTTTGCAGCAGCATGGCCGATTCGCGCGTGACCATCATAAAAAAGCGCGCGCCGGCCAGATCGCCCAGCATGCCGCCCAGCGCCGCGCCGACGGCTAAAAGAAGCAACTCGTCCGGATGGAGCGGCAGGGCGCGATTCAGCGCGAAAAAGGCCGTCACCAGCGCCGCGCAGAGCGTCGCCATCGTGCAGAGCGACGCAATGGAAGCGGGTGCAAGCGGCGAAACCGCATCCAGCAGGGGACGGAGCAGCGTTGTCGGCCCGATGCCGGAAAGCAGACCGAAAAAGGCGCTTACGCCGCTGAGAATCAGATAGATCATAGGCGGAGTTCATCCAGCTTGGCCGCGCCGCCGAGCGCGTCTTCGATGCGCAGCAGCCGATTATATTTGCTTACGCGTTCGCTTCGGCAGGGCGCGCCCGTCTTGATCTGCCCCGCGCCGAGCGCCACGGCGAGATCGGCGATGGTCGTGTCCTCCGTCTCGCCCGAACGGTGGGACATGATGGTGCGGTAGCCGCTCCTGTGCGCCAGCGAGAGCGCCTGCATGGTCTCCGTCAATGTGCCGATCTGGTTCGGCTTGAGCAGGATCGCATTTGCACAACCCATCAGAATGCCGCGCTGCAAGCGCTCGGTGTTCGTCACGAAGAGATCGTCGCCGACCAGCTGACAACGGCGGCCCAGCTCCCGCGTCAACGCCTGCCATGCGGGCCAGTCCTCTTCGCCCAGCGGATCCTCGATGGAACGGATGGGGTATTGCTTGCACAGGCCGCGCCAATGCTCGGTCAGCTCGTGCGCGGTGAATGTGCGGCCGGATTTGGGCAGCACATAGCGTCCTTTTTGTTCCCATTCGCTGGCCGCCGCGTCGAGCGCGAGGGCGATATCCGTACCGGCGGTATAACCCGCGTGGGAAATCGCGTCGAGAATCAGATCGAGCGCCTGCTTTTCTTCGGAAATATCCGGTGCAAAGCCGCCCTCATCGCCCACGCCCGTGGAAAGACCCTTCTTTTTGAGCAGAGCTGCCAGCGCGTGATAGACCTCCGCGCCCATTTGCAGCGCCGCGCGGAAATCCTTCGCGCCGACGGGCACGATCATGAATTCCTGCACGTCCAGCCCGTTGCCCGCGTGTACGCCGCCGTTCAGGATGTTCATCATCGGCATGGGCATCAGGTGCGCCTGCGTGCCGCCCAGAAAGCGGAAAAGCGCCATATTCTGCGCGCAGGCCGCCGCCTTTGCGCATGCCATCGACACGGCCAGCGTCGCGTTTGCGCCGAGCACGGCCTTGTTTTTTGTGCCGTCCAGCGCAATAAGCGCATGGTCGATGGCGAACAGATTGCCCGCGTCCATGCCGCGCAGCGCTTTGCAGATTGCGCCGGAAATGTTCTTGCAGGCCTGCTGCACGCCTTTGCCGCCGTAAACCTGCATGTCGCCGTCGCGCAGTTCCAGTGCCTCATATTTGCCCGTAGAAGCGCCGCTGGGGGAGATGGCCGTGCAGACCACCCCGCCGGAAAGCTGTACTTCTGCTTCGACAGTCGGGTTTCCGCGTGAATCGAGCACCTGCCGCCCGATGACGCCGACGATTTCCGTTTTGCTCATGATAATGCCCTCCCGAAATTGATAAGCTGTAAGGATAGAGTGGACGCAAAATCTGTTAAATATGCGGTCATGGCGGAAGGCGTTAAAAAGGGCGCCTGCCAACTGCGACAGACGCCCTTTGAGGGAGGAGAGGGAGAGAATCAGAATTTCAGGAACCAGGTGGAGATGTAGCCGGTCTGGCCGTTCACTTCGACCTTTGTCCAGTCGGTCGTCTTTTCCAGCACTTTGACCGTCGTGCCGACTGGAACCGTGCCGATGACGGACGCAGACAGGCTGGCGCGGCTGCGGAAATTGACGTAGCTGCCGCCGTTGGCGTTGAATACGCGCGCCGTGCCGCTCACGACTTCGCTCGTGACCTTCAGATACTTGGCCATCATGAAGCCGGTCTTGCCGTCTACGCTGACCTTGTACCAGTCGCCCTGGCGGGCCAGCAGGGTCACGGTCTTGCCGTTGCGATAGTAGCCCAGCGATTCGCTGTTCACACTGGCTTCGCGGCGCAGGAACAGCACCTGCGTGTCGCGCGGATTGTTGACCACGGCGGTGCCGGTTGCGGGCTTCACGGTGGAAGAACCGCTGCTCACGCTCTTGGTGGAGAGCCACTGGGTCTGCATGTAGCCGGTCTTGCCGTCCACGCTGACCTTGCTCCAGTTGCCGTTGTTGGAAAGCACGGTCACCTTTGTGCCGCGCGGATACGAGCCGAGAATGTTGCCGTTCGGCTCGGCGCGCAGATTCAGGCCGCGGCTGTTCGTCTTGACATAGGCGGTGGAATGGGTCGTGCCCTCGCTGCCCAGATACTTGACGTACATGTAGCCGCTCTGGCCGCCGACATCCACGCTCGCCCAGTCGCCGTTGACGCCCTTGACGAGCACCTCGGTGCCCCAGCCGTACTTGCCCAGGATGGCGGAAGACGCGCTTTCCTCGGCGCGCAGATTCAGCGTGCCGCAGGTGATGACGCGGGTTTCGTTCTCGGCGAGGGCCGCCAGCGGGGCAACCATCGCCAAGCTCAGCATCGCGGCGCAAGCCGCCTTTTTCTTTCCGGTAAACATATAGGAAGTCCTCCTTTGTCATTGCGAAGGCGTCCAAGCGGCCGCTCTTGATCGTCTTCTGCATATCTGACGAAGGCGGATATTCTTTTATTGCAACATAATCGTTTCCAAGTTCTGGAAAGAACGAAAGGCGCATGAAAAAACGAAGAAATATCAGCAAAAAACGAAGAGAAAGGACATAAAATGGGAAAAAATGGAAGTTACAGCGTATCCAGCGTGGAGGAAATTGCGGCAAGCCCGGCTTTCAATTCGTTTCCATCGCAGGCATAGCCGATTCGCGCGCATCCTTCAAGCTCAAAGCATGCGCCGGGCGTGAGCAGCGCGCCGGTCTGGGCGAGCAGCTTTTCACAGAAGACATACGAGGGCATGGGGCTGTCGTAAAACAGCAGCGCGGTTGTGCCGGCTTGCGGACGAACGAAATGCACGCGTTTTTCCTTTTCGACCCAATCGGTCAGAATCGCCAGATTATCGCGGACAATGCCCCGGTTGCGCGCCAGCAGCGCATGGCTGTGGCGCAGCGCGAGGGAAGCGACGGCTTCGTCAAACATGCCGCAGCTGATGAGGCTGTAATCGCGGCGGGAAAGGCAGGCGTTGATGAAATCCGCATCGTGGCTGGCGACCCAGCCGAGGCGCAGACCGGCCAGCGAAAAGACCTTGGACATGCTGCCGATGGAAATGCCCTTCTCATACAGATCGACGATCGACGCGCTCCAGACGTCCGTCTGTGTCAGGTGACGGTAGACTTCGTCGCAGAGCACATAGGCGCCGACTTCGCGCGCCATCGCGACAATCGCTTCCAGCATGGGCTGATCCATCAGCGCGCCGGTCGGGTTATTGGGGTTGTTCAGGCAGATAAGCCGGGTGTTGGGCTTGATGAGACTGCGCAGCTCGTCGAGATCCGGCAGAAAGCCGTTTTCCTCGCGCAGCGGAAGCAGATCGACCTGCGCGCCGAAGGACTGCGGAATGGAATACAACTGCTGATAGGTCGGCAGCACGCAGACGACGTGGTCGCCGGGGCGAATGAGCGCATACATGGCCAGGTGATTTGCGCCCGCCGCGCCGTGCGTGGTGGCAACCTCGTCCGGGCGGAGCGTTTTAAACAGGTCGCAGATGCCTTCGCGCAGTTCCGGCTTGCCGACGATGTCGCCGTAGGTCAGGCGGCGCTGGCAGAACGCGTTAAGAAACGCCTGCTTGTTTTCGCCCGTCAGCGCAAACAACTCGTCAAGCGACACGGAGTTGACGCACGTCTCCGCAATGTTGATTGTCGCCTGCGTCTCGTAAGCGTTCATCCATTCTTCAACTTTGAAAGGGCTGATGTTCATGATAAATCCTCCTTAAAAGTAAAAGGCACCCGGCATCCCGCCTTATAACGCCTGCGCGCCGTACCTACGGAGGGATTCCGAATGCCCGACCGCTCCACCCGGTGGTGAAAGCGGGGTGATGATATGAAATTGGAAACAGAATATCATAAATGAAACAAAATGTCAACACTGAAATCGGGTGTGCAGGCAATTTCAAGCGTCTTGCCCGTGATGGGGTGAATCAGCGAAAGCTTCACCGCGCAGAGCTGGTGATACGGCGCATGATATTGCGCCGCCAGATTGGCGGATTCTGCCGTGAAGTAGCGCGTGTCGCCAAGCAGCGGATGGCCGATGTGCGCCATGTGTACGCGCAGCTGGTGCGTGCGTCCCGTGACGGGGAAGAGCCGAACGAGCGAGATATCACGACGAGCCGCTTCCACCCGATAGCGCGTCACGGCGCGCTGTCCGCCGGGCAGAACCGCGCGGGTGAAGCTGTCCGGCGCGACGCGATCAATCGGCGCGTCGATCACGCCTTCGGATTCAGGCAAAACGCCGCAGACCAGCGCAAGGTATTCCTTGCGAAAGGTATCCGCCTGCATCTGCCGCTGGATATGCGCCTGCACATACGGCAGTTTGGCGAATAAGACGATGCCCGTCGTCTCCGCGTCGAGCCGATGGACGGGGTGCGCGCCGCCGCGCAGATAGCTTTGCACGCGCCCTTCCAGCGTGTCCGCGCCGCGCGGGGCGGAAGGAGAGGGATGCACCTGCAAGGGCGCAGGCTTGCGCACGGCAATCAGTGCGTCGTCCTGATAGAGGATATCGACCTCGGCTGGCGCGGAAAAATCCGTCGGCATGTCGTATTCGGCTAAAGGAATGGCGACCGTCCTGCCCGCGCCGATGCGCTGATTGGCGAAAAACGGCGCGCCGTCCACCGTCAAGCCCAGGCGCTTGGCCTCCCGCACCTCCCTTGCGGAAAGCGAGAGCGGCCCGCGCAAAAGCTGATCGAGGGTCAGCGTGCCGTTGGATTCGTTTGTGATATACGAAAGGAGCATTATAATACCTTGCTCAGGAAGTCTTGGGTGCGCGGGTTCTGCGGATGGTCGAACACCTGATGCGGGTCGCCCTGCTCCATGATGACGCCTTCATCCATGAACAGCACGCGGTTGCAGACCTCGCGCGCGAAGCCCATCTCATGGGTGACGATGACACACGTCATATTGTTTTTCGCCAGCGACTTGATGACTTCAAGCACCTCGCCGACCATTTCCGGGTCGAGGGCGCTGGTTGGTTCGTCAAAGAGCATGACTTCCGGCTCCATCGCCAGCGCGCGCACGATGGCGAGGCGCTGCTTCTGGCCGCCGGAGAGGCGGGAGGGCTTGTTGTCGCGCTTATCGGAAAGACCGACGCGGGAGAGCAGAGCTTCCGCCCTGGCGACAGCCTCGTCCTTGCTCATCTTGCCCAGCAGGACGGGCGCAAGGGTGATGTTGTCGATCACGGACATATGCGGGAAGATGTTGAAATGCTGGAAAACCATGCCCATTTTCTGGCGGTGCCGGTCAATGTTCACGCTCTTATCCGCGATATCCACGCCGTCAAACCAGATGTGGCCGCTGGTTGGCTCCTCAAGCCGGTTGAGACAGCGCAGGAAAGTCGATTTGCCCGAACCGGACGGGCCAATGAGCGAAACGACCTCGCCTTTGTGGATGGTTTCGGTGATGCCGTTCAGAACTTTCAGACTGCCGAAGCTTTTGTGCAGGTTTTCCACGCGGATCAACTCCGGCGCGTTTTCAAAGGAATCAGTCATCGCTCTTGAGCCTCCTTTCAAGGACGGTAATCAGCTTGCTCATGGTGAAAGTCACGACAAAATAGATAATGCCGATGATAATCAGCGGCTCGATGACCAGATACGTCTTGCCGGAGATCGTCTGATACTGCGTCATCAGGTCGCCGACGTAGAACGTGGAGGCCAGGGACGTTTCCTTTGTCACTGCGACGAACTCGTTGCACATGGCCGGGAGCACGTTTTTGAACGCCTGGGGCAGAACAATGCGCATCATCGTCTGGCGGGAGGAGAGACCCAGCGAACGCGCCGCCTCGGTCTGGCCGCGGTCGATGGACTGAATGCCCGAACGGAAGACCTCGGACATGTACGCGCCGGAGTTGATGACCAGCGCGACGGTGATGCAGGCGAATTTGGAAAGCTTGAGCGCCGGAAGAATATCCGGCAGCAGGAAATAGAAGAAATACAGCTGAAGCAGCAGCGGCGTATCGCGGATGACCTCGGTATAAACCGTCGCGATGCTGCGCAGCACCTTCGATTTGCTCAGGCGCATGATGGCGACCAGCGCGCCGATGACGCAGCCGATGGACACGGAAATCAGCGCCAGCAAAAGCGTCGTGCCAAGGCCGTTCAGAAAGTTCATGCCGTATTTTTGCAGCAGCTTCATGGTGTTCTGAAACAGCAAGGGAATCCCTCCTTCTTGAGATAGCGGGGTGAAAAGGTTCAGAGTGCTTCCACGCGCTGCATGGCTTCAAACACCATGTCCTGCGTGATGGGGTAGGGGATATGCGCCATATCCGGCCCGGTTGTGGCTTCAACGAGCGCGTCGTGCAGCGCGGCTTTGTCAAGCGGCACGTTCATTTCGGCGAGCGTCACGGGCGTGCCCAGCGAGACGAGAAACGCGCGAAGCTCCCGCGCCTTGTCGGCCTGCCCATCCAGCATGAGCTGAACCAGCGCGCCGTAGGCAACCAGATCGCCATGCAGGTCATCCCGCTCGACGTGTTCAAAATGCTGGAGGCCGTAGCAAACGGCGTGCGCCAGCGCGCAGTTGTAATTGTCATCTGCCATCAGCGAAACCAGTCCCGCCGAAAGGATGACGCTTCTGGCGCACATTTCCATCGCCGGCCCGGCCTCGTGGCGCTCCACTTCGGTCAGCGCCTGACGGCCGAATTTCACAATCGGGTCGTAGCAGGTGCTCGACAGGCTCACGCCGATGGCGGACATGTGGTCGAGCGCGCCGCCTAATTCGTCGCCCCGCGCGCTGAACGTCGATTCGATGTATTTGGCCAGCGTGTCGCCCATGCCCGCGCGGAAGAAGCGCGCCGGGGCGTCAGCCGCCAGATTCAGGTCGATCAACGTGAGCGCGGGCGGCGCATCGTAAAAAAGGAAGCGGTCAAAAGGCCCGTCCTCGCGATAGACGACGGAAAGCGCGGTGATCGGCGCGCAGTTGGAGACCAGCGTCGGCAGGCTGACCAGCGGAATCCCCAGCCGATGCGCTACGCCCTTCGCGGTATCAATCGCTTTGCCGCCGCCCATGCCGACCAGAAAATCCGGCCGCATCGGGTCGATCTGCGCCGTAAGAGCATCCATTGCCGCCAGCGTGCACGCGCCGCCGAAGGGGAGCGCACAGAGCAGCTGCATGCCGCTTCCCTCAAGCCCCTCTTTTAAGGAAGGGAGCCCCTTTTCCATTGCGGTGTTTCCGCCGACAAGGGCAAAGCGCGCGCCCAATCCCTTGCAAAGCTCAGGAAAGCGTCGGTATACGCCGCGGCCGAAACAGAAACGCGGCAGGGTGACGACATCGGTGATATACATCAGTTTACACCAGCTTCGGCAGTTTGGCCAGACGCTCCAGCGCCTCGTTCAGAGTCTCCTCGCTGCGGGCAAAATGCAGACGAATCAGATGGTTGACCGGCTCACGGAAGAAGCTCGAACCCGGAACGGCCGCCACGCCGATGGTGCGGATCATCCACTCGCAGAATTCCATGTCGCTCTTATCATGGAAGCGCATGCCCGGCTTCTGGAAGTCGCTGATATCGACCATCACGAAGTAGCTGCCCTGCGGTACAGTGTGCTTGAGGCCGATGCGATCCAGACCGTCGAGGAACACCTGACGCTTGTGGGTATACAGCTCGGTCAGCCCGTCGTAATAGCTCTGCGGGAAATTCAGTCCGACGACAGCAGCCTCCTGAAGCGGCGCGGCCGCTCCGACAGTCAGAAAGTCATGCACCTTTTTCGCGCCTTCGATCACGTTTTTCGGCCCGATGAGATAGCCGAGACGCCAACCTGTGATGGAATACGTCTTGGAGAGGGACGAGCAGCAGATGACGCGGTCGGCAATTTCCGGCAGCGCGCCCGCATATACATGATGATACGGCGCGAAGACGATGTGCTCGTAAACTTCATCGGTGATCATGTATGCGTCGTACTTGTTGCACAGGCCTCCGATGAACAGCAGTTCTTCTTTGGTAAAGACCTTGCCGCACGGGTTCGACGGGTTGCAGACGATGATCGCCTTCGGATGCTGGCGGAACGCGTCTTCAAGCACATTGCGGTCGAAATCGAACGTCGGGGGAATGAGCGGCACAAAAATCGGATCCGCGCCGGAAAGAATCGCGTCTGCGCCGTAGTTTTCATAGAACGGGGAGAACACGACCACCTTGTCGCCGGGGTTGCAGACGGTCATCATGGCGCTCATCATCGCTTCGGTGCCGCCGCAGGTGACGAGAATTTCGGTATCCGGATTGATTTCGCGGCCGTATGCGCGGCCCTGCTTGCGGGCGAGCGCTTCGCGGAAGTTCTCTGCACCGAAGGTCACGGAATACTGATGCGGCCCCTCATCCGCGACTTCGCGCAGGCGGTCGGTGATCGCCTTGGGCGGCGGAAAATCCGGAAATCCCTGAGAGAGGTTGATGGCATCCACCTCATCGCTGATGCGGGTCATGCGGCGGATGACGGAGTCGGTAAACGTCTGAACGCGATGGCTTAGTTCTGGCATAAATATTCACACCTTTCAAAATCAGGCCAATGACGGTTGAATTGCGCGAACGCAATGCCCATATTCTAGCACAATGCAAGAAAAGAAACAACAGGGAAAATGACTTTTCCTTATAAAAAACGTGTTTTTTTTCAAACTGGCCGAAAAATAAAGTATTTTTATGCAGAATATACACTTGACATATGCATAAACCCGTCGTAAAATAGCATCATCGTTTTGCGGGACGCGTTCTCGCAACAGAAAAAAGGAGGAAATCCGATTATGAAAAAGATTCTTGCGTTCGCCCTTGCGCTGGCGATGATTCTCACCTGCTCCTTCGCGCTGGCCGATCGTCTGGACGACATCAAAGCCGCCGGTAAGCTGACCGTTGCGACCAGCCCGGATTGGCCGCCGTATGAGTACATCGACGACGACGGCAACATCGTTGGCACCGATATCCTCATGTGCCAGTGGATGGCTGAGCAGCTCGGCGTTGAGCTGGAGATCCAGCCGATGGCGTTTGACGCCTGCCTTGCGGCCGTTGGTCAGGGCGATGTGGATATGATGGTCGCCGGTCTGACCTACGATGAGAATCGTCTGGCCCGCATGGAACTGACCGGCATCTACTGGAACGAGGGCGATCAGGGCGTGCTCGTCAAGAAGGGCGCCGGCGCTTCCTACAACTCCGCTGAGTCCTTTGCGGGCAAGACTGTCGCCGCGCAGAATGGCACCAACCAGCAGATTATGGCCGAAGAACAGCTGCCGGAGAGCACGACCGTTGAGCTGGTCACCAAGATTCCGGACGGCGTGAACATGGTCAAGACCGGCCGTATCGACGGTCTGGTTGTGCCGAAGACCGTTTACGACAGTATCCTTGCTGAGAACGACGACCTTGAGGTTGCGGACTTCGCGTTCGATTTCCAGGGCGGCAACTACATCGCCAGCGTCAAGGGCGAGGATGCGTTCACCGCGAAGATTCAGGAGATGATCGACACCATCAATGCCGAGGGTCTCTATCAGCAGTGGGTGGACGAGATTCAGAAGTAATCTCGGTTCAACTGAATGATGAAAGCCGCCGGGTTTGCGCCCGACGGCTTTTGCGTTGCCCTTCATATAAAGGAATATGATATCATGCCGATGTGTAGACAAGCAGGGCCTACGAGGTGGTGCCTCCGCACAGGGCGCACAACAGAAGCGGAGGCGATTGGAATGACGAACGTTGAATTGCCCAATGCTTGTATTTCCATTTCGGGGCTTGTTCTGAGCGCTTTTGCACTCGGTTATGCCTTAAAGCGATAAAAAAGACCGCCTCGCAGCTGCAACTGCTTGGCGGTTTATGGTCTTTGACCTGATCATGAACGTGTGGTGGTTTTCCGCCTCGCAGGGTGTCTCCCTGCTTGTCTGTATTGTGATGCTATCCCTGTCTGCTTGTCAATCCAAGAAGGCAGGGGCTTTCGTTTTATAGAAGGATTACACGAAGACAGCTTGTAAGGGCATGAGGCTTGAAAGCCGTATCTTTCATTTTTATACAACAAGACCGCCCATCCCATCGGGAGAAGCGGTCTTGTTTGTTATGAAAATGAAGAAGCGGATTACTCGGCCTTCATCGCAGCCTTGTTGGCCGCTTCGCGCTTGTTGATCTTGCTCTGGTTGTACACGGAGAAGATCACGACCGCGACGGCGACAACGAAGAAGCCGATGGCAATCGGGTGACCCAGGATCGCGCCGAAGTTGCCGTTTTCCAGATCCATGAAGCGAACGAAGTTCTGCTCGCACATCGGGCCAAGGATGAGGGCCAGCAGGATCGGGCTGAGCGGGAACTCGTACTTGTTCATCAGCCAGCCGATGACGCCGAAGGCCACGCACACGCCCACATCGAAGATGCTCTTGTTGATGGAGAACGCGCCCAGCAGGGAGATGACCAGAATGATCGGGTAGAGGATCTTCTTTTCAACCGAGACGATCTTCGCAAAGAAGCGGACGCCCAGGCAGCCCACAACCAGCATCGCCAAGTTTGCCAGCATCAGCGCGGCGAAGACGGCGTAGACGGTCGGCAGCTCGTTGACATACATCATCGGGCCGGGGGTGATGCCCTTCATGATGAAAGCGCCCAGCAGGATGGCCGTGACGGAGTCGCCCGGCACGCCCAGAGACAGCAACGGAATCATCGCGCCGCCGGAGCAGCCGTTGTTGGCAGATTCGGTCGCGGCAACGCCGTTCGGGATGCCCGTGCCCCAGAGTTCCGGATGCTTGCTGAAGCTCTTGTTGAAGCCATAGGAGACGAACACCGCGATGTCGCCGCCCGCGCCCGGAATCGCGCCGATGAAGGTGCCGATGAGGCCGCCGGAGAGGATGTTCGGCCAGATGGTCTTGATGGTCTGCCAGTCGGGGAGCACGTTGGTGATCTTCTCATCGGAGTGCTCCTGCTTTTCCTCGCCGTTGATGATGCGCTCAACGCCCGCAATGACCTCAGCCACAGCGAACAGACCGATCAGCGTCGGGATGAACTGGAAACCGCTCAGCAGCGGTTTCACGCCGAAGGTGAAGCGCTTGACGCTGTACGTCGGGTCGAGGCCGACGGTGCAGAGCACCATGCCGAAGAACGCGCTGATCATGCCCTTGGCGATGGACTTGCCGGAGATGGCGACGATGACGGACAGACCGAACACCGCCAGCATCAGCATTTCGGCGGAAGTGAACTTCATGGCGACCTTCGCGACGGTCGGGGAGAGGAAGGTCATGACCAGTGCGCCGATAACGCCGCCGCAGAAGGAGGAGAACATGGCGATGGAAAGCGCCTTGCCCGCCTGGCCCTTCTGGCACATCGGGTAGCCGTCAAGCAGCGTAGCCGCCGCAGACGGAGTGCCCGGCGCGTGAATCAGGATGGCGGAAATCGAGCCGCCGTACATGCCGCCGCAGTAAATGCCCAGCAGCAGGCCGACGGACGGAATCAAATCCATGCCGAAGGAGAAGGGAATCAGCAGAGCCACGCCCATCGTCGCGGTCATGCCGGGAATAGCGCCGAGCAGAACGCCGCCCAGAGCGCCCAGGAAGGTCATCATGATGACCTGAAGATTCGTGAAGACAGAGCCGTAGCTGGAAAAAAGCAAACTCCAATCCATGACAACGCTCTCCTTTCTTTAGAAATGAATCATATCCACGAGGTCGCGCAGCGGCTGCAGCACGCCCATCGGGATGTTGACGCTCAGCATCTTGTAGAACACCAGCCACATGCCCAGCGGCACGAGGATGGAAACCAGCAGCAGCTCGACGATGTTGCGCTTGCCGATCAGCCACATGATGATGCCGCACAGCAGCATGCCGACGACCACATAGCCCAGCGAGTCGAAGAACGCCACAAACAGCACGCACAGCAGGATGACGAACAGGCCCGCCAGCACGCCCTTGTTCTTGATGAAGTTGATGGAAGCGGCCGGTTCGGCGAGCGGATCATCGTCACTCATGCTGATGAGCTTGATGATGGACTGGATGAGCAGAATCACCGTGAAGATGATCATGCCCACGCACATGATCTGCGGGAAAGCGGCGGGCTGCACGGTCGCTTTTTTCACGACCTTGAAGCCATACGTCTGGAAGAGCGCCCATCCTTCAATACAAAGCAGCAGAATGGAGGCAATCAGATTCGCAAACGCCTTGGTATGAGTCTTTTTCAAGCGAATCACATCCTTTGGTAAGAAATCTTAACAGGGGTGTAAACCAAAATGATGGGCAGGCGAGTCGCCTGCCCATCTTTCTGCTACTGATTACAGAAGATCAACGGCTTCCATGGCGGCCGGCACATCGATCGCGGCCTGCGCCAGGTAAGCGGTGTACTCTTCGGCGTCCATGTAGGAGATCGCCTGGCCGAAGCTGGCCATCTGGGCGACGAAGTCCGGATCCGCGATAGCGGCGGCACAAGCCTCAGCCATCTTGGCACGGATGCCCTCGTCCACGCCCTTCGGGAACGCCAGGCCGCGCTGCGTCGCGTACACGCAGTCGAAGCCCTGCTCCTGGCAGGTCGGGATGTCGGAGAAGGTCGCGTTGCGCTCAGTGTCCATGACGCCCAGGCAGATCAGATCGCCGGACTCGATGAAGCTGCGCGCTTCGGCCAGAGACACGGTCACGCCCTCGATTTCCTGCTGAGCGGCGGCCTTGACAGCGCCCGCAGCGCCGTCGGCGTAGGTGATCATCTTGATGTCGATGTCAGCCGCGTTCATCAGGTAGCCGCCGGCGATGTGCCAGACGGAACCGGCGGAAGAGCCGCCCATCTTGACCTCGCCCGGATGAGCCTTGCAGTAGTCAACGAAGGTCGCCAGATCGGTGATGCCGTTGTCGGCAGCCCACTTGGCGTTCACGGTCACGGCCGCCGCGTCGGTGTTGATACGGCAGATCGCGTCGTAGTTCTCATAGGTGTAATCGCTCATGTCGCTGGGCTTGTAGGTGGCCAGCTCGAAGGTGATCATGCCGATGGTGTAGCCGTCCGGATCAGCGTCGGCGATGGCCTCGTGGCCGGTAACGCCGGAAGCGCCGGTCTGGTTGTCAACGGTGACGGAAACGCCGAGCTGCTTCTCCAGTGCGGAGCAGAAAGCGCGCAGGCAGTTATCCGTTCCGCCGCCGGCAGACCACGGATTGATCGCGATCAGGCCCTTGGTGGGGTAGTCCGCAGCGGACGCGACGGCAGCCAGACCCAGAACCATGGTCAGGGCAACCATCAAAGCAACAAGCTTCTTCATAACAGGTTCCTCCTCAAAAAATTGTAACCGATCGGAATGAATATCCACAAATCGGCACATTGTGTGTAGTATAACATTTTATAAAAAAATTGTCAAGATTGCTAAACACGTCTGATGGTATGCGCTTCATAATGAAAAAACAAACAAAATAAGGGATTCAGCCTGCACATTCCATCGAAAAGGCAAAAGAAGGCACGCGAATAAAAACCTGACAAAGATGTAATATTCTGTATAACGATTTGATAAAAACAGAAGGGGAGGAAAGCTTGAAAAAAACGGAACAAAAAAAACAGAACAAAAACGTTCTGTTTGGTGGCACCTCCAATGGGAATCGAACCCATGATTTTGCCTTGAGAGGGCAACGTCTTGACCGCTTGACCATGGAGGCTAATGGCTGGGGAACTAGGATTCGAACCTAGACAATACGAGTCAGAGTCGTAGGTGCTGCCGTTACACAATTCCCCAATATGAAGTTGTAGCTGCTCTGCATAAGCCGCAGCTTTTGAACGTCTGATAGTATAGCGCATTCATGAGCAGCTGTCAACCCTTTTTTAAAATATTTTTTCCAGAATCAGCAAAATGATCAGATGTGCCGGGTAAAAGCCGTAGGTCAGCCACTTGGGCAGCTGGGTTTTGCGGCGGATCGGCAGGCTGGCGAGCACGACCGCCGGCACGGCGAACAGGCGCATGCCGAATTGAACGCCGAATATCGTGTAGCCGCGGCCATCCAACGCCCAGGCCAGCATATAGGCCGTCGTGACCGCAAAGCACAGGGCGGGATATTCCAGAAAGAGGTAAAACAGAATCATCAGCCGAATGCCGCCCACGCCGTAATCCAGACTGCCGGAAAAACGCTCGCAAAGCACGTAAATCAGCAGCGCCGGAATGTACTTCCTTTCGCGGATGCACAGCAGCAGCAAAAGCCCCAGAAGCAGCGGCAGCAGAATGCTGGGCGTTTCCCAGCTCTCTATATAGAAGGTATAGAGCGCGCGAAGCGGGTGCTGCGCAAACGGGACGGCATACATCGCGTTGTTCGTGTGCCCCAGAGCCACGGCGTAAAGCGGCTGACTGACCAGCGCCAGCGCCGCCACGCGGGTGATATACGGTTGTGGATGTTTGGTCATCGCCGCGCCGACGGCAATGCCGTAAGCGAACAGCGGAAAAGCCAGCCGTCCGACCAGCCGCATCCACGTCAGCTGCGGGAAAAGCATTTTGCCTGCGTGGTCGATGAACATGCAGATGCAGGCGATCAGCCGAAGCAGAGCGCCGTCCTGATTGGTTTTGATTTGCGCGGGGCGAAGAAAGCGGTCGAGCATGTCGGTGACTCCTTTTTTGATGAAACGGCAGGCGGCTTCAATTCATTTGCATTTTCATAACGCCATTAAGATAATGTTTTTTCATCCAAAAGTCAAGAACCCGAATAAAACCGACTGCTGTAACAAATTCGCAACAGTTTGCTGATATACTGAAGTCATTGCGATTGGAACTGCGCTTTTGATTTTTAGGGGGCGCCGGGTCAACGCCCGGACGCATTTGGAGAATGATTCTCGATCTTCCTTTTCGCTTTGCGGCGATCGGGAGAGGGAGACGGATAGAAGGAGGAGAAGCATGGTTCATGTTCTGGTTGTGGAAGACGATATCCGCCTGAATCAGATCGTCTGTGCCAGTTTGAGGAGTGCGGGCTACGACGCGCGGGGCTGCACCAACGCCGTGGAGGCGTTTGACCTGCTGCATGCCGACGGGGCGGACATCATCATTTCCGATATCATGATGCCTGGCATTGACGGTTTTGAGTTTGTGGCCGACGTTCGCAGCGTTAACAAACATATTCCGATTCTGCTGATGACTGCGCTGGACGACATGAGCGCCAAGCGAAAGGGTTTCGGCGCGGGCATTGACGACTATATGGTCAAGCCCATTGACGTGGACGAACTGCTGCTGCGCATTGAGGCGCTGCTGCGCCGCGCACGCATCGAAGCAGAAAAGCGACTGACGGTCGGCTCGACCGTTCTGGATGCGGAGGAGCGCAGCGTTTACGTCGCGGGGCAGGAAATTGCGCTGACCGTGCGCGAGTTTGACCTGCTCTACAAGCTGCTTTCCTATCCGCGGCGCACGTTTTCCCGCGCACAGCTGATGGATGAATTCTGGGATGGGGAAACAAGCGCCAGCCTTCGCGCAGTGGATGTATACATCACCCGAATCCGCGATAAAATGTCGGTCAGCGACGATTTCAAGATCATGACGGTGCATGGACTTGGGTATAAGGCGGTGCCGAACGCATGAACAGACTTCGGTCTCTTTTGAAGAAACGCCGCGCGCAGGCAGATCCGCGCGTGCGCAGACGGCTTTTTTCGTGGCGCATGTTCGTCATCATCCTGCTGGTGGTCAGCGTGCTGAGCGCGGGCAACGCCTTTGCGCTGGAAAAGCTGCTGAAAATGCAGGTGTTCAGCGTTGTGGCCAGCATGGGCGTGGGTTCCTACTGGGTGGCGATGGCATTTCTGGCGGCGTTGATTCTGCACCTGTATACCTGTCGGCGGTTCGACCGGCCGATGCGCGCGCTCAGCCGCGCCATGCGCCAGGTGACGGAGGGGGATTTTTCCGTCCGCGTCAAGCCGTTTCACAGCGAAAACAAGTTCGATTACATGGATATCATGTTTGAGGATTTTAACCGCATGGCGCAGGAACTTGGCAGCACCGAGACGATGAAGAACGACTTTATCGCCAACGTGTCCCACGAGATCCGAACGCCGCTGACCGTTGTCAACAGCTACGCCTCGGCGCTGGCGCGCGGCGGACTGAGCGAAGCGGAACAGCGGGAGTATGCCGCGACGATTGCCGCCGCCAGCGAAAGCCTGAGCACGATGGTTTCCAACATTCTGCGGCTCAACAAGCTTGAAAACCAGGAAATCACGCCCAACGCCGCGCCGTATGATTTGACCCGCCAGCTCTGCGATTGCGCCCTTGCGCACGAAGCCCGCTGGGAGGCGAAGCGCATTGATTTTGACGCGCAGCTTGAGGAGCGTGTGATGGTGCTCGCGGATGAGACGATGATGGAAATTGTGTTCAACAACCTGATTTCCAACGCGATCAAGTTCACCGAACCGGGCGGGCGCATCGTTTTGCGGCAGATGAAGGATGGCGACGACGTGGTTGTCACGGTCGCTGACACGGGATGCGGCATGGACGAAGCGACGCTCGCGCACATCTTTGACAAGTTTTATCAGGGCGATACCTCCCACAGCCGGGAGGGCAACGGCCTCGGCCTTGCGCTGGTGCGCCGCGTGCTGGAAATCTCCGGCGGCGCCATCAGCGTGACCAGCGCGCCGGGCGAGGGTTCGGAATTTACGGTTCGCCTGCCGCGCATGGCCGAGACGGCCTGAACGCGTGCATGAATCTGCATAAGCATTCCAAAAAAGGTCGAATTCACATTTCAGCAACATTTCGCCAATGTTTTTGCAACGCGGGCGCGCTATACTAGGCCATACTTGCGGCGTTTGTGTCGCTTGATATGGAAATAAGAGGTGTGCCCAAGTGAGCAGAATCATTCTGATGGCCGAATCCGGCAGCGATATCACGCCCGAACAGGCGAAACAAAACGGCATTGTGATTGTGCCGATGCATGTCTCCTTCGGCGGCGAAACGCGCGACGACGGCGCGTTCCCCACGACGGAGATGTTTGATTTTTATAAGAAACACCGTGAGCTGCCGCGCACCAGCGGCTGTACGCCGCATGATTTTGAGGCTGTGTTTGAGCGGCTTGATCGCGAGTACCCGGATGCGTCGATTCTCTATCTGGCGTATTCCGCCAGCACGACCTGCTCCATGCAGAGCGCGCTGATTGCGGGCGAAGGCCGCGAGCGATTCGTTGCCATCGATACCAAGAGCGTTGCGGCGGGGCAGGCGGCGGTTGTGCTGACCACGGCGCGCTATCTGCGCGAACATCCGGAAGCGACGATTGAAGAGGCGGCGGCGTTTGTGAACGGCCTCATCGGCAAAATCCGCATGGGCTTCATCCCCGGCGATTTGGATTATCTGCGCGCGGGCGGCCGCGTGAGCAATGCGGCGTATCTCGGCGCGAAAATTCTCGGCCTGCATCCGCTCATTGAAATTCAGGATGGCAAGCTGCTTTCCACGAAAAAATACCGCGGAGCGATGGGACGCGTCGTCCGCCAGATGGCGAAGGAGTTTCCTGCCGTGCAGGAGCTTGATCCCTCTGCGCTTTGGCTGATTTACGGCGTGGGGCTGAGCGACGAAGTCAAGCATGAGGTGGAAGCGATTCTGCACGATCAGGGCTATCAAAACCTCAGCTGGGTGGAGACGGGCTGTGTCATCGCGGCGCACAGCGGCCCCGGCTCGTTCGGCATTGTGGGCTTTGCAAAATAATTTCATCAAAAAATGCGGGCGTTTGATGCGCTCGCATTTTTTGATGGAAAAATTTATTGGCCTGTCGCGGGGCGTTGTCGGTTGCGTTCGTAATATTGGCCAATCTGTATCGATCTGGAAAACCGACGTTTAGCTGGCCAAAAATCCCTTGCCGACAATCTCTGTCGAAGCGGTGATGACCATGAACGCGTGAGGATCGTTCATGTGGATGAACCGCCGAAGCGCCAACGCCTGTGCGCGGGTGAGCACGGTGATAATCATCGTCTTGCGCTCGTGATGGAACGCGCCGTAGACATCCTCAAGCGTTGCGCCGCGATGCAGATTGACAGTGATGAAATCGACAATCGGTTCCGGGTTGGTCGTGATGATCTGGAAGCATTTTTTCATGCGAAAGCTGTCCGTCACGTAATCGACGAGCACGGATTTCATCAGCAGGCCGAGGATGCAGAACAGGCCGGACTGAATGCCGAAGCAGAACAGTGCCGCAACCGTAATCAGCGCGTCGGCGACCATCAGCGCCATGCCGATGTTCATGCTGGTGTATTTGCGGACGATCATGGCGATGATGTCCGTGCCGCCGCTGGAAGCATCCAGATGGAACAGAATGGCCGAACCGATGGCAGGCAGCAGCACCGCGAAGCAAAGCTCCAGCAGCGGCTGATTGGTCAGCGGATGGCTGAGCGGCCAGAAGCGTTCCATCACGTTGACGGCCAGAGACAGAACGACGGAACAATATACCGTGCTGAACGCGAAATCGCGCCCCAAAAAGATGAAGCCGACCACGAGCAGCGCCATGTTGATGATGAAGACAAATACGCTCGGCGTGAGCACGGGCGAGGGCAGCATGCGGCCCAGAATCAGCGAAAGGCCGCTGACGCCGCCGGTGGAAAAGTTGTTCGGAAATTTAAAAAAGTAAACGCCGACGGCGGTGAGCAGCACGCCAAAGGTCAGCAGAATATAGCGTTCGAGTTGGCTCATCGGTTTGGCCGCAGTGGTTTTCATGGACGATACGTTCCTTTCTCTTGACCGCGAGAAAAGCGGGATTCAATGCATTCCTTATTATAGCGCCGCGCATGAAGAATGTCGAGAGAAAAATAAAAAGCGTGGAGAATGAATGTTGTAATAAAAGAATGAATGATGTGTTTACATACAGAAAAAACGAGAAATCATTGGTAAGAAATGCAAAAAAAAGTCGGGAGAAAAAGCGAAAAAAGCCTTTTCAAAAGAAAAAACATGTTGTAGAATGAAATGAATATTTTGGAAAAAGGAAGGGGATTTATCGTGAAAAATGGTTCCAAAAGACGATGAGCCTGCTGATGTGCGCGGCCATGCTGCTGAGCGCATCGTCAGGCGTGACGCCCGTGCTGGCTGAGGCGCTTGTGCAGGAAGCCACGCCCTCCGAGGCAGAGTGCACCCACCCCAATGCGCGCATTGTTTCGTTCAACAAGGATGCCGGCGTGGAGCAGACGTATTACTTCGGTCTGCGGCTGGATGAGTTCGGCCTGTGGCAGATGATCGAGCTGGCCGAAAACGAGGTCGGCGAGGATACGCTGGTTCAAAAGTAAAAAAAGCCCAATCAAAAAGACAAGCGCTTGAAAACGAACAGGCGCTTGTCTTTCTTTATATTTTGGGGCGTGAAGCCGTCGGCGAACGCGATTAGTTCTTGAGGAACGTCCGAAGCAGCTTCACGCTCTGCTCGGCCGCCATGCCCACAAACGTCGGATAATCCATGTGGGACGAGCCGTCCGCACTGTCGGAAATCGCGCGCAGCACGCAGAACGGCACGCGGTTCACATAGCAGACCTGGCCGATGGCCGCGCCTTCCATCTCACAGGCGATCGCGCCGAAGGTTTTGACGATCGCGTTCTTCCGCTCGGAAGAAGAGATGAACTGGTCGCCGGAGGCGATCACGCCCGTCTCGGTGCGGATGCCCAGCACGGTTGCGCAGGCACTCAGCTGGCCGCAGAGGTCGGGATCAGCCGGAAGCTGCACCTTGTTGATGCCGGAAATCAGACCTACCGGATCGCCGATGGCGCTGGTGTCCATGTCGTGTTGTACGACGGCGGAGGAAACCGCAATCGAGCCGATGGTCAGCTTATCCGAAAGCGTGCCCGCCACGCCCGTGTTGACGATGCACTCCGGCTGGTAGCGCAGGATCATCGTCTGGGCGCACATCGCCGCGAACACTTTGCCGATGCCGCAGACCGCCGTCACGACCTGCTTGCCCTCCAGCGTGCCGCTCACAAAGGTGATGCCGCTGATGGTCTCGGTCGTCGTATCCGTCATAAAGGAACGCAGAGATTCCATCTCCACGTTCATCGCCGCAATAATACCGATCATGTTGTTTTACTCCTTGTATTGGAAAGTCACCGGACGCGCGTCCAGCTCGGAAAGATAGCGCTTCGCCTCGGTCTTGGCCGCCGCTAGGCTCAGGTTGCGATAGTTGCCGCACTCGCGGCTGCTTGCGCCGAAGACCGGGCCTTCGTGAGCCAGAATCTTCATCAGCGTCAGCCGAACCTGCCGCAGAACCTCGGCGTTGTCCGCGTTGCGCACCAGCAGATAGAAACCCGTCTGGCAGCCCATCGGTCCGAAGTATACGACGGAATCCTTTAAGTCTCCATTGCGGATGTAGGTCGCAAACATGTGCTCCAGCGAGTGCATGGTGCTGTTGTCCATCAGGTCGCCCGTGTTGGGGCGGCGGGTGCGCATGTCATAGGTCGTCACGTCGCCATCCACGCGGCTGACGTACAGGCCGGGCAGCAGAACATCGTGGTTGATGGAAAAGCTGGTGATGCGTGTTACTTCCTGTTCCATAATCATTTCCTCCCGAAAAAACGAAACGTCAAAAGCCGTAAACGTCGCCATTATACTGCATCGACCGCCAAATTGCAAGGCTTGCATCCAGGAGGTCAGCGCGCGGAAAGCGTCAGCTGAGCCGCAGACCATGAATCAGACGCCGTACATAGAGCCGCAGCCGCTGTCTGAAAGTCATCTGTGCGAGCAGTTCGGCGTAGACCTTGCGCGCGCGTTCCGGCTGGATGGGCTTGAGCGTCCGGCCGCTGTATTGCGCCACGCAGAGCGCCTTGCCCAGTCCGGTCAGTTTCACCGCGTCGTGCAGCTCGCACTGGGCGCGCCAGAGGAACGACGCGGGCGCTTCGCCGGGCAGGGACGAAAGCCCCATGCACAACAGCGCGTCTTCCGCTGCACGATACCACACGAGCAGCGCGTCGTTGGCGTTTTTCTGCTGCTTTGCGACTTGCGCGGGGGCGCAGAAGAACAGCCGGAGCGTGGCGGCCAGCGCAATCAGCAGCAGGATCAGCATCGGCCAAAGCCATGCGGGCGGCGGATTGCGCGGCGGCTCATTGTCGCTGGGAGGCGGGCTGGGCGAAACTTCCGGCGTGGGGGACGGGGCGGGCGTATCAGCCGCATCCTCTGCATCAGGAGACGGGGTGGGAGACGGAGACGGGGACGGCGTGGAGCCGTTCGGTTCCTCCGTCGGATTGGGCGTCGGGGTCGGCGAAGGGGAGGGAGAAGGCGTAGGCGGATTGCTTTGCGGATCATCCGAAGACGAATCCCCGTCTTCCGAGTTGCCGATGCCCGGCGTTGGGTCGAACGGCAGCCAGCCGAAGCCGGTGAAATAGATCTCCGCCCACGCGTGCGCGTTTTGCTGGGTGACGCGCGCGACGCCGTCTGCATCCGGAGTGGCGGCATAACCTTCGACATAGCGGGAGGGCAGGCCGACCATGCGCGCCATGACCGCCATCGCCGTGGCGAAAGACGTGCAGTAGCCCTGCCGCTCATCCAGCAAAAACCACGAGACAAAATCGCGGTTATCCGGCGGCATGTTTTGCAGAAGCGTATAGGGATAGGCGCTTCGCAGATAGGCGCACAGGGCGCTTGCGCGGTCAAAATCGGTCTGCGCGTCCTGGGTGATCTCCCCGGCCAGCGTATATACGGCGGTATCGACGCTTCCGGGCAGGGCAAGATAGTTTTCGCGGATGGTTTCGGCGTAGGCGTCCGGCGTCTGCGCGGCGGCCAGAACGATTTCGCGAAGGCCCGCCGTGTCGCCGCTCAGGCGTTGGCCGGAAAACGTATAGACGTCGCTGAAAGCCAGGCTGCGCGTGCCGAAAACCTCGCTGGCCGGGGAAAAATACGGCACAATTTCGTCGCCTGAAAGCGCGGAAAAGCGTTGTGTGAGATAGAGCGTGCTGGTTGCGTCGGCGCGCATGAGCACGGTGATGGGTTCGCTGTCCGGCAGTTCGGCGCGCAGGCTGTCCGTCGGGCGGTTCTGGTCAAAGAGATTGCGGCGCAGCGCGTAAAAACGCGGATTGACGTACAGGTATCGCCTGTTCTGCGTTGAATCCGACCAGAAGCGGCCGTTGTATTCGTTTTTGATCGAACCGCGCAGAAGCGTCCGCCCCGACGTGCGCACCTGCATCACCTGGGTATCCTCCGGATTGGCCGGGCCGCCCAGTTGAGAAACGCCGAGCGGCTGATAGCCTGTCGTGCTCAGCGAAAACGTGGTGCGTTCCTGCGTGAAAAACAGGTAATCGTCGATCATCCGCTGGACGCGCAGAGCCAGCGTCTCCAGCTCCGGCACGGTCTGCGAAGACAGCGGCATGAGCAGCGCGGTGACAGCCAGCACGACGGCGCACAGCGGCAAAATGCGCCGCGCCTGAACGCCGGGCGCGCGGCTGCTGAGCAGCAGCGCGAGAGTCAGCGGCAGCAGCGACGCGGCGCTGACCGACGCGCCGAGAAACGAAACGACGAACAGCAGCGCGATTTCCAGCAGCGCCAACGGGAAAAAAGCCTGGTCGCTTCGGGAAAGCGACGCGCCGATGCCCGTAAATACGAGCGCAAGCAGGAGCGTAATTTCCTGCGAATAAGCCGCAAACGCGAGCGACTGGCCGTGAACCAGCAGCGCCAGCGCTGCGCCGACGGCGGCAAACTGGCCGCGCATGGCAAAGGCCACGCCGCTTATGCCTGCCAGCAGCAGCGGATAGGCCAGCGCGCGCAGGCGGGGCAGACAGTCCAGCAGCGCGAAAAGCAGCGTAACCGCGCCGCAGCAGACGACGCATTCTTCAAGCGGCGCGGTCAGCCCCAACGAAAGCGAGAGCGGCCAGACGCAGCCCACGCCGATGAGAAACGTCGTCAGCGCGTGGAGAATGAGCGTGCGCGGCACGGAAAAGAACGGTTTTTTCATGAAAAAATTCGCCTTTCTGGCGTGGATTTATCCGGCCTTGACGTGCAGGGTTTCCACCCCGCTGACGCGCAGTAGGGTGAGCAGCTTGTCCTGCTCCTCCGTCGTTTCGCCTGCCGTCACCAGCGTATAGCGCATGCGCGCGCCCATGCGGGAAAGCGCGAGCGCCGCGTCGGCAATGGCGGGCGTGAGCCGCGTGGAAAAGACGGCGACCGATCCGGTTCGGCGCATGCGCGGCGAGGCAAGGAGCAGCACGCGGGCAAAGTCGTCCTGACGGTTGTAACCCGCGGCAGCCAGCGCGCGGCGCATGGCGTCAAACGATTCCATGCCCTGCCCGGCAAGCTCGCCCTGACCCGATAATTCCAGCGGCAGGCGCGTCATACGCCCGGCTTGCAGCAGAGACTCGATCGTCCCGGCGCAGCCCTCCGTCAACGCGTCGATGAGCGCGGATCTGGCCGCGCCGCTCGGCTGAGCGATATCCAGCAGAATCAGCGCATCCGGGCGCTGAGGGGTTTCATAAGTATGCACCATCAGGCTTTGGCGGCGCGCGGAGAGCTTCCAGTGAACGCGTTTCAACTCGTCGCCATCCTGCCAGGCGCGGATGTCTTCCGGAATGCTGTGGTCGGACAGCGCGCGCTGAGCCGACGAGTTCTCGCCTTCGCCGGGGCTGACGGGGAGGGGAGCGGTCTGCACGGGATTGGGCAGAACCGCGACGTTTTGCGGCGCGCCCCGCATGGAACGGCGGAAGGCAAACAAGCCGAAACAATCCGAAATCGTCAGCTGCGAAACGCCGACGGGAAAAACGCCGACATGCGGGCAGGCAAATTCGTTTTCGCTTTCCGTTGTCCCGAAAAGCCGGGTTGAAAGCCAGAAATCGCTCTGTCTGCCGCCGGGCAGTTCGATTTTCAACGCAATCGGCGCGATGACTGCGGGCAGGCCGAAACGCACGCGCAGATGAAAGCGGCACGCGCCGCCGCGCGCCGCCTGTCCGCCCTCGACGCTCTGCTCCACACGGCAGGAAAAAGCCGCCAGACAGACGCAGAGCAGCGACAGCGCCCAGCAGAAAAGCGCCGCCGCGCCCAGCAGAAAAGCGCCCGAACTGCCGACAGACAGCGCCGTGAAGAGCATCAGCGAGCCGAAGAGCAGCAGATAAAAACCGCGCGCGGTCATTTGAGCCTCACCGGAATGCGCACGCCGGAAAGAATTTCCGCGAAGGCCTGCTCGTTCGTGTAGCCGCGCATGCGCGCTTCCGCAGACAGGGAGAGACGATGGCAGAGCACGCTCGGCGCGAGATGCTGCACGTCTTCCGGAATAATGTAGTCGCGGCCGCAGAGCAGCGCGTTGGCCTGCGCCGCATGGATCAGCGCGATGGCCGCGCGCGTGCTTGCGCCGAGACTGAGCAGCGGCGTGTTTCGCGTGGCAGCGCAGATGGAGGCGATGTATGCGCGCACCTCCTTGGAGCAGTAAACCGTCTTGACCGCCTGCTGCATGGCGATCACATCCTCCGACGAGCAGACCGGCACGACGGATTCCATCGGTTTCTGTTCGCCGCAGTAGCGGTCGAGAATGTCCATTTCATCCTGCAAAGAGGGATAGCCGAGAGAAACGCGCATGAAGAAGCGGTCCATCTGCGCTTCCGGCAGGGGATAGGTGCCGACAAAATCCACCGGGTTCTGCGTCGCCAGCACCATAAAGGGCCGCGCGAGGGGATAGGTCACGCCGTCCACCGTCACCTGCCGCTCTTCCATAACCTCCAGCAGCGCGGACTGCGTTTTCGGAGAGGTGCGGTTGATTTCGTCGGCCAGCACAATCTGGCTCATGATTGCGCCGGGATGATACTGCATTTCGCCGGACAGGCTGGGCATGGTGAAGCCCGTGATATCCGACGGGGTGATGTCCGGCGTGAACTGAATGCGCTTGAACGAGCAGGAGAGCGAACGCGCCAGCGCGCTGGCCAGCGTCGTTTTGCCCACGCCCGGTACGTCCTCAATGAGCACGTGGCCTTCGCACAGCAGCGCCGTGAGCATCAGTTCGACCACGTCGTCTTTGCCCACGACAGCGCGGGCTATGTTTTGCTTGAGGGATGAAACCATCATGCCGAAATTCGTCATTGCCAAACTCCTTTTTCTGTGCCCTCCTAATCTGCGCATGGGCGGGCAAAGTTAAACGTCGCATTCTATTATAGAGGAAGCGCGCCTTTTTGGCAAGCCGCGCGCCGCGGCCTTGCAACTGCGCCGCTTTTTTGTTAGAATAGGGAAAGAAAAAAGGCGACCCGCCGCAAAGCGAGTCGGCGGGATGGAGCGAGAAGACATGACGGAAGAAATTTTGACGCGCCTGCTGAGCGGCGAGGCGGTTTCCGGCCAGACGCTCAGCGAAGAGCTGGGCGTGACCCGCGCGGCGGTTTGGAAGCAGATCGGCCAGCTGCGCGAACTCGGATTTGACATTGAGGCCTGCGGCGGGCAGGGCTATCGGCTGGTTTCCGTGCCGGACAGCCTGATGGCGCCCGTAATTGCGCGCGGCCTGAACACGAAATGGGCGGGCAAACCCATCATATATCTGCGCAGCGTGGATTCCACCAACCGTTACGCGCGCGCGCTGGCCGCCGACGGCGCCGGGCAGGGCACGCTCGTCGTTGCGGACGAGCAGACGGCGGGGCGCGGCCGCCGCGGGCGGGGCTGGCTTTCCCCGGCGGGCGAGGGCATTTTCATGACGCTGATTCTGCGGCCGCAGGCGCATCCCTCGCATGTGGCGCAGCTCTCTTTGCAGACGGCGATGGCTGTGGCGCGCGCGATTTCCCGCGTCTGTGAGATAGACGCGCGCATCAAGTGGCCCAACGACATTGTCTGCAACGGCAAAAAGGTCTGCGGTATGCTGCTTGAAATGAACGCCGACGAGCAGAGTGTCCACGACGTGGTGGCGGGCATCGGCATCAACGTGCATCAAAAGGCGTTTGAAGGCGATATTGCCAAGACCGCGTCGTCGCTGGATCTGCTGACGGGCAGAAGCGTCCGCCGCGCGGATGTGGTGCGCGCGTTCCTGGAAGAATACGAGGTTGTGGACGAGCTGGCCAAGCAGGGCAGCGAAGCGCTGATGAACGTATATCGCCAGCATTCCGCGACGCTCGGCCAGCGCGTGCAAGTTATTTCCGCTACGGGCAGTTTCACCGGCACAGCGAAGGCCGTCACCGACAGCGGAAGCCTGATCGTGACCGACGACGACGGACAGGATCGCGAGGTGCTTGCGGCGGATGTGTCGGTTCGCGGGCTGATGGGCTATGCCTGAGACGTGGGGAATCGGCGTAGATCTGTGCGCCGTCAGCCGCATGGCGCGCGCAATCGAGAAGGCTCATTTTTTCACCCGCGTGTTTACCGAAAATGAGCGCGCCTATCTGCAGGGCCGGGGCAGGGCCGTCGGCCAGAGCGCGGCGGCGATGTTCGCGGCGAAGGAGGCTGTCGCCAAGGCGCTTGGAACGGGTTTTGCGCAGGGCGTGATGCCGTGGCAAATCGAGGTCACGCATGAACAAAGCGGAAAGCCTGGCGTTTTGCTGACGGGCGCGGCGCGAGAGAAATTCGAGCAGATTGGCGGACGATCGATTCTGCTGTCGCTGTCGCATGAAGGGGATACCGCGATTGCGTTTGCGCTGATACAATGAATCAGTAAGGTGGGAAGTCCAGAAACCTCAGGTTTCTGGTGGGCTTTGGGGCAACGCCCCGACGCATCCCTAAGGAGGAACTATGATCCGGACAATATCGCCGCAGGATATGCGGGAAATGGAACGCGCGTTTCTGGAAGGAACGGGCTATCCGTCCATTCTGCTGATGGAGCACGCGGCACAGGCGGTCGTCGATGCGCTTTCGGCCTATGCGCCCGGCGGCGGCCGCGTGCTGTTCGTCTGCGGAAACGGCAATAACGGCGGCGACGGGTGCGCGGCGGCCAGACTGTGGATGCAGCGCGGCGGCAAGGCAGATGTGTGGCTGCTCAAAAGCCCGTCGCAGATGAAGGGCGACGCCGGCGTGAACGCCTGCCTGCTCAACAGCTGCGGCGCGTCGCTCAACGTGCTCTATAATGAAGCGCCGGAAGTGCCGAAGGACTGCGCGGCCATCGTCGATGCGCTTTACGGCACAGGATTGAGCCGCGAGCTTTCCGGCGCGGCGCTGGCCGCGGTGCAGCGCATGAACGAAAGCGGTCTGCCCGTCGTCGCGGCGGATATCCCCTCCGGCGTGGATGGCGCGACCGGGCAGGTGCTCGGCGACGCGGTGCATGCGCGGGAAACGGTGACGTTTCATCGCGCCAAGCACGGCCTGCTGCTCTATCCGGGCCGCGCGTATGCGGGCAAGCTGACCGTCGCGGATATCGGCATTCTGCCCGAATGGGACGGCGCGCAGGGCATCGACGTGTTGGAGGAAGCCGACGCGTGCGCGTTGCTGCCCGTCCGCCCCGGAGACGGGCATAAGGGCACGTTCGGCCATGTGCTCAGCGTGGCCGGAAGCGAGGGCATGGCCGGGGCGGCGACGCTCTGCGCCCGTTCGGCGCTGCGCGCAGGCGCGGGGCTGGTGACGGCGGCATGCCCGTTTGCGGTGCTCAATACGGTGCAGGCACAGGCGCCCTGCGCGACGGCGAAAGTGGTCGCCGACGGCGCGAGCCTGGACGCGGGCGCGGCGGATATGCTGAAAGAACTGGCCGAACACAAGGAAGCTCTGGCGGTTGGGCCGGGGCTTGGCAGGGAAGAAGGCGCGTGGCTGGCGATTGAAGCGCTGGTCAAAAGCGATATCCCCAAGGTTATCGACGCGGACGCGCTGTTCCTGCTGGCCAAACATGGCGGCAGCGTGGGGGCGAACACCGTGCTGACCCCGCACCCCGGCGAGATGGCGCGGCTGTGCGGCATGACGACACAGGCGGTTTTGGCCGCGCCCGTGGAGACGGCGCAGCAGCTGGCGGCGGATCTGGGCGCGTGCGTGCTGCTCAAAGGCGCAACGACGGTCATCGCGCAGGGCGAGGATGTGGCGATGAACGTCACGGGCTGCGACGGCATGGGCACGGGCGGCTGCGGCGATGTGCTCACGGGCGTGATTGCCGCGCTGCTGGCACAGGGCATGAGCGCGTGGGACGCGGCGCGTGTCGGCGCGTTTTACCATGGGCGCGCGGGGGAGGTAGCGCAGAAAAAGCTCGGCGCGCGGGGCGTGACGGCCTGGGACGTGTGCGAGGCGCTGCGCATCGAGTGACGCGCGTCCCCAGCGCGGCATAGGCTGAAAGCGGGGCTGGCTCCATGATTTTTCTTCCCATTGGGGTGGAGAGCATGGAGATCACGCGCGGCGATATCTTTATCGCGGATTTGAATCCGGTGCAGGGGAGCGAGCAGGGCGGCGTCCGTCCGGTACTCGTCATCCAGAACGACCGGGGCAACCGCTTTTCCCCGACGGTGATTTGCGCGGCGATGACCTCGCGCGTGGGCAAGAGCGATCTGCCGACGCACGCCTGGGTCAGCGCGCGGGACAGCGGCCTGAAAAGCGACTCGCTGGTGCTTTGCGAACAGATCCGGACGCTGGAAAAGCGCCGTCTGCGCGCCAGAGCCGGACGAATCGACGGCATGGCGATGGCGCGGGTGGACGCGTCGCTGCGGTGCGCGCTGGGCATCACATAACGGGAAAACGGGCAGACTGAAAGCAGGCGGCGGGACGGCGCTTCCGCCGCTTTTCAAACAGAGAAAGCGGCGGACAAGCCGAAAGGAATGATGAGGATGAAGATGGAGAAGATCGATTTTAGAGCGGAAGGCAAACAGCTGGCGTGGGATTATCTGCTGGTGACGCTGGGCGCGCTGCTGACCGCGTTTGCGTTCGCCGCGTTCTTTCTGCCGCACGACATTGCGCCGGGCGGCGTGACGGGTATTGCGACGGTGCTTTCCAGCGTCACGGGGCTGAACGTCGGCCTGCTCAGCTTTTTGATCAACCTGCCGCTCTTTGCGGTCGGCTGGCGGCGCGTGGGTCTGCGGTTTGCGGTGCGCTCGTTCATCTCGATGATACTGCTCTCACTGCTCATCGACGTGATGCCGGAATTCGATCTGGCGGGCAACATGATGCTGGCGGCGATTTTTGGCGGCGTGACGATGGGCGCGGGGCTGGGCCTTGTGGTGCGCGCGGGCGCGACGACGGGCGGCACGGACATGGCCGCCATGATCGTTCACGAGCACTGGAGCATGTTTACCGTGCCGATGGTGCTCTTTGCCATCGACGGCATCGTCGTCATCATTGCGGCGCTGAATTTCGGCGTGCAGGCGGGCCTGTTTGCGCTGGTGTCGCTGTATACATCGACCAAAACGATGGATTCGGTTATCAAGGGCTTCAACACGGCGATGCAGTTCCTCATCATCAGCGCTAGGCAGGAGGAAATCATCCGCCGGATTCACACCGAGTTGGAGCGCGGCTGCACCCGGCTGGAGGCGACGGGCACGTATGAAGGGCGCAAAAACGGCGCGCTGCTGTGTGTGGTATCCCGCATGGAGGCTTCCAGGCTGAAAAAGATCGTCTCCGAATGCGATCCGCACGCGTTTGTCACCGTCTGCGACGTGCACGAAGCGCTGGGCGAGGGATTCAGCTATCATCAGCATACGGCCTGACTTCATGCACAAAATCGCGCGCAATTTGTGAAACATGGTTTACAAAACAGGATGGATGATGGTATAATCATTCTTGACACAAAGCGTCCCTGCCATGGGAACGCCAACCCACAACTCAGGAGGAATGTATCATGAAAAAGATCCTTTCCGTACTGCTCGCACTGGCCGCGCTGCTCGCGCTGGCTACGTCTGCTGCGCTGGCCGCCGAGATTGCGCTCGTGACCGACGTTGGCACCATCGACGACGAATCCTTCAACCAGGCCTGCTGGGAGGGCGTGAAAGCCTATGCCGAGGCCAACGGCAAGACCTATCAGTACTATCAGCCGGGCGCCGACAGCACCGACGAGCGCCTGAACTCCATCGATCAGGCCGTTTCCGAGGGCGCGAAGGTTATAGTCTGCCCGGGCTACCTGTTCGGCGAGACCGTTGCCACCGCGCAGGAACTTTATCCGGATGTGGACATCATCGCGGTTGACGTTTCCGCCGGCGATCTGGGCGGCGTGGACGCGCAGCAGAACCTGTACTGCGCCGTGTTCGGCGAGGAGCAGGCGGGCTATCTGGCCGGCTATGCGGTCGTGAAGGACGGCTACACCAAGCTGGGCTTCCTGGGCGGCATGGCGGTTCCGGCCGTGCAGCGCTATGGCTACGGCTTCGTGCAGGGCGCGAATGCGGCGGCTGTTGAGCTGGGCACCCCGATTGAAATCAACTACACCTACGGCGGCCAGTTCTACGGCGACGCGAACATCACCGCCAAGATGGAAGGCTGGTATACCACCGGCACCGAGATCGTATTCGCCTGCGGCGGCGGCATCTACACCTCCGCGGTGGAAGCGGCTGTCAAGAGCAAGGCGTATGTGGTCGGCGTTGACGTTGACCAGCACTACATCGGCGAAAAGGCCATCGCCGAGAACGGCTACAATCCGTTCGTGACCTCCGCCATGAAGGGTCTGAAGGAAGCGACGGTTTCCGCGCTGACCAAGTTCTTTGACGGCACCTGGGCCGACATCGGCGGCAAGGTCGAAACCCTGAACCTTCAGGCGGGCGACTTCGTCGGTCTGCCGACGGCTGAGGCTTCCTGGGGCTTCAAGAACTTCACGCTTGACGAGTACAACAAGCTGATCGAAGACATCCGCTCCGGCGCGCTCGTCGTGTCTGCGGATATCGCGGATCATCCGGTCGTTGATGCCAGCGTGACCGTCAACTACATCGACTGATTTCCATCAAACGAGGCTCTCCGCTCCAAGGCGGAGGGCCTTTTTTCTGCGCATGCAAGACATGCCGTCTCCCGCAGACGCATACAGTGAAAGGCAGGAAGTCCGAGGGAGGGATAGAGCATGGAATTGACCTTATCGCGCGAGACGCTGTGCTTTGAGCGCCTTGCTTTGTCGCAGCGGGAGCAGGTCAGCGTGGAGGGAGAAGCGACGCTGCCGGGCAGCATGCGCGACGCGGTGACGGTTTTGAGCGTGCAGGCGCAGGCGTATCTGGAAAAGGCGGAAGCCGTTGCGGGCGGCGTGATGCTCAAAGGGCACGTGAGCTTTCAGGCGCTGTATACGCAGGGGGATTTAACGCGCATTCGGGCGATGGAAACGACCTGCGATTTTGAGCACAGCATCGAGGCACAGGAAGCGACGCCGGACATGCGTGTGAACGCCAGTGTCGCTGTGCAGGAGACGGAGGGCACGGCGGTGAGCGGCCGCATGACGCTGCGCGCGCTGCTGGATATTCAGGCGGAAGCGTTTGAAACCACCCGGCAGGAGCTGGTGACCGACGCGGCGGGCGGAGAGAATGCGCTGCGCACCCAGAAACAGACTATCGCGTTCTGCCGAACCGCGCCGTTGGGCGAGGATAAAACGCTCGTGCGTGAGGAATTTGATCTGCCCGCGCGGCTGGAGGTCGGCGACGTGCTCAGCGCGACGGGCGAGGCCAGCGTGTCCGAATTGACAGGCGGCGCGGGGCGCATCGGCATATGCGGCACGGTGGAGGTGCGCGTGCTGCACAAAGCACAGGAGGCGGGCGATCCGCTCGTGATGACGAGCCACGAGCTGCCGTTTGAACTGAGCATCGACGCGCAGCCGCCGGAAGGGGCGCGGCTGCACGCACAGGCCGAGGCCGTTGACGTGATGGCGGATTCCATCGCAGATGACAAGCATCGAACGCTGCGCGTGGAAGCGGAGGTGCGCGTGCGCCTGAGCTGCTGCGTGCAGGAAGAAAAGCAGCTGCTCGAAGACCTGTACAGCATCACGGGCGACGAACTGATTCCACAGACGGAGACGTTTGACATTCATCAATTTGAAGAAAGCGCCGACGCGCGCGAAAGCACGCGTTTGCAGGTTGCCCTGCCCAAGGACGCGCCGCCTATTGGCTCTGTGCTCACGGCGTTCGCTCAGCCGACCATTACCGCAGTTGAGCCTGCCGGAAAACGGCTCAATGCGGAAGGCGTGATGGCCGTGACACTGATTTATCTGCCGATGGATTCGGATATCCCGATGGCCGTGCGCTCGCGAGAACCGTTTGAAATGACTTTCCCGATGGAAGCGGCGGACGACGCGCTGACACAAGCGCATGTCATCGAGGCGACGCCAGGTCCGGCGACGAGCGACCGCGCGGAGGTGCGCTGCGTCGTTTCGCTGCACATGGTCAAACACGGCGTGCGGCCGACGGCGGCGATTGTCGATGTGGAGCAGCGCCCAGCGGCGAGACAGGAGCGCGGCTTTGTGCTGGTTTGGCCCGCAAAAGGCGAAACGCGCTGGCAGACGGCCAAACGGCTGCGCGTCGCCGAAGAAGAACTGCATCCGGCGGGGAAAGGCGCCGTGTTGGCGTTTCGCAGATGAAAGCGATCCAAGGACGCGAAAGCGTCCTTTTTGCTTGGCAAGAAAACGGGGCGGGAAACACAGAAAAGACAAGTATCCGCATGGAGACGAGACAAACGGTTACATGACAGTGACAGACAGAAAAATGAGAAGGCAAAAGAAATGTCACCAACAACAAACGAAAAAAAATGTTAAAAAATACCATTAAAGTATTGAAAAAGAAAAGAATGACTGATATAATAAAGCAGTAGTGATTAACTTTTCGGTCAAGAACACGAAAACGGTTTCGGCTGTACAATCAGCCGCCCGACAAGAAGCCGGAAAGAAAAAGGAGAGTTCGCTATGAAGAAAAAATACACCGCCGCTGTCTTGATCGCCGCGATGTTTGCGGTTACTCAGAAGCTGCCGATGCGTTTCGAGCGCGCCCATGCGGAAGGGGAAGATGGCAGTGTGGGCGAGCCGGGAACGCCGGATCAGCAGAATGATCAGGGGGTGGAAGCGGTTGTCAGCAGCGAACCCGTCTATATAGAGGAGAGCCAGGCGGAAGCTGTTGCGAAAGTGGAGACGGTGGGAGAACCGGAAGCGACCGAAGAACCTGAGGTCGTGGGAGAACCGGAAGCGACCGAAGAACCTGAGGTCGTGGAAGAACCGGAAGCGACCGAAGAACCTGAGGTTGTGGAGGAACCGGAAGCGACCGAAGAACCTGAGGTTGTAGAGGAACCGGAAGCGACCGAAACGCCCGTGCCGACGGAAACGCCGATTCCCACGGAAACGCCGATTCCCACGGAAACGCCGATTCCCACAGAAACCCCGAATCCGACAGAAACGCCGATTCCTGTGGAAGAGCAGCAGCGCGAATTGCCCGCTATCCTGATGCAAATCGAGGATGAAGGGTTTGCCTATGTCAAAACGGCGGGCGACGGCGTAAAGCTGTATGCCGACGCGTGGATGGAACGCAGGATCGGCACGCTGGACGGCGGCCAGAGTGTGCTGCTGGCGCTTGACTATGAGGAAATCGAAGAAAATCGCTTTGCGGTCTATGTCGTCTTCGCGCATGACGGCGATGTGATGGAAGGCTATGTGCGCCTGAGCGGACTGGCCCCCCAGACGATGGACGGCGAAGTCTTTATCCGGGAACACGAAAACAGCGCCGTGAAGTGCGACGATTATCCGCTGGTTAACGTCGCGTTTACGCCGAAACAGGCGGAAAAAGAGAAAGAAGAGACGACGGGCGCGGAAAAGAAAGCGGATGCTTCGACAAAAGGCGGCGCAGAGGAAACGGTTGTACCCGAAGCGACCGTCACGCCGGAAATAACGGTTGTGCCCGAAGCGGCTGCTACGCCGGAAATAACGGCTGCGCCTGAAGCGACCGTCACGCCGGAACCGACAGCCACGCCGGAATGCACGCCCGAACCTACCGAAGAGCCGCTTAACCTGCCGCCGATTCCCGATCAGATTGAGCGGAACGGTTATGCTTATGTGCGCACGGCCGAGCTGGAAGTTAAATTGTACACGGATGAGAACCTGGACGAGCAGTTTGCCTCCATTTATGAAAAGGGCGCTGTGCTGCTGGCCGACGGGTATGCCGAGCGGGCTTCCGCCAAGAATTACGCTCTGCACGTCTATGCCTTCGATGGGGAAGACGTGGTGGAGGGCTTCGTGAGCCTGAAACGCATGATTCAGTCGCCGCTGGATTCGGATTTGGAAAGCGGCGCGGCCGACGTGGACGGCCTGCCGGTGGCTGAGACCAGCATTCACTGGAAAAAGAACGCCGCGCCGACTCCGACACAGACCCCAACCCCGACGTTAACGCCGGAACCGACGCAGACGCCGGAACCGACGCAGACGCCGGAGCCGACGCAGACGCCGGAACTGACGCAGATGCCGGAGCCGACACAGACGCCGGAGCCGACGCAGACACCGATTGCGACGCTGGAAGCGAAAACCGCGCAGAACGGCAAAAAAGCGGAGCAGCTGGCGGACGGACAGCCGGAAGCCACGGACGGCGAGGCGGATGCCGATGATGGCATTGCGCTTCCGATTCTTGAAAATCCGGAGCGCCCCGTGGTTGGGGAACCGGATGACGAAGAGAATCGTGACGACGGCATTGCGCTTCCGATTATCAGGAATCCGGAACGGCCTGTGGTCGTGAATCCGGGCGAACTGCCGGCACAGGAGCAGCCGGAAGCCACGGACGGCGAAGCGGATCGCGATGACGAAGCGGAGCTTCCGATCATCAAAAATCCGGAACAGCCTGTGGTCGTGAATCCAGGCAAACTGCCGACCGAGGAGCAGCCGGAGGCGACGGACGGCGAAGCCGAACCGGAGCAGAAGCCGGAAGCCACGGACGGCGAAGCCGAACCGGAGCAGAAGCCGGATGAGCAGCCGACGCAGCTGCAAGTCAACGTGTTGATCGACGCGTCGAATGGGCTGGCGTATGAGGGCGGCGAAATCGGGTTTATCGCGGCGGTTTCCGGCGCGGAACCGGACGAGCTGCTGTTCCAGTGGCAGTATTCCGAAGACGGCGAAAACTGGGAGAATATTGCCGGCGCGACCGGACAAACCCACGAGGAAACCGTGACCCCGATGAACGCGAACGGCTATTGGCGCGTTCTGGTCAAAAAACAGGCGGAAACGCAGAAGGGAGAATAACCATGGGCGAGATGAAACGCTTTTTCAGCCTGATGATGGCGGTTATTCTTTTGATGTGCGCCGCAGTGCCCGCCGCCGCAGAGGAAGGAGCGGAGATCATATCTCCGTCTGCGCGGATCAATTTCAGAAGCAGCGCGCAGAACACGAAAAATGTCGGCAACAACGGCATGGGCGGATTGCTGACCGACGTGGTGATTGTCGATGAAAACGGCAAAGACGTGACGAGCGGGCCGGTTGAGGTCGGGCAGAAATACACGTTCAAGTTCGATTTTGAAGAGGACGGCGAAAACAAGCAGTTTGTCGAAGGCAAACTGACGTATCGTTTTCCGGAAGGGCTGACGTTTGAAAACGTCGTCAGACAACCGGTAAAGGACAGCACCGGAAACATCGTCGGTTATTACGAAATCGCCAACAACGAATTGACGTTTACGCCGCGCTATACCAGCGACGGCAGGCAGTACTACGACGAAAGAACGAGCGATCATCCGTACAGCTTTATCGACGTGACGAATGCGTCGCTGGGCTTTGACTTTAAGGGTGAGTTTAAAAACGCTTCCGAGGGCGAAAATTCAAGCTTTGAGTTCGGCGCGGGTAAAACGATCACCATCAAGGTGAATCCGGAAAACAAAGAAAGCAAGGCCGAGGTCGTCAAGACGAGCGAAAAGGCCGAGCAGGGCGGAAGAAAGGGCATCGCATACGCCATCGATGTGAACGTTTCCGGAACGAACGATCCGACGATCCTGAAGGTTTGGGATGCGCCGGGTGGAAACAACAAATCCGTTCTGGATTGGAGCGCGCTGCTGGGCGACGGCTGGACGAATCAATTCGAGGTTGTCAGGGTATCCGCAGACGGCAAGACGGAAACGGTGGTGGACAGCGCGGATTATACGCTGACCCGAAACACCAACAACGGCGAATACACGGGCTTTGAGTTGGAATTTGCCGAAAACATCGTCAAGACGGGCGATCATTATCGGATTCGCTACTTCGTCCCGATCGACGAAGCGGAGCTCGCCAAGCACGCCGACCGCATATACGTCGGCTCGAATAACGTCTGGGCGAATGTGGACGGCAAACAGAATCACGCATGGAGCGATAACCAGACGTTTGACGGCACGAAGGAGATCGCCAAGCAGGCCACGGGCACGAACCGCGAGAACCAGACGATCAACTGGAAGCTGACCGTCGGCAACGGAACGACGGATATCGCGGGGAAGATCGTGACGGACGAATGGACGATCCCGGCGGACGTTCAGCAGATCATGCTGAGCGACGAGGCGGAGTTTACGATCAAACTGTATGACAGCTTTGACCACGAAACCAAAACCATCAAGGTGAAAAAAGGCTCGGCAAACTTCGCAAAGTATTTCACCGAAACGAGCGCGAACGGGTTCAAGTTCAAAGTGCCTTCCGACGAGGGCACGGTGAAGCGCTGCACGGTGGAGTATCAGACGAAGATCGAGCGGGAAGTGGGCAATGGAAACACCATCACCGTGACCAACACGGCGCGGGACGATCAGGGAAATGCCGACAGCGGAAGCGGGAGCTTGCCGCCGCCGCCCGACGTTGAAACGCCGATCCAGAATATTCAGAAGGAAGGCAAAATCGTCGGCGATCACATCCATTATCGGTCTACGCTGACGATTCCCGCAGATCGAATCGGAAAGCATGTCTTCCTGACGGATAGAATTCAGATTACTCAGTATCAAAACGACCAAAACAGCACGCTGGGCGACGTCGATTTTGTGCCGAGCGCGGAAGACGTGACCATTCGGGCCAAAGGAAAGAATGACACGGACTACGTCGATATCACGACGAAAGGTTACACGTTCAGGATCGTCGAGCAGACGTGGACGAAGGGTCTGTTTGAGCTGGGCTTCAACTGGCCGGAGGGACAGAACGCGATTTGGCAGTGGCAGTCCGCGGAAGACGTCGATTTGATCATCGAGTATGATGTGCCGCTGAGCGCGGAGGTTTATCGAAACGGCCAGAAGCTCGGCACGATCGCGGACGTGGACAGCGGCTACATCACCAACCACATCCGGGAAGGCTGGAACGGAACGCCCGCTTTCAGCTCGATTCCCAGAACCAAATCGGTGCGCAAGTGGGTCGGCGACGTCAACCACACGGACGGCACGATTGAATACTTCATCGAGGTGAACGGCGACTTTGGCAACGGCCTGGTCGGCGTGACGGAACCGCTGAAGGATCGGTTTGACGCCGATCTGGAATACGTGAATAACTCCTTTACCATCAGCATGAAGGTGCGGGAGGGAAACTATATTGCCGCGCACAACGAGCTGATTGTGACGGGCATCAATCCGACGCTCAACGGGAACGAATGGACGTTTGACTGGAACGTGGACGGCGCGACGGTGAAGCGGAAGCAGAACGGAACCGACGCGAAGTTCTCCGATATTTTGAATATTGGAGAGGGCAGCCAGTGGTACAACGCGCCGTATAAATGGCCGAACCAGAGCGACGGAAGCGATACGTATCCCAGCCTGACGTTCTCGTACAAGCTCAAGGTTCGTGATTACGGCGAGAAAGAGCCGAACACCCAGCTGACGTACAACAACACGGCAATCCTGGGACATGCAACGGCTGGCGCAACATCCACCATCACCACGCCCGGCATGCTGAGCAAGGACATGCAGGATGTGGACGGCATGGCGAAAGCTGTGATCACGGCCAACCTGCTGGGCAGGAAGTTCAACAACGGCAGCGACGTCACGCTCGAAGACACGATGACGAACCTCATGCCGGTATTGAGCTCGATCAAGGTCGAGACGCGGGAAAACGGTCAGTGGACGGATCTGAACACGGAAGCATGGTCGTATACGTACACGATCGACAACGAACGCAATCAGGAAAAGCTGATCTTTACCCTGCCGGATGAAAAACCGATCCGGATTTCGTATGACACCTATCCGAAGAACAAGAATGCGGACGATCAATACGAAGTATCCAATAAGGCAGTGCTCAAGGGCGAACAGGAATACACCGAGGAAAAGAGAATCAGTGTGTCTTCCAACTCCGGTCAGGCGAGCGGCTCCAACCACTTCCTGACGATCCGCAAAGTCAACGGAGAGACAAAGCAAGCCCTGAAAGGCGCGAAATTCAGAATCGAGCGTTTCAGCGTTGCCCAGAAAAAGTGGCTGAGTATTACGCCGGATCAGGCAACGCAGGAATTGTTCGTCAGCGACGAAAACGGCAATGTCCACGTGACGTATATCAACGACGCAGGAGACGGCACGATCCGCGCGCTCATGACGGATACGCTGTATCGGATCATCGAGGATACGCCCCCAGCCGGATTTGAGGGGATGGATAAGCCGATCTACTTCGATTTTGAAAACAAAAAGAGCAGGGAAGAGGTGCGGCAAGACGCGGTGAACGTCGGCATGGCGGATGCCGTGACGGCGGACGAGATTCTGAGCATGCACCACGAAAAGACGGTCGAGGTGCCCAACGAGCCGAAGAAGATCAACTTCACCTTGACCAAGCGGGACGCGGACGGCGCGGCGCTCCCCGGCGCGGAATTCAAGCTGACCCGGCTGGACGAAGCCGGAAACCGCACGGATACGATCCTGACGGCGGCGAGCGGAGAGGCCGGCGAGGTGCGCTTTAACGACTTGCAGGCGGGCAGGTATCTGCTTGAAGAAACCAAAGCGCCGGAGGGTTATATGCTTTCCGGAAAGACATGGACGGTGTCTGTCGGCACGGACGATGCAATCACCGTGACGGATGAAAACGGCACGGTTGCCGCCCCGTATGCGTTTACCAACCGACGCGTTCCGGATCTGCCGAATGTCGGCGGAAGCGGCACAATGCATTATGCGCTGCTTGGTCTTGCGCTGATGGCGGCATCGGTCGCGGCGGCTTATGCACTGGCGAAAAAGAAAAGGGGACAACGCATTTAATCCGTTAAAATGAATCGCAATTCAAAGAAAGGAAGATATGAAAATGAAAAACATGAAGACATGGCTGAGCGCGCTGCTGGCGGTTATGATGCTGCTGGCGATGACGGGGATTGCGATGGCGGACGCCGTTCCGACCGGATCGATTACCGTGGAGAACTTGGAACCGGGCGAGACGGTGACGATCTATCAGGTCATCGAGATTGAATCCGACGGCACGGCCGCCCTCAAAGACCCGAAGTGGGTGAGCGGGATTCAGGCGTGGATCACAGCCAACTATTCCGAATATGCCGACGCGGCGAATCTGCCCGCAGACGGAAGCGCGACGGTGTCCAAATCGACGTTTTACAACGCGCTGTCCGGACAGCTTGCAAGCCTCACCGCGGTGAAGAACGAGCAGGTCAGCGCGGCGACGTACACGGTGGAAAACCTGCCGATCGGCAGCTACATGGTGCTGGTCATGGGCGGCGAAAAGGCGCATGAAGCGTATCTGACGAGCATCCGGGCTACGAAGTATAACTTCGAGAATGCGGAGTGGGTCGTGGGAAACGGCGTGGTGAACGCCGCGGCCAAGTGCAAAACGCCGGACGTTGAAAAGAAAGAAGACAAGACCACCGCGGCCATCGGCGATAAGGTGACGTTTACCGTCGATTCCGACGTGCCGACCTACCCGGCGAGCGCTTACGACGTGGCCTATGAGCTGGAAGATATCATGGCCGAGGGCCTGACCTTCAACGGCGATCTGAAAGCATACGGCATTAACGCGAACGGCAAAAAGGAACTGACGCCGGGCACGGAGTTCAAGGCAGACTATGCGCAGTCGACGACCGACGGCAAAACGAAGATTTTCAAGCTGAAATTTGATTATTCGCTGATTAAGGATTATACGCAAATTGAACTGGTCTATTCTGCAACGGTCAACGAAAAGATCAAGATCGGCAGCAACCAGAACACCAACGAAGTGAAATTCACGTATGACCACAAGGAAAAGTCGTCCTACACCGTGCTCTATTCCTTCGGCTTTGACCTGACGAAGCGTGCCGATTCTGAGACGGGCGAGCTGCTTGCGGGCGCGGAATTTGAGCTGAAACAGGATGGCAAGGCGCTCAAGTTTAAAAAGCTGAGCGACGGACATTATGCGGTTGACCCGGCGGGCGAAACGAAGCTGGTGACGGGCAAGGAAGGCGAGATGAAGGGCAAAATCATCATCGATGGCCTGGACGTCGGCGATTACAAACTGAAAGAAACCAAAGCGCCGGACAACTTCAACCTGATGCAGGGCGAGAAAGACGTTATCATCACGCAGAACAGCGACGCACAGGAGAAGCATCTGCTTGCCAACACGAACGACAAGGAGAACAGCAAGTCCGCCTACTGGTATCAGACGGTTGTGAATAAGCGGATTTCCGGCCTGCCGGCGACCGGCGGCATGGGCACCACGATCTTCATGGTGGCGGGCATTGCCGTGATGGCGTGCGCGGTCGTCGCGTTGATGGTCGTGCTCAAGCGCCAGAAGCGCAGCGAGGGCTGATCGTTCATCAAACAAAACGCGCCGCGCGAAAACGGGTTTCGGGCGGCGTAAGGAGCAAACATGAAAAAAGCTTTACCTGTGCTGGCGGTTGTGCTGATCTTTGCGCTGGGGCTGGGCATCATGCTCTATCCCGCCGTCGCCAATTATCTGAACGCGCAATCGCAGACGGTTGCTATCGATCAATATGAAGAAGCGGCCAGAGCGAACACAGCTTATTACGAGGGGCTGCTGGAGCAGGCGCAGGCGTTTAACGAAGGCGTTTTGAAGCGGGGCACGCTGGCCGTGATGACCGAGGCGGAAAAGGCGGAATACAATTCGCTGCTCAACCTCAACGGCGATGGCGTGATGGGTTATATCGAGATCCCGAAGCTGGATCTGCGGCTTTCCATCGCACACGGCACGGATGAGGACGTGCTGCAAAAGATGGTCGGCCATGTAGAAGGCACGTCCCTGCCCGTCGGCGGCGAGAGCACCCACGCGGTGCTCTCTGCGCACCGCGGTCTGCCGACGGCCAAGCTGTTCAGCGATCTGGATTTGATGCAGGTCGGCGACCGATTCACGATTTACACACTGAATCAGGCGCTCACCTATCAGGTGAATCAAATCACGGTGATTCTGCCGGAAGAGATCGAGGCGCTGGCCATCGAGCCGGGGAAGGACTATGTGACGCTGATGACCTGTACGCCGTATGCGGTCAACACGCATCGGCTGCTGGTGCGCGGCGTCCGCGTCCCAGACGACGCGCCGACACCGGAACCGGAGAGTGAGCCTGAAAAGGAGCCGCTCGATGCGCGCAGAATGCTGCAAAACGTGGTGCTGCCTGCGACGGCGGGCATCCTGTTTGTGATCATGACGGTGTTGCTTCTGAAAGTCGTCCGGGGCGGCAGGCGGAAAAAATAAGGGATGGTGGGAAGAATGACGAAACGGATTCTCGCAATCGGCGCGGCCCTGCTGCTTTGTCTGCTCTGCGTATGCGCATGGGCAGAAGGGGAGAACTGCCGGCTTACCCTGACGCTTGCCTTCGGAGAGCAGCCGGTGGAGGGCGCGGAGTTTTCGCTCTACCGCGTCGGCGAAATGCAAATGAGCGGCGGCGCGGCGGGCTTTGTGCCGCTGGCGGCGTATGCGAAGGTGTGCGCGTCTTTTGACGGAATGACGGCTTCGCAGAATCGGCAATACGCTGAACAGCTGGCGGCCATGGTGGATTTGAATGCGCCGAACGCGCGCGCCCGAACGGGAAAAGACGGCGGCGCGAGCTATGAAAACCTGACGGCGGGCATGTATCTGACCGTGCAGACGGGCGCGAGCGGACAGGCACAGGCGTTTGAAACCTGCAAGCCGTTCCTCGTTTCCCTGCCGACGGCAGATCCGGAGTCAGGTGAATGGTCAAATGAGCTGGCGATCCGCGCGAAAGCTGAACCTACGCCTAGCCCGACGCCTACGGCAACCCCGACGGCCACGCCGACCGGAACACCGGGCACTGAGCAGACGCCAACGCCGACACCGGTCCGGACGGCCACGCCTGTGCCGACGGCTACGCC
>JABLTR010021048.1_pt1 | contig 99537 bp, 93 predicted proteins | sample 7160071 | NCBI WGS metagenome assembly JABLTR01 (sample SAMN14651230, study PRJNA627086) | human gut metagenome | isolation source: feces | host: Homo sapiens
GGCCTACGATATAGCGATGATCGCGCGGGAGGCCATGAAGAACGATACCTTCAGAAAAATAGTGTCCACTGCGGAGTACAGGATACCGACCACGAATAAATCCGAGGCCAGGAATATAGAATCCACAAATCCGTGTCTTGGACTTTACGAGGGAACTACAGGAATAAAAACAGGTACTACGAGCGTGGCGGGATATTGCTTCTGCGGCTCGGCAAAAAAAGATGATACGGAGCTTATCGTCGTTAATCTCAACTCAGGAAGGGAACAGAGATTTTCAGAAACGATAAAGCTGTGGGACTACGGATTTTCGAAATACTATACGTATAAAGCGGCCGAAGGCGGTAAGGTCTTAGCTGAAGAGAGAGTTTCAAGAGGAGATAAAAGGGCTGTGAATGTAGGCGTTGAAGAAGACTTTGATATCACGCTGAACAAAGGTTATGACCGCAAGAATATATCGCTTAAAACCGATATAGACGAAGATCTGAAAGCTCCTATAAAAAAGGGAACGGAAGTAGGAACGATCACTGCCGTAAACAGAGATGGAGAAGCGGTGGCTGCCTCACCGCTCATAGCCTTAGAAAATGTTGATGAGGGAGGCATACTTTCATATATAGGGATAGCTGATGAGGATCGGTTGTTTTTCTTTGCAGGTCTTGCGGCGGCTGTAATTCTTTTTATGATAATAGTAAGGATCATAAAGAGGATGAATTACAGAAAGAATAAGAGGAGACGCGCTCAGCGGCAGAGAAATGTAAGGCGGCGCGAATGGGAGAAGGAAAGAAATCCTTTTGACAGAAATGTTTGATATAAAAGAAAATCTTAAAAACCTTCCGGATTGCCCGGGAGTATATATGCACAAGGACAAGCTGGGGAAGATAATATACGTCGGTAAGGCTGTATCGCTTAAAAACCGTGTAAGACAGTATTTCCAGTCGAGCAGGAACATGGCGCCTAAAGTCCGCAGTATGGTGAGCCAGATAGCTGAATTTGAATATATTACTGCCGGGAGTGAAATGGAAGCCCTCATACTGGAATGCAATCTGATAAAGAAGTACAGACCGAAGTATAACATCCTTTTAAGGGATGACAAGACCTATCCTTATATAAAGATAACAAATGAAGAATTTCCGCGCGTGATAAAGACGCGAAGGATGAAAAAAGATGGAGGAAAATATTACGGTCCATACAGCGATGTAGGGGCCGTAAATATGATAGTGGATCTTCTCAATGACAGCTTTTCTTTGAAAAGATGCTCCGCACAGTCTTTTCCGAAAAGATTCAGGCCGTGCTTAAATTATCATATAAACCAGTGCCGCGGAATATGCAGCGGCTCTGTTGACAGGGAAAAATACGCCGAGAGCGTGCAGGGGGCAAGAGAGTTCCTTGCAGGCAAAAACGGGAAAATACTTGCAGAACTAAAGAGAAAAATGGCGGAAGCATCTGAAGAATTGAAATTTGAAGAAGCCGCGCGTTACAGGGATTATATAGAAGCGGCAAAATCCCTGTCTGCTACTCAGCGGGTTGTGATGCACCAGGATACTGACATAGATATAGTGATACCGGCAAAGGGCTCGGAAGAAGTCCATATAGTGGTATTTTTCGTAAGAGAAGGCAAGCTTACCGGAAGAGAGACCTATGAGATGGAGACGAGTCTGGGAGAAGAAAAGAAAGAACTCGTCTCCGCCTTTATAAATCAGCATTACAGTCAGATGACCAGTTTTCCGAAGGAAATACTGCTGACACACCTGCCTGATGACAGGGAAGTGCTTGAAAAATATATTTCCAGCATTGCAGGTCACCATGTTAAGATCGGACGCCCTCAGAAAGGGGAGAAGAAAGCTCTTGTCGACATGGCAGCAAAAGATGTGGTCGAAATGGTCAAAACCATAGACGAAAGGGCGGAAGCGGCAAAAGAGAGAAAATTCTCTCTTGGAAAAGAGATCTTTGATATCTTAAATGAGATGGGATATGAAAGGGGAGAATACAGCGGAAGAGAATACAGGTCGGAAGCTTACGATATATCGAATACGAACGGAGTGGACACTGTAGGAGCCATGGTGGTGTTCGATGGTCTTAAAGCTGATAAAAAAGGATATAGGAAATTCAGGATAAGGACAGTGGAAGGGCAGGACGATTACGCATCTATGAAAGAGATGCTGACAAGGAGATTTGCACGCGTGTTCAAAGGTGATGAAGCTTTTGAAGTCCTGCCTGATATAATATTCATGGATGGCGGAAAAGGACATGTTTCCGCCGCTATTGAAGTGCTCTGCGCTTCTGGATTTGATATACCTGTAGTAGGAATGGTGAAAGATGATAAGCATAGGACGAAAGGTCTTGTTTACAGAGCAGCGGATTCGGAGAACGGCGAGTTTTGTGAGATCCCCCTCGAAGGTAAGACACTGCTGTTCAAATATATAGGCAGGCTTCAGGAGGAAGTGCATAGGTTTGCAATAGAATATCACCGGAATGTGAGGAATCGTAATGTTTCCGGTTCGGTACTGGATGAAATAGAAGGTATAGGACCGGTGAGAAGGAAAAATCTGCTCGAACATTTTAAAAGCGTGGAGTCCATAAAATCTGCGTCTGAGGAACAGCTTGAAAATGCACCCGGTATGAATTCAAAAGCAGCTAAAAGCGTATGGGAGTATTTTCACAGCGGTGCAGGGCAGCCATCACGGGAGTAAGGGCTGTATTCCTTATTTTCTGTTGCGAAAAATTCCTCATGATGTTATAGTAAAGCTGTAAGTCAAATTATTTAATATCACGGAGGAAACCAATGGCAGATAAAAAAGAATTGTACGGTTACGACGAAGAGGATATTCTCACTCTTGAATTCGACGATGGCAAAGAGGAAGAATGCGGGATCCTGGGAGTGTTCGATGCGCTGGGAAAAGAATATATCGCCCTTAATCCGCTGGGAACAGAGGATGTTTATATCTACGGCTATAAGGAATACGAAGAAGATTATGAGCTGATAGATATAGAAGACGATGAAGAGTTCAGCAAAGTCGTGGCTGAGTTCGAAAAGCTGGCGGTAGAAGAAATATAGATACGGCGGATGATAAAGGTACAGTTCCGAGGGACTGTGCCGTTTTTTTGTAGAAATGAGGTACAGATGAAGAAGTACGACATTATTATAGTGGGAGCAGGTGCGAGCGGAGTATTCATGTCATACGAGCTGACCAAACTCGATGTGAATGCTTCTGTGCTGATGATAGATAAAGGAGCTCCGCTTGAAAACAGACAATGCCCGATAAAGCTGGGCTCTGAAAAATGTCTCAAGTGCAGTCCGTGCCATATAATGAACGGATACGGCGGAGCAGGAACTCTTTCCGATGGGAAATACAATATTACTACGCAGTTCGGAGGAGATCTCCATAATTATGTGGGGCGCGGTAAGGCGATGGAACTGATGGAGTATGTGGATAAAGTTTTATGCGGCTTTGGAGGAGCTGACGCCAAGCTGTATTCTACGGCCAGCTCCGAGCTTAAGACAGTAGCTTTGAGAAACGATCTTCATCTGCTGGAGGCGAGAGTGAGACATCTTGGTACTGACCGCAATGTAAAGATACTTGCGAGGATCTTCGAGTACTGCAAAAAAAAGACGGATATGGAATTCTATACCTCCATAGAAAGTGTAAAAAGAGAGGATGACGGCACCTTCGTCGTGCTGACCGATGACGGACGCAGATACGGATGCAGGGATCTGGTGCTTGCAACGGGAAGATCCGGATCGAAATGGATATCGGGTATCTGTGATGAATTCGGAATAAAACAGAAGAAAAACAGAGTAGATATAGGTGTAAGAGTTGAGCTTCCTGCCGAGATATTCAAACATATAACGGATGATGTATACGAGAGCAAGATCGTTTACAAGACAGATAAGTACAATGATATGGTCAGGACTTTCTGCATGAATCCGTACGGAGAAGTGGTCGCTGAAAATACAAACGGGATAGTGACGGTAAACGGACACAGCTATGCAGATGAAGCGCTCAGGACTGAAAATACGAATTTTGCACTCCTTGTTTCAAATAGATTCACAGAGCCTTTTGAAGACAGCAACGAGTATGGTGAGTCCATAGCAAAACTGTCCAATATGCTGGGAGGCGGTGTCCTGCTGCAAAGATTCGGAGACCTTGTGAAAGGAAGACGAAGCAGCGAGAGGAGAATGGAAAAGTGCTTTACGCGTCCTACGCTCAAAGCAACTCCGGGTGATCTGAGTCTCGTTATACCTAAGAGGCAGCTTGATAATATCATAGAGATGATATATGCCCTTGATAAGATAGCTCCGGGAACGGCAAATGAAGACACGCTGCTTTACGGAGTGGAAGTAAAATTTTACAATTCAAAAGTCGAAGTAGATGAAAATCTTCAGACTAAAATAGATGGTTTATATGCTCTCGGCGATGGGTCGGGAGTGACGCATTCGCTTTCGCAGGCATCAGCCAGCGGAGTGTATGTAGGAAGGATACTGGCGAAAAAATATGAGGGAAAGGAATGATTGTATGTCGGATATTGCAGTAAAAGCAGTAGAAAATCACAGGAAAGGATACAACTGCGCCCAGGCTGTAGCATGTGCCTTTGCTGACAGACTGGGAATTGACGAAAAGGAGATTTTCAAGACCATGGAAGCTTACGGCTTCGGCATGGGCACTATGGGAACGTGCGGAGCTGTGTCGGTGATGGCGGCAGTGATCGGTATGAATGAATCTGATGGAGATCTTAATAACCCGTCCACGAAAAGGATATGTTACAAGAAGATGAAGGAGCTGACACAGAAATTCATCGAAAAGAATCAGTCCATTATATGCAGGGAAATAAAAGGCGTTGACACAGGAGTTGTGCTCAGAAGCTGCGACGGGTGCGTAGAAGATGCCGCAGAGCTTCTTGAGGAATACATGGAGACGAACGGGAGGAAAGATGATTGAACAGCAAGAAATACAAAGACGTACTGTACGAAATGAGAGAGATCGGCGATCTCAAGGATATGATAGATTCCAGCGCCGAACTTTTCGGAGATAAGACCGCTTTTCTCGAAAAAGAGATACAGGGCGGAGAATATATGCCGATCACTTATAAGACTTTGAAATCGGATATAGACTGCCTGGGCACCTATTTTACAGAGTTAGGACTTAAAGGAAAGAAGATAGCGATAATAGGGGAGAACAGCTATAAATGGGTCGTTACTTATCTTGCGGCTGTAAACGGTATGAGTGTTGCCGTTCCCCTCGACAAAGAGCTTCCTTCTCATGAGATACACAATCTTTTGGCTCGTTCCGAGGCTGATGTGGTAGTTTTTTCAGCCAAGACTGAAGATCGTATACTCGATGCGCTCGAAGGCATAAAAAACGTTAAGCTTAAAATAAAGATGAACGGAGGCAGCATTGACGAAGACATATTGAACTGGGATGATCTTATAAAAGAAGGCAGGAATATGCTCGTTGAGGGCAAAAAAGCTTTCACAGATATGAAAATAGACAGGGAAGCGATGTGCGCGCTTTTGTTTACATCCGGCACTACAGGAATGGCGAAAGGCGTAATGTTATCCCATAAAAACATTTCAGCCAACGTTTACAATATGTCTAAATATGTAAAGATAAGGGAGCCGGGAATAGGGCTGTCTGTTTTGCCTATGCATCATACCTATGAGCTTACATGCCATGTGTTTACAGGCCTGTATCAGGGAATGACCATAGCGATATGCGAAGGACTCAGGTATATACAGCAGAATCTGAAAGAATCGAAGGCGACTGTGATGCTTGGAGTGCCGGCGGTGTTTGAGACCATGCATAAGAAAGTGTGGAAGCAGGCAGAGGTGTCGGGGGCAGCGAAAAAGATGTCTTTGATGATGAACATATCCAGAAAGACAAAAATGTTCAATAACATAGGCAGGATGAGAAAGATATTTTCGAAGGTCCATGATGCGCTTGGAGGGAATGTTGCTTTATTTATCGCCGGCGGTGCAGCTATAAATCCGCAGGTGATAAGAGATTACGAAGCTTTAGGCATACCTATGATCCAGGGATACGGAATGACTGAGAATGCTCCTATAATAGCGGTGAACAGAGATTACTACAGCAAAGCTGAATCGGTAGGACCTCCTATGCCGGGAACGGAGGTGAGGATCTTTGAGCCTGATGAAGATGGTATAGGAGAGATAATATGCAAAGGTCCTTCAGTGATGATAGGATATTACAAAGACCCGGAAGCAACGGCGGAGGTTTTGAAGGACGGATGGCTGTATACCGGGGATTTCGGGCGTTTTGACGATGAAGGCTTCCTCTATATCTGCGGGAGAAAGAAAAATGTGATCGTAACTAAAAACGGAAAGAATATATTCCCTGAAGAGATAGAATATCTTCTTCTTGAGAGTCCGTATATAGAAGAAGTCATCGTATACGGAATAATAGATAAAAAAAGCGGCGATACTGTAGTATGCGCGGAAATATATCCGAGCTTTGAAACATTTTACGATAAATTCGGCAGGGATGTTTCGCAGGAGGATATCAGAAAAGTTATAAAAGATGAAATAGAAAAGGTAAATGATAAAACCAGCAACTACAAGAGAGTAAAAAGATTCAAGCTCAGAGACATAGAATTTGAAAAAACCACCACGAGGAAGATAAGAAGGACCAACGGTGCGATGAGGGAAGAGGAATGAGTTTCAGACGTTATCCCAGACTTGACGCAGATCTGGATAAACTGAGGGACAATATAGAAAGGATGCTGATGATGTGCCGAGACAGAGGCATTGAAATGGCAGGAGTGATAAAGGGATGCAGCGGTCTTTTCAGATGTGTGGAGCAGTTTGAAAAGGCTGGCTGCACCATTATAGCATCATCAAGACTTGAACATCTGCGGGGACTTCGTCAAAAAGGCCTCAACGCTGCGATAATGATGATAAGGATACCGATGATAAGCGAAGCCGCAGAGGTCGTAAGGGAGACGGATATAAGTCTTAACAGCGAGATGAACGTGCTGAAAGAGCTGAACAGACAGGCGGGGTTGCAGGACAGAAAACATAAAGTGATACTTATGGCTGATGAAGGAGATTTGCGTGAAGGCTTCTGGGACGAAGAAGAGCTTATAGAGGCTGCTGTGCGTGTGGAAAATGGTATGCGCAATTTGAAACTGGCAGGCATAGGAACGAACTTGGGATGCTATGGAGCGGTGGAGGCTACTTCGGATAATCTGGGGAATCTGGTCAGAACCGCAGAAAAAATAGAACAGATGATTGGACGCGAGCTCGAGTTCATAACTGAAAGAGGTACAAGCAGCCTTCCTTTATTTTTTGAAGGAAAACTTCCTGAAAGGATAAATCTTCTCAGGATAGGAGAAGCGGTGCTGCTGGCAAGAGATCTTCCGGAGCTTTGGGGCATACAGATGGACCGTATGTATCGTGATGTATTTACCCTAAGCGCCGAAATAGTCGAAGTGAAGGACAAACCCACATATCCTGTCGGAAATATATTTGTAGATGCTTTTGGCAGAAAGCCTTCCTTTGAGGACAGAGGAATAAGGAAAAGAGCGATAGTTGCCATAGGCAAAGCGGATTATGGCTCTGTGGAAGATATATTCCCAAGAAAAGAGGGTATCGAAGTCATCGGCGCGTCAAGTGATCACACGATACTTGATATCGAAGACTGCGGTGAGGATCTGAAACCGGGGGATATACTGGAATTTGATATAGCTTACGGAGCCCTCGTCTACGCCACCGCATCGCAGGGTGTAAGAAAGAATTACATTGAAAAAGTAATATATTAAAAAATCATGAAAGTCCGTGAGAAGCTCTCATGATTTTTATTTTTCTCTGCGGATATATTTTTGTATCATTCTGTTGGCCTTGTTTTTAGAGAAGTTCTTTAAAGCTTTCTATGTATCTGTCTGCAAGAGATTTTATTTCGGCTTCAGACTCCTTTTCTCCTTCATCGTAAACGGCGATAACGTAAAAACCTGCTTCTTTTGCCCCTCTGATGGCGAGTATACCATCTTCTAAAACCACGGTCTCTTCTTTTGGAGTGCCGAGCATATTGTGAGCGTTTATAAAGACTTCAGGACCTTCTTTATCGCCTCCCGATTCTTCACATGTCACTATGTATGTAAAGTAGTCTCTGATGCCGAGGCGTGTCAGTATTTCATCGGCAATGGCTTTGTCGGTGGATGTGGTTATGCACATAGATATGCCCTTCTGCTTGAATTTCTCAAGCAGTATTGGTACGTATTCTTTTATGTCAACGCTTTCAAGATAATCCTCGCGGAGGATCGTATTGAAACCTTTGGCGATCTTTTCTTCGGTCGTGGCTATTCTGTATTCCTCCTTAAGGTATTTGCAGAGCGCCGGAAGAGTCATCGCCTTTGTTTTTTCTCCAAGATCAGGCTCAGGATTTTTTCTCAGAGATGTGATGTATCTGCTGGCAGCGCCGCGCCACATTTCGGTGGAATCCAGAAGAGTTCCGTCGAGATCGAATATAGCTCCGCTTATTTTCATGATTACCGCCTCCGTATATTTAAAAAGATATATAACAAAACAGTTTGAATTATGATCAAAATGCTTATAATTAAAATACCATCGCGCTTTAAGGTTGTCAACAACCGTTGCAATCATTGACAATAAGAGGGTTTTAAAGTATAATAATTCGATACGACAATAGGTCGAAAGGAGAGTTATAACATGGCAGAGAACATGAACGAAGAATTGTTATTGACCAAAGAAGGTTATGACAAAATAGTTGCAGAGCATGAAGAGCTGGTATCCGTAAGGAGAGCAGAAGTGGCGGAGAGACTGAAAGAAGCCATTTCCTACGGAGACATATCGGAAAACGCAGAGTACGATTCTGCGAAAAACGAGCAGGCAGAGCTTGAAGAGAGAATCCACAAGCTGGAAACCATGATCCGCAAGGCAAAGATAGTTCAGGAAGAAGATGTCAAAGGGGATGTTGTAAGCGTAGGCCTTAAAGTTACGGTAAAGGATTTGGATTCGGGAGAAGAGGAAACATTTTCCATAGTAGGAGCAACGGAGTCAGATCCGTTCAACGGTAAGATTTCGACGGATTCTTCTGTAGGAAAAACACTGATAGGACATAAAAAGGGAGATAAGGTTGCTGTAGAAATACCTGACGGCATAATAAATTATGAGATTTTGAGCATTGATAAGTAGCAGGAAGCACTGTGAACGGTGATAAACTTATAAATATGATCAACGAGGTGAACGATGAGTACGGAAGAAAAGATGACGGCGCAGAACGCTGAAGGAACAGAAGAGCTTACGGAAGAAAATCTTAATGAGCAGAGAAAGATAAGACGCGAAAAACTCAAAAAACTCCAGGAAGCAGGAAGAAACCCATTTGTGAATGAAACCTGGGATGTCGATGCTTACAGTGAATCCATCAAAAATGAATTCGATGCAATGGACGGAAAAGAAGTTTCCATAGCCGGAAGAATGATGGCAAAGCGCGGCATGGGCAAAGCTTCCTTTATAGATATACAGGATAAAGAAGGCAGGATACAGTGCCATGTCAAGAAAGACGTTCTGGGAGAAGAGGAATACAACTGGTTCAAAACCTACGATATAGGCGATATACTTGGTATAGAAGGCAAAGTATTCAAGACAAAGCGCGGTGAGATAACTGTTGAAGTGGAGAAACTGGTGCTTCTCAGCAAATCTCTGCAGGTGCTTCCCGATAAGTGGCATGGTCTTAAGGACACCGATTTAAGATACAGACAGCGTTATGTGGATCTCATCGTGAACCCGGAAGTAAAAAAGACTTTTATAGCCAGAGCTAAGATCATACATGAGATAAAGAGAGTGCTTGAGGAACAGTTCGGATTCCTCGAGGTAGATACTCCTATATTGACGGTGATCGCAGGAGGTGCCAATGCCAGACCTTTTGAAACCCATCACAATACGCTGGATCTCGACATGAAACTGAGGATCTCAAACGAGCTTTATCTTAAGAGACTGATCGTTGGAGGTCTTGACAGAGTTTACGAGATGGGCAAAATGTTCAGAAACGAAGGAATGGACAGAAACCACAACCCTGAATTTACTTCCATGGAATGTTATATGGCCTACGGCAATATGGAAAGTATGATGGAAGTTACAGAGCAGGTGGTTTCCCAGGCAGCGGTCGCAGCAACTGGAAGTCCTGTAATAACTTATCAGGGCAAGACCTTTGATCTTACTCCTCCTTGGAGAAGGCTGGACATGAGCGATGCGGTAAAGGAGATCACGGGAGTTGATTTCCGAAAAATAGATACGGATGAAGAAGCGAGAAAAGCAGCTATCGGTTATGGAATGGATGAAGAAGAAGTAAAGGACATGACGCGAGGCAAGATAATCGCTGAAATGTTTGAAGAGTACTGCGAGGAAGTGCCGGGATATCTGGATGGACCGGTATTTGTAACAGGTCATCCGGTGGATATATCACCGCTTTCCAAGAGAGATCCTGAAGATCCAAGGATAACCAGAAGGTTTGAAGGATATGTCAACGGCTGGGAAATATGCAACGCATTTTCCGAGCTCAACGACCCTATAGACCAGTATGAGAGATTCAAGAAACAGCAGGCGGAGCTCGATGCGGGTACGGATGATGAAGCTCATCCTATGGATGAAGATTTTGTAAACGCTCTTGAAGTAGGACTTCCTCCTACAGGAGGTCTGGGAATCGGTATAGACAGAGTCATCATGCTGCTTACTGATTCAGCGACAATAAGAGATATAATACTGTTCCCGACAATGAAACCTCTGGACAAATAGTTAAACAGGAGAAGTGTATCAGATGAAATATGTTGAAATAAAAAGTCTTTTCAGAGAAAGCGAAAAATACGACGGACAGAAAATATCCGTCAGAGGATGGGTAAGGACAAACAGAGGCTCAAATAAATTCGGATTCATAGAGCTGAACGACGGAACTTTTTTCAAGTCCGTGCAGGTGGTCTATGAGTCTGAGCTCATAGATAATTTCAGTGAGATATCAAAAGCACCTGTCGCAGCGGCTCTCGATGTGACCGGAACCTTCGTGCTCACTCCGCAGGCAAAGCAGCCCTTTGAAATAAAGGCGGAAACCATAGAGATAGAAGCATCATCCGATGCTGATTATCCTCTTCAGAAAAAGAGACACAGCATGGAGTTTCTGAGAGAGATCGCTCATTTAAGACCGAGAAGCAACACTTTTTCAGCTGTATTCAGGGTGAGATCTCTTGCGGCATATGCCATACACAAATTTTTCCAGGAAAGAGGATTCGTATATGTGCATACGCCTATAATTACTGCCAGCGACTGTGAAGGCGCCGGAGAAATGTTTAAAGTAACAACTCTTGATATGGAAAACCTTCCGAAGACGGCAGAGGGAAATGTGGATTACAGCGACGATTTTTTCGGCAAGGAAGCGGGACTTACGGTGAGCGGACAGCTTGAAGCAGAGACATTCGCCCTTGCCTTTAAAGATGTATACACCTTTGGTCCGACTTTCAGAGCGGAAAATTCCAATACGGCAAGACACGCGTCGGAGTTCTGGATGATAGAGCCGGAGATGGCATTTGCGGATCTGAAGGACAACATGGATGTAGCGGAGGATATGATAAAATATATCATAAGCTATGTTCTTGAAAATGCTCCGGAAGAAATGGAGTTTTTCGGAAAATTCGTAGATAAAGGTCTCATGGAAAGACTTGATAATATAGTGAACTCCGATTTTGAAAGGATCACATACACTGAAGCGGTGGAAATCCTTGAAAAATCAGGAGAGAAATTCCAGTATCCTGTAAAATGGGGAATAGATCTTCAGACGGAGCACGAGAGATATATAACGGAAAAGGTATATAAAAAGCCTGTGTTCGTTACAGACTATCCTAAGGAAATAAAAGCATTCTATATGAGACTTAACGATGATGATAAGACTGTTGCAGCGTGTGACCTTCTGGTACCGGGCGTAGGCGAGATAATAGGCGGCAGCCAGAGGGAAGAACGTTACGACGTGCTTGAGGCAAGGATCAAAGAGACGGGAATGAACGAAGACAATTACTGGTGGTATATGGATCTGAGAAAATATGGAGGCGTGAAACATTCAGGCTACGGTCTCGGATTTGAAAGGATCATAATGTACATCACAGGTATGAGCAATATAAGAGATGTGATACCGTTCCCGAGAACACCGAAGAGCGCAGAGTTTTAAATGAGATAAAATCTTTGGAAGCTCTGTATTTTTTGAAAATTAAAGAATAAATAACTGCCGTAGAGCCGACTGATATAGTTAAGCTTAAGCGGCAGTTTTTTTCATTTATTGACATTCCTAAGAAAAACATGCTATCATATTATAAATTTAACTTAACAATTCAATAATTTTAAGCAAAACACATTATCGGAAGCCGGTGAAAATCCGGCACTGTGTCTCAGCAACCGTGTTATCTACGAAAGGACTGGCACAGCGTTCAGCAGCATTATCATTATTGATTGGTGCGGGAATGTGAGTGCGCGTCACTGGAGAACGTAAGAGTCTTGGGGAAGACGTCTGAGTAGGAATAAAGTGCAGATAAATTATTATGCAGCTTTTGTAAGGGTTAAGTCGGTAGACCTGGTGAGCTTGATTCGTTAGTCTTCTGAGGTGAGACGGCGGCTTTTTTGTGCATATTTTTACAGTTATGTTTGCTGTACGATAACATAGGGCGCTCTCAGATGAGGGCGCTTATTTTTATGACCTGCCCAAATCTATGATTTGGCGCGCAGGTCAAACGCAAAGACCGCAGCGCTTTAGCGCGTGGGGGTCTACTGTGGAAAATGCCTGCCCAAATCTATGATTTGGCGCGCAGGTCAAACACAAGAATCACAGCGCTTCAGCGCGTGGTGATTCACGGTGAAATGGCTGCCCAAATCTATGATTTGGCGCGCAGGTCACCTGTGCATGCTTGCATGCTGCGCTGTCCGTTTTGCCGGCAAATCGCCCTGCGGGCTCTTTGGGCAAAAAGGCAAACGCAAAGACCGCAGCGCTTCAGCGTATATTCTCTGTCGAAAGGATGGAAAAATGACCAAAATAAAGAAAATGTTCAAAGAAAAAAATACGATGATAATAATATCTCTGATCCTGATAGCAGTGATGATATCAGTGACATTGATATCGTGCAGCAGCGAACAGAATACAGGAGATAAGGCGTCCACAGAAACCGCCACCGATGAAAATGGAAATACCATCGTCGTGGGGACTGATGAAAACGGAGAGACTGTAATATATGAAACCGATGAAAAGGGCAACGTAAAGGGCAGTCAGAAGTACGAGGCGAAAGGAGAAAAGAGCGCAGCCGAAAGCAAAGCCGGCGCCGCAGCAAAGCAGACGGTGAAGCAGACCACTCAGACCACGGCTCAGACGACACAGGCAGCAAAGGTATGTTATATAAGCATAGACGGATACTGCAGCGGCAAATCGATAACCTTGCAGGGCGGAGATACAGTCTACAGCATACTCAAACGTTCAGGAGCAAGCGTGTCAGGCTCCAGTTCATATGTGAAAGGCATAAACGGTCTTTACGAATTCGATAAAGGACCTCAGAGCGGATGGAAATATTCGGTGAACGGTAGCACGCCGAATGTGGGATGTGGAAGCTATAAAGTAAACGCAGGTGATAATATCCGCTGGTACTATGTTACAAGTTACTGACATTGATGTGAATTCCTCCGAGGGGGGGAGGAGAAGCTGGACGGAGTACGCTCATAATCTCATAATATGGAAGGAGCACATGATGAAAAGAAGCGTCTTTGATACATATCATCCTGCAATAAATTTTATTTTTTTCTGCATAGTCATAATTTCATCAATTTTTACGATGAATCCGGTGCTGCTTGGAATATCCTTCATATCTGCGGGCACGTATGCTTACATGCTCAACGGGAAAAGAACGGTCAGATTCATACTGTTTTTTATCCTGCCGCTTATATTGTTCGCAGCCGTGATAAATGCTATCGTAAATCCGAGAGGAGAGACAGTGATTTTTTACACTGAATACAGCCGGATAACGATGGAAGCCGCACTGTACGGCATCTGCACAGGGATCATGATATCCTCCATGCTCCTATGGTTTTCATGCTTCACGAAAATAATGACGGGAGATAAGTTTACATATATGTTCGGGAAGATAATGCCGTCGATATCGCTGATAATAACCATGGTAATGCGGTTTGTGCCTGATTTCAAAGGGAAAATCGCAGAAATATCCAATGCACAGAAAGGCATAGGCTGCGATGTCACAGAAGGAAGAGCGGCAGAAAAAGTCAGACATGGCATAAAGATAACATCGATAATGTTTTCCTGGTCTCTGGAAAATTCCGTAGATACGGCAGATTCCATGAGGGCGAGAGGATACGGAGCGAAAAAACGTTCAAGTTTTGCAATATATGATTTTGATAAAAGAGATGCCGCCGCAGTATTTGTGATCGCTTTGGCAACAGCAGTCTTCATATCAGGGGCGATTAGCGGGCGTTACAGCGTGGAATTTTATCCTGATATTTCCATGCCTGAGTTTATGGATACGGATATTATCCTGTACGCGGCGTATGCTCTGCTGTGTTTTTTTCCGGCAATCGTTGAATTCAAGGAGGCGATCGTATGGAGATATTTGAGATCGAAGATCTGACATTTACATATCCGGGCAAGGAGAGTCCTGCCATAAGGAACATAAATATAAAGATAAGTAAAGGGGAATTTGTTCTCATATGCGGAGAATCAGGCTCCGGCAAAAGTACTCTGCTTCGAAATATGAAGTCGGCGCTTGCGCCAAATGGAGAAAAAAGCGGAAGGATACTGTTTGGCGGATGCAGTATAGAAGAAATAGATCCCTGCGTTCAGGCTGCGAAGATAGGGTACGTGCTTCAGGACCCTTATGCTCAGACTGTTACCGATAAGGTATGGCATGAACTTGCATTCGGTCTTGAAAATCTGGGGGAGGATACGAAAAAGATACGCTTAAGGACGGCTGAGACCGCCAGCTTTTTCGGTATACAGCAATGGTTTGACAAAGATGTCGACCAGCTTTCGGGAGGGCAGAGACAGCTCATGAATCTGGCTGCGGTAATGACTCTTCAGCCGGAAGTGATAATACTGGATGAGCCTACGGGTCAGCTGGACGCCATAGCAGCGGAAGACTTTATCGGGGTTTTGAAAAAGATCAACAGGGAGCTGGGAACGACTGTAATAATGACGGAACACCGGCTTGAGGAAGCTATGGCTGTTTCAGACAGAGTGATAGTGATGGATGAGGGCAGGATAATATCAGATGACATGCCTGCGGCTACAGGTATGATTCTTGAAAGGATGAAACATCCCATGTTCGATGCTATGCCGGCGCCGGTCAGATGCTACGCCGAGGTATGCGGAGATAATAAAAGAAAAAGATATATCCGCTGCAAAGAGACAGTGTCGACATGCCCTGTAGATGTAAGAGAGGGAAGAACATGGCTTGAGGGTATGTTTGAAAACAGAAAACCGCATACAACATCTCTGCCTGAAAAAGAAAGAAATCCGCAGGGCAAAAAAGTTGTTGAAGTAAAAGATGTGTGGTTCAGATATGACAGGTATTCGGAAGATGTGCTGAAGGGTTTATCCCTTGAAGTGAATGAAGGCGAGCTTTACTGCATGGTCGGAGGCAACGGGGCAGGCAAGACTACGGCTCTATCGGTAATAAGCGGGATAAAGAGTCCGTACAGAGGAACTGTGAAAATTAAAGGTAAAAAATTATCAGATTACAGGAAAAAAGAAATTTTTAATGGACTGATGGGGGTGCTTCCGCAGAATCCCAAGAGCATTTTCGTGGAAAACTCTGTAAAAAAAGACCTTTTGGAAGCACTTGCGGCTGATGAATCCACAGCAGAAGAAAAAGAAAAAAAGATAAGAAAAACGGCAGAGATCACAGAGATAGAAAAGCTCCTTGATTGTCATCCCTACGATATTTCAGGAGGAGAACAGCAGAAGGCGGCTCTTGCCAAAGTGCTTCTTAAGGATCCGGAGATATTGATACTCGATGAGCCCACTAAAGGTTTTGACGGCAGGTATAAAAAACAGTTCGCAGAGATATTGAAGAGGCTGACCGACATGGGTAAAACAGTGATAATGGTGTCCCATGATATAGAATTCTGCAGCAGATACGGTGACAGATGCGCAATGTTTTTCAATGGAAATATCATCGTGTCAGACGCTCCGAGAAGATTTTTTTCAGGGAACAGTTTTTATACGACCTCAGCCAACAGGATGTCGAGGAATGTATTTGAAAATGCAGTGACGTCTGAAGATGTGATAAAGCTCATAGAGATCAATGAAGATGAAGCAGATTTTGACATCGATGACGTGGAAAACGATCCGAAACCTTTTGAAGAAGAACAGTCAGGTTTTTTAGAAGATAATACAAAAAATAATGAAAAGGATGATACAGGAAGTGAGATTAAAAAAGATGCCGGTGTAAATATCCGCAAGAAAAACAGAAAAATCCAGACGGTCCTGTTCGACATCGTATTGATTACAGCGGCTGCTGCGACCCTTGTGGCAGGATATCTGCTCATCGGCAATCAACGATATATGATCGTATGCGTAATGCTGATATTGTATTCGATGGCTTTTTTTGCAGTGAATTTTGAGAGAAGAAAGCCTAAAGCACGGGAGATCGTGCTGCTGGCGGTACTGACTGCCGCAGCTGTTGCGGCAAGGGCGGCGTTTTTCATGGTGCCCAATTTCAAACCTATGCTTGCCATAGTTATTATCGCAGCAGCGGCCCTTGGAAAAGAAGCGGGATTCATGACGGGAGCGCTTTCGGCATTTGTATCGAACATGTTCTTCGGGCAGGGACCGTGGACTCCGTGGCAGATGGCAGGCATGGCATTAGCCGGATATATAGCGGGAGCGCTGTTTCACAGATGTGCGGATAAGCTTGGTGAAAGCAGACTGCTGAAATGGGCGCTTGTCATATTCGGAGGTGCGGCGGCATTTTTCCTCTACGGCGCTGTGGTGGATATGTGGACGATATTGATGATGACGGAGAAACCGTCTCTTGAAACTGCTTTAGTGGTATATACGGCTGCTGTACCCTTCAATATAGTACATGCTGCGGCCACTATGATATTTATTTTACTGCTTGCTGTACCTGTGACGGAAAAGATCGCAAGGGCAAGAAAAAAATATGGAGAGATTTAGGTATATGAAGAAGAAATTAAAAAGATGGCTGTCCGCAGCGGCAGCGTTTGTGATCGCCGCAGGGGTTTTCACCTTTAACGGCGCAGATATGGTAAGTGCAGCAGAGTCTGCCGCTGGCGGTACAGTGAAAGTCACCATGAGCTTTGACTGCAGCTCCATCGGGACTGAAGAAGCTTTGAAAGAACTTACCTTTGATGCGGATATGGAGGACATAACCGTCGAGATGCCGAAGAACAGCACAGTATACGATGCTGTACTGAAAGCGGAAGAAGAGCATGGAGATGTTATAGAGGCGGATGAAACAAGCAAATATATATCCAAGATATACGGACTTGGCAATGCTCTTGAAGGAGTCGGCGAGCTCCTGGGATTTGAAGATATCCCCACATCACCGTATAACTATACCTGGGCAGGCTGGATATACTCGGTGGACGGTGAAACAGCAGGCGTAGGAGCTGCCGATTATAAGCTTGATAAAGACGCAGAAATAAATTTCAGATATCAGCTGGCGTATAAGGACGGTGGTGCATACGACTGGGATTTTGTAGATGCTTACAATGATGTGAAAGAGAATATAGAAAAAGCGGAAAGCCTTGATGCGAAAGATTTTACGGAAGCCCAGCGAAAAGCTCTCGATAAAGCGATTGCCGATGCGAAAAAAATCAAATCGCAGATAGACGATGAGTCCGGAGGATTGTGGGCATTGTATTTCCAGGATAAGGGAACGGGTTTATGGGGACCGGGAAGTCCCACGGAAAGCCTGCAGAATACGGCTAAATCTTTATCTTCCGCGATAAACGGGGATATCGCGCCTGAGAGCATCGAGGTCGAAGATATTGGAAATGTATACGTAGGAAAGAAGACTAAGATAAATTACAGAGTCATGCCTGAGGGTGCATCTCAGGAAGTCACATATGAAGTAACGCCGATATCGGGTGAAATAGAAGCGGGCGACGGGTATGTGACAGGGAAAAAGGCAGGACTTGTTCTTTTGCAGATATATTCAAAGGAAAATCCTGCTGCAGTCAATAAATCCATCACGATAAATGTAAAAGAACTGCCGCAGAACGTCAAAGATGCGGATAAGATTTTTGAAGAGACTGCTTCGTACATAAGCTCTGTGCTCGAGCCGGAATACGATGACTGGATGGTCATGGGGCTTGCCAGAAGCGGTAAACTGACGGATGAGCAGAAGAAAGAGTATTACAGCAGAGTTGTAAATTACCTCGATTCTGAAGAGAGGCTGTATGCAACGGATTATGCCAGAACGATAATCGGGCTGACTTCTGCCGGATGGGATGTGACGGACGTAAACGGAGAAAATCTCCTTGAGCATTTGAGCGATCTCGACTTTGCAACCCAGTCAGGCGTAAATGCGGCGGCATATACGCTGATAGCGTACGATTCTCACGATTACGATATACCTGAGCTTGAGAGCGGCGATACGAACAAGAAAAGCTCAAAACAGACTACAAGGCAAGCGCTCGTATCCTATCTCCTTGACGCGGAAATAACCGATGAAGACGGGAATAAATCGGGAGGATGGAATTACGACACTGCTTCAAAGGAAGCCGATGTGGACATGAGTGCTATGGTGCTTCAGGCGCTGGCGCCTTATTATGACAGCAGCAGCGATGTGAAAGCGGCGTGTGACAGGACTCTTGAAAGACTTTCAGGCATGCAGAAAGAAAGCGGAGCTTTCGAATCATGGGGAAGCGAAAATGCTTCATCTACAGCAGAGGTTATAGTTGCACTTACAGCTCTCGGTGTCGACGTTGACGGCGATCAGAGATTTAAAAAGAATGGAAATTCCGTAATAGACGGAATGAATTCTCTGGCGGCTGAAGGAGGCGGATACCGCTACGGCGATGACCCTGCGCCGAATTCATATGCGACGAAACAGGGATATTACGGTATGGCTGCATACTACAGGTTTTTAAGCGGTGAAAATTCACTTTACGATATGACAGATGTCAGGATATCCGAAAATCCTCAGATCGGAGGCGGAAACAACGGCTCTGATACGGGAGATCAGTTAGGATCAGAGGGCAGCGGAAATGATTTGGGCAACAGCAATACAGATGTGACCAACGGCGCCGGCAATGCCGATAAAGTAACAGGCACTGAGACTGGAGATGATTTTAATATAGCAGTTATTGCGGCTGTAGCAATAGCGGCGCTGATAGCAGCGTTGGTGCTGTTGGTGATATGGCGAAGGAGAGACGGGAAAAGTATTTAGTTGACACTAACCCTTTGTGCATGATATACTTTTCGCTAAAGGAGGCGATAAAGCTATGAAAAATCACAAGTTTTGGGCATGGGCCACAGTTGCATGTTTTGTTATGACTATGTACACGGGGTATAAACATAAATAGAGAATATTTTATTTGAAGTGTAAAGAAAGGGCTGAAGCATCAGTAAATATATGATGTATCAGCCCTTTTTCAGTATCAGCATTATCATCAGCCGGTATTATCAGCATATCCTTGGAAGCTGCTGTCCGGTCAGCTTCGGAAGTATTCGGTGTCCGCCGATGGATGTTTTAAGCAGGACCTCTCCGGGCATATCCTGTGTGACTGTACCGATCACAGCAGCGTCTTTTCCCTCGGGAAGCGCTTTCATAGCAGCGAGTATGTCATTGGATTTATCGGTATCGCATATTATCAGCATACGGCCTTCGCATGCGCAGTACAATGCGTCAAGTCCAAGCATATCACATGCTGCTTCCACAGCGGGATCCACCGGGATCTGGTTTTGTAAAAGCTCGATGGAGAAGGGCATTCCTTCGGTGAATTCGTTTAGAGTAGTGGCTATTCCGCCTCGTGTAGGATCGCGCAGCACGCGTATTGCGCTGGGTGCGGCGTTGAGGACTGCAGCTGAAATACGGTGAAGAGGCGCGCAGTCTGAGATGAGAGGACTGTCCTCAGCAAGAAGTCCGTTCCTGCTCATCATGACAGCAGCTCCGTGACATCCGGCGCCGCCGCTGAGTATCACTGCATCCCCGGGCTTTATGCCGTCTTTTCCTGGCATAGCTGCGCGAAGGAAACCTATGCCGGCGGTGTTTATGTATATACCGTCGCCTTTACCGGACTCAACTACTTTTGTATCACCTGTTACGATGTATACGCCGCATTTTTTTGCTTCTGCGGCGATGGAAGATACTATCTGCTCAAGGTCGGAAAATAAAAAGCCTTCTTCGATTATGAATGAAAGACTCAGATATTTGGGGATTCCTCCTGCCATACACAGATCGTTTACGGTTCCGCATACTGAAAGCTTTCCTATATCGCCTCCGGGGAATTTCCACGGGGTGACGACAAAGCTGTCAGTTGAGAAAACGAGTTTGCCGTCAGCTCTCTCAGGACCTGACAGCACAGCGCCGTCTCCGAGGGCGGAAAGCTCCGGGCTGCTGAATGCAGGAAGAAGCAAGGTTTCTATGAGTTCGGAAGTTTTAAGCCCTCCGCTTCCGTAATCAAGCGTGATTTTATCGTTCATGATTGCCATACTACCTTTCTTTAGTTTATGTTATCTGATGCCGCATACCGCAAAAAGATATGATTCAGTGATTTCCGTACTGGTAAGCTGCGGCGCAGGCGCCTTCGCCGGAAACCATACATGGACCCACAGGATTTTCAGGGGTGCAGGATCTTCCGAAGAGAGTACATTTTGCGGGAGCTGATATACCTCTGATGATTTCGGCACACAGACATCCCGGTATTTCTTTTTCCTCAGGAGGAACGATAGAAAATTTTTTGACTGCATCCCATCTGCTGTATTCTTCCTTTATATCATAACCGCTGTTCCCTATTTTTCCGAGACCGCGCCAGTCGGATACAGCGCCGGTGAAAACGGAATCAATGAGTTTAAGCGCAGCAGGATTTCCCTGCGGGCGTACTAAACGTGTGTATTCGTTTATGAGTTCGGCCTTTTCTGATGCGAGCATTCTTGTCAGTTCAAGAACAGATCCGAGGAGATCTGCGGCATCGAATCCGCTGACCACAGCAGGAAGTCCGTATTCATCAGGAAGAAAAGAAAAGTATTCAGATCCGGTTATAGCGGCCACGTGACCGGGGCATATAAATCCGTCTACGGCAAAATCCGGAGCTTCAATAAGAGCTCGAAGTGCAGGCTCGGTTTTTTTGAGCATACACAGCACAGAAAAATTATTCGTATTTTTTTCAGCTGCATCAAGTATGCAGGCTGCTGTACCGGGCGCCGTAGTTTCAAATCCTACGCCGAGGAATACGATCTCAAGATCAGGGTTGTCGTATGCGAGTTTCAGCGCGTCGATTGGTGAATAGACCGATTCCACTTTTGCGCCCAGAGATTTGCGTGTCAGCAGATTATCGCCGTGTTTTGATCCGGGCACTCTCAGCAGGTCTCCGTAACTTGCTATGAGGATATTGTCCCGCTGTGACAGCTTGAGGATAGAGTCTATCATGCCGGCGGGAGTTACACATACGGGACATCCGGGGCCTGAAAGGAGCTTTACCGATGGCGGCAGTACGCTCTTAAGACCGCTTCGTGCAATGGCCATGGTATGAGTGCCGCATATTTCCATGATACGTATTTCTCCGGTTTTCGGAGCATATTTTTCTATTTTTTCGAGAATTTCAGGCGCATCCTTTGGATTTTTGAATTCATTTTCAAAGAGCATTTTTTATTTCCTCCAGGAAACCCAGATTTTCTTCAGCTTCAGCTTCGGACATTTTTTCTATGGCGAATCCTGCGTGGACCATTACATAATCTCCGGGAGAAGCGTTTTCAATGAAATCTGTACGGATGGACTGTGTAAGACCTCCGGCTTCACATACCGCTGTATTTCCCTCTATGGTCTTTATTTTCATTGGCATTGCTAAACACATATTAGATCACTCCTTTTTCTTTGAGCTACAGCGAGCTGCCCGAGACATATTCCTTCATCACCGGGTGATACTCGTCTGTGAGTATATACTCTGAAACCGCTTTCTGTAAGAAGAGAAGTTATCCCTGATAAGAGAAAACGGTTTTGAAATACTCCGCCTGAAAGTACGACGGGAAGCTGGTCCCTGTTCAGGAAGAGGCATTGTTTCAGTGCCATAAGGCATAAAGTTGACATGAACCTTCTTGCTGTTTCGCCTTCCGGTTTGCCTTTTTTTATATCTTCTGCGATTTCGCGTATCATAGGTCTTGTGTCAAATATGCGCAGTGCGGTATCTTCTGTTTCTTCACTGTAAAAAGATATCGTGTATGACATATTCTCCATCTGATGAAGAGATGCTTCCGGGGTTTCAGAAGGAGACATAGCTTCGAGAAGAGCAGCGCCTTCGCCTTCATAATTTATGGAAGCTCGTCTGAGCAGAAGGGAGGATATGCCGTCGAAAAGTCTGCCTATACTGGATGCCTTTGGAGTAATGTCTGAATCTGTAAGTATGCTGAGAGCTTTGAACCTTTCGTCATTCATAGGTATGAATGATCTTGCATCCATACCCGCATCTTTAAGAAGTGCAAAAGCTATTCGTTCTATTTCATATACTGCCCGGTCTCCTCCGGCAAGGCGTATGGGACGTATCGATCCGGTGCGCGTAAATTTTTCGAATCCGCCTGAAAGAAACTCGCCTCCCCATATGCTGCCGTCACTGCCGAGTCCGGTACCGTCCCAGATTATGCCGAAACACTGTTCATCAAGGCCGTTGTCAGCCATACATGACGTCATGTGTGCCCAGTGATGCTGCACTGTGACTAAAGGGATACCATGTTCAGAGGCTTGCTTTTTTGCATAACGGCTTGATATATAATCGGGATGTGTATCGCAGACAAAAACAGAAGGTTTGAGTTTGAACAGATCCGTATATGTTTTCAGTGTCTGCGTATAATGCGAAGCCGTTTCGGCATTTTTGAGATCTCCTATATAGGGACTTATGAAAATCTCCTTTCCGCGCCCTAAGGCGAAAGATGCTTTTAACTCTGCGCCCATTGCAAATATCCCGTCTGCATCCGTAGCGATCTTTATGGGACGCGGCGCATATCCGCGGCTTTTACGCAGGAAGTACGGATTTCCCTGCCATTCCATGATCAGAGAATCATCGCATCTGTTTTGTATATCGCGGTCGTGGAGAAGAAATCCGTCCGCTACATTTTTAAATATTTGAAGCGCTTCATCGTTTTTCGTAAGCACAGGACATCCGGAAGGGTTGCCGCTGGTCATTACAACGGTATCCGGTCCATCGTACCTGCCGTCCAGAAGAAGCATGTGCAGAGGTGTATAAGGAAGCATCACGCCTATTCTTGGACTGAAGCTGAGCTGCGCAAAATTTTTCGTATCTATTTTTGCAAGAAGTATTATCGGACGTTCAGGACTCGTAAGCAGCCGTTCCTCTTTGCAGGTGATCCGGCATATTCTTTTTGCGGCTTCCAAAGAGAAGCACATTACAGCGAGAGGCTTTTCCGGGCGATGTTTTCTTTCTCTGAGTCTTTTTACGGCATTTTCGTTGTATGCATCGCATGCAAGGTGGATACCTCCTATGCCTTTAACTGCCAGAATGCCTCCGGCGGACAGGAGTTCCTGTGATCTGCGGAAAGGATCATCCTGGCTTTCTGATGAAGATCCTGTATCTGATATGAAGGCATCGATTTCTTTTCCGTCTGTATAGAAAACGTGCGGTCCGCAGTTATCGCAGCAGTCAGGCTGAGCGTGATATCTGCGATCGTTTATGTCGTTATACTCCTTTTCACAGTCGCGGCACATGGGAAATTGATCCATCACCGTCCGTGATCTGTCATAGGGAAGTGATTTTATTATCGTATAACGAGGTCCGCAGTTGGTACAGTTTATAAAAGGGTACCTGTATCTGCGGTCTGAGGGATCATACAGCTCTTTAGCACAGTCGGGACATATGGAGATATCGGGAGATACGAGAGTATGTCCCTCGCCTGTACGGCTTTCTTTTATTATGAATTTTTTATGCTGATTTGTCCGCATATCGTCAATAGACTGGCATGGGAACGTTTTGATATTTTCTATCAAAGCCAGAGGCGGAGGAGAATCGTTCAGCTCTTTTAAAAAAAGTTCTATTGTGGAGCGGTTCCCTTCAAGCTCTCCTTCGAGTCCCTCAGATGTATTGCGCACCCATCCTGCAATGCCGTGCTTTTCTGCAAGGCGATGGAGGAATGGTCTGAATCCCACACCCTGGACTATTCCGTCAACGGTAAGACGTATGCGCGTGATGTTTTCTTTCATAGCTTTCAGTTTTTGTTTTCCATTTTATTTTTCGTCAAATGAGTCTGAAATTTTCTGTGATATGAATTCGGCAAGCTCAGATATGCCCTCTTTGCTTCGGCTGCTTACGCAGAACAGCGGAGCATCGGGATTGACGGTATGATAGTTTGAAACCACTCTCTCTTCGTTGAAATCGAAATGCGTAAGCATGTCGTATTTGTTCAGCACGAGACAGTCAGTATCTGTAAACATGAGCGGATATTTTTCCACTTTATCGTCTCCTTCAGGAATACTGAGAAGAGTTATCCTCAGTGTTTCTCCTATTCTGAATTCAGCAGGGCAGACGAGATTTCCTATGTTTTCAACGAATATGATATCAAGGTCATCCAGCGGAAGGTCGTTAATGATTTCACGGATACTCATGGCCTCGATATGGCATGCTCCGTCGGTGTTAAGCTGGACGGTAGGTATGCCGAGCTGGGCGATCCTTTCTGCATCGACCTGTCCTGCAATGTCGCCTTCGATAACTCCTATACGCAGCTGCTCCCGTAAAGCTACTATCAGAGATGTTATGAGCGTAGTCTTGCCTGCTCCGGGGCTTCCCATTATATTTATGAGGCAGATTTTGTTTTCCTTAAGTCTGTCTTTTACTTCCTGGCTTACGTCTTCGTTCCAGTCCATTATCTGATGAAGTACTTTTATTTCCATTGTATTTATTCGACCTCCATGCTTTTTATATAAAATTCTTTTCCGGAGAGAAGTTCCAGCTTAAGACTGCCGCAGTCCGGGCATTTAAGGCTGCGGGGCGTGATCTCGCTTTCAAGCCCGCAGTCCCTGCATCTGACTTTTACGGGAGGAAATTCGGCTTCTATCTGAGCGCCTTCGGCAATAGTTCCTTCTGAAAGCATATCAAGATATACCTGTATGCAGTCTGGTACTATGCCTCGAAGCTGTCCCACGCATATTTTGATCGTTTTTATTTTTATTGCGTTTTGATTTTCTGCTTCACTCAAACAGTGTTTAAGCAAATTTTCCGTAATGCTGAGCTCGTGCATGTGTGTATCTCCTCTCAGAAAACTTGATTGTCCTTGCATTATTTGAAGTTTCAATGTGTTTGGACGATTTAATTCTACACAATATAGGAGTAAAAAGAAAGAGTAAAAAAATTTTTCTGAATTTATTTACTTTTGTTGTTGCAAAATTCACAAATAAGGATTAAATTATAAGAGCAAATAAATATATATATGTACACAATTTTGTACAAGGAATTATTATTTATAATACCAGAGAGGAAGGGCGAATTCTTATGACGATTATACCATTTCTAATCGGTATTCCAGTGCTGGTTGCGCTGATATTCCCTTTCATGCGACAGGAAAGCAGGCTTAGAGGGATTTTGGTGTACGCAGGTTCCGGAATTGTAATGTTATTGACGGTTATTTTGATGGTTCAGTGGATCATGGACGGCTCTGAAACGCAGATGCTGTACGAATCCACGGAAACGGTCGATCATGTTATCGCTGCGGGAGACATCTTTCTTATGTGCCTCATCGTGTATTTGAGCATAAAGTATAAAAAGATTCTTCCTCTTTTGCTTTCTATCGTTCAAACTGTGCTTATGCTTTATACGGAGTTTACGGTAGACATTGCAGAAGGTCCGCATATGACGATCGACTGGCTCAGTATCCTTATGTGTCTCATAGTTGCATTTGTGGGGGGATTCATATGCATATACACTGTAGGATATATGAAGGGGTACCACAAGCATCACAAGGATGTTAAAGACAGACAGCCGTTTTTCTTTTCGATGCTGTTTCTGTTTTTGGCGGCGATGTTTGGACTGGTTCTATCTCAGAACCTGATTTGGATGTATTTCTTCTGGGAGATAACGAGCGTTATATCCTTCCTGATGATCGGTTACACCAGGACGGACGAAGCGATCACGAACAGCTTCCGCGCCTTATGGATGAATTTGCTCGGCGGCCTGGGTTTCGTTGTAGGCACTATATGGATGGCAAACGTATACGGAACTGTTCAGCTTGTTGATGTTGTAAGTGTCGGCGCAGGGCTGCCGCTTATATGTCTTGCTCTTGCGGGACTTACAAAATCCGCTCAGCTTCCGTTTTCAAAATGGCTCCTTGGAGCTATGGTCGCGCCTACTCCGTCAAGTGCGCTGCTCCACAGTGCTACGATGGTAAAAGCCGGCGTTTATCTGCTTATAAGGATATCTCCGGCGCTTAATGGAAATCTGACGGGACTCCTCGTATCGTGCATAGGCGGGTTTACGTTCATTGCAGCCAGCGTCATAGCTATTTCGCAGAGCGATGCTAAGAAAGTACTTGCACTTTCCACAGTTGCCAATCTTGGATTGATAGTTGGATGTGCCGGTATCGGTGTTGAGGAGACTATCTGGGCGGCAGTATTCCTTATGATATTCCATGCAGTAAGCAAATCGATGCTGTTCCAGTCTGTAGGAGCTACGGAAAACTCGATGGGTTCCCGTGATATAGAGGATATGCACGGACTCATAATGAAATTGCCGAGACTTGCATATATAATGGGAATAGGTATCGTGGGGATGTACCTTGCACCGTTTGGAATGTTGATTTCAAAGTGGGGAGCTTTTAAGGCTTTCGCTGATTCTGGAAATTTCCTTCTTGTGTTGTTTATCGCATACGGAAGCGCCGCTACGATGTTTTATTGGACAAAGTGGCTCGCTAAACTTCTGGCCCATTATGAACCTGAAAAGATTGAAGAGGACAAGACTAAAGCAGATGAATATATATCCATGTTCTTCCATGCTACCTGCATGCTGCTCATATGTCTGTTCTTACCGTTTGTTGCGGATATGATGGTTGATCCGATAGTTCATGATCTCTTTGGAAATTCGACAAATGTTTTGTCTATGAATGTACTCGCAACCATGGCGCTCATGCTTGTAGCGATACTCTTCATACCTCTTATTATGTGGTTTATCAGCAAGAATGCGAAAAGGGCGCACAGAAAGATCGTGCTTTTGTATATGGGCGGAGCTAACGAAGGGGATAACAGAAACTTTACGAACAGCTTCGGAGAAAAGGAGCGAATGAGTCTGAGCAACTGGTATATGAGTTTTGAAAGGCTGTTTAATCCATCGATCATAATAGCGACGGTAGGATTGATAGCAGTATTCTGTATCGTAATAGGAGGTGCCGTATTATGATGAATGTGATTTTAGTATTAGCATATCTGATATTTGCACCTATACTCGGATGTCTGCTTGACGGTATCGACCGTATCATAAGTGCAAGGATGCAGTGCAGGAAAGGACCTAAGCTGCTTCAGCCGTTTTATGATCTTGGGAAATTGTTTTCAAAAGAAAATATTGCTGTAAATAATGCACAGCTGGTGCTGGCGCTAAGCTATCTTGTAGTTATTATGATCGTGGGTGCTATGCTGTTTGCAGGTGCTGATATACTTATGATGCTGTTCGTGCTAAGTACCGCAGATATATTTCTTATTATAGCGGCAGCGTGCAGCTCATCGCCTTATGCCAATATAGGTGCAAACAGGGAAACGCTGCTGACTATGGCATATGAGCCTATAACGCTGCTTGTGGCTATGGGATTTTATCTTACAACGGGATCATTTTATATATCTGATATAATACAGAGCGATTTCAGCGCAGTAGTATGTATGCCTGGACTGCTTATAGGCTTCATGTTCATAGCTACGATAAAATTCCGAAAATCGCCGTTTGACCTGGCGACGAGCCATCATGCGCATCAGGAGATAGTAAAGGGTATCACTACGGAAATGTCGGGAACGACCCTAGCTATAGTCGATATAGCTGAGTATTATGAAAATATACTGCTTTTAGCGATTTTCGGCTTGTTCTTTGTGAACGGCGAATGGTACAGTTGGATAATTGCTATCGTATTATGTCTGGTGTTCTATTTCCTGGAGATATTGTTCGACAATGTTGCTGCGCGTGTAAAATGGAATCTGCTCCTTCAAAGCTGTTGGATAGTTACTCTGATAGCCGGAGGAATTAACATACTGATTCTGATGTTGATCAAGTAAGGAGGAGAAGTATGAAAAAAGTATCAAAATCACCATGGCTGCTGCATTACGATGCCAGCAGCTGCAATGGATGCGACATAGAGGTACTGGACTGTTTGACACCTAAATACGATATTGAAAGATTTGGTATCATAAATGTTGGAGATCCTTTTCAGGCGGATATACTTCTGATCACCGGAGGCGTCAACAGTCAGACGGAAAGTGTTGTAAAACAGCTCTATAGTCAGATGGCAGAGCCTAAAGTCGTAGTTGCCGTAGGCATATGCGCATGTACGGGAGGCGTATTCAAGGAATGTTACAATATAAGCGGCGGTATAGATACCGTTGTACCGGTGGATGTATATGTACCCGGATGTGCGGCCAGACCGGAAGCTATCATTGACGGCGTGGTTCGTGCTCTCAGTATACTGGATGAAAAGCGTGAAGCGATGAAAACGGCAGGAGGTAATGAAGATGGCATATCAAAGTGAGATAAAAAAAGTCGCGAAGGAAGAATTCTTTTCAGCCATTATGAATATGAAGACAGAAAACTGGAGACTTGTTCAGATCTGCGCCGTTTCAGTTGAAGGCGGATATGAGATGAGCTATTCCTTCTGTAAAGATTACGATATGGTGACTATCAGGCTGGATCTGAAAGAAGAGGAGGAAGTTCCGAGTATCACACAGATGTATCCGTGTGCTTTCCTGCAGGAAAACGAGGCTGCGGAGCTTTTCGGAGTTAAGATCACTGATATCCATGTGGATTATGGTGACAAACTGTACCGGATAGATGAGAAGACACCGTTTAAGAAGTAAGGAGTAGGAAATATGGCAAAGAAAAGTATCGTACCTTTTGGTCCTCAGCACCCGGTACTGCCGGAACCTGTTCATCTTGATCTTGTACTGGAAGATGAAACGGTGGTGGGAGCGATCCCAAGTATCGGATATATCCACAGAGGACTTGAAAAACTGGTAGAAAAAAGAGATTTTAAACAGTATGTATATATTGCAGAACGTGTATGCGGCATATGCAGCTGCGGACATGGACTTGGATACTGTGAAACAGTAGAGCAGGTCATGGGTATAGAAGTGCCCGACAGAGCTAAATATCTGAGAACTATATGGCTCGAAATGAGCAGGGTGCACAGTCATCTGCTCTGGCTTGGACTTCTGGCAGATGCCATAGGATTTGAAAGTCTGTTTATGGAGAGCTGGCGCCTTCGTGAAAAGATACTGGACATGTTTGACAAGACTACAGGCGGGAGAGTCATCCACTCGGCCAACTGCGTAGGCGGAGTGAACAGAGACATCAATTCCGCTATGCTGAATGAAGTTTTACGTTCAGTAAAAGATATAGATGCTGAGCTTAAGCCTATAATCAATACTTTCCTCTATGACTATACAGTTCAGAGCCGTATGAAGGACACCGGAGTACTGAGCAAGGAAGATGCGATCGCACTGGGAGCGGTAGGACCTATGCTCAGAGCCAGCGGAGTCGAATACGATACAAGGCTTCTGGGTTTTGCTGCTTATAAGGACCTTACCGTTGAGCCGATAGTATCCAGGGACGGAGACTCATATGCGAGATGTGAAGTGCGTCTTAAAGAAATACTTCAGTCTTTTGAAATAATAGAGGAAGCGATAGGTAAAATCCCTGAAGGACCTGTTTCAGTACCTGTAAAAGGAAATCCTGAGGGTGAGTTTTTCATGCGTATAGAACAGCCGAGAGGCGAGGCGATATATTATATAAAAGGGAACGGAACAAAATATCTTGAACGTTTCCGTCTGCGAACACCGACTACGAGCAATATAGCTCCGATGATCGAAACGCTGAAAGGGTCTCAGCTTGCAGACGTGCCGACCCTCATTCTTACCATTGACCCGTGCATAAGCTGTACGGAGAGATAGGAGGCAGAATATGGCGAAAAGTAAGATAAAAGTATTCACGCTGGGAGGAAGGATGCTCAGAAATCTTTTCCGAAAACCGGCTACAACACAATATCCGTTCGTACCGGTGGAATATCCGGACAAATTCAGAGGACATGTAGGGATACGCATAGAAGACTGTATATTGTGCGGACTCTGTGAAAGAGCATGTCCGTCACAGGCGATCAAAGTTGAGAAAAAAGCCGGTACATGGGCAATAAAGTATTTTGACTGCGTGCAGTGTGAAAGCTGCGTGAGAGCGTGTCCTAAGAAGTGCCTGATAATGGAGAAGGATTACACGGCTCCGGATGTTGAAAAAACCAGCGAAACTTTCATGAAACCAGAGACGGAAGAAGCTGAGGGCAAGAGCGGTGGGAAACCTGTTTTAATAGAAGAAAAATGTATTTACTGCACGATATGTGCGAAGAAATGTCCCGAGAACGCTCTCGAAGTAGATAGGAAAGAAAAGACCTGGAAGCTGACAGAAGACAAATGTATAGAATGCGGCATATGTGCGGAAAGCTGTCCTAAGAAAGCTCTCGAATTAAAAAGCTGAAACAGATAATCAATGACCTGCGTGAATTTACCGCAGGTCATTTTTTTTGCGAATTTGAAAATTATTCAGAATGTCAGAATATTGGAATTTAATTGTATTGTAATAACTAATTTACAATGATATAATATCAATATCGTTACAAAAAAATTAGGGAGGTCTCGTTAGATGAAGGGCTATAAAAGTGAAAGTATCAGAAACGTTGCACTTGTTGGACATGGAGGCTGTGGAAAGACTACATTTCTTGAAGCTGCTCTGCTGGCTACGGGAGTTATAAGCAGACTTGGAAAGGTTGAAGACGGAAATACAGTTTCCGACTACGACAAGATGGAGATTGAGAAGGGTTATTCCATAAGCACTTCACTTGTGCCTGTTGAATATAAAAATGTGAAGATAAACTTCGTTGATACACCGGGATTTTTCGACTTCGTCGGAGAAGTGAATTCTGCGCTCAGAGCTGTTGAAGCTGCGGCAATAGTTGTAGACGCTTCATCAGGAGTACAGGTCGGAACTGAAAAAGCCTGGAATTCATGCAAGCATTTCAATATTCCTAAGTTCTTTCTCATAAATAAAACGGATAAGGAAAACGTAAATGTTGAAGAAGTCATAGATGAACTTAAGAGTAAATTCGGAACTTCCGTAGTTACTCTGGATGATAAGGATGCACTGACGGAAGCAATAGCTGAGACCGATGAAGAACTGATGGAAAAATTCTTTTCGGGAGAAGAGTTTACCGATGAAGAATTCAACAGAGGTCTTTCCCATGGTATAGGCGCAGGAGATATCGTGCCGGTAATGTCATGTTCGGCAATGACAGGAGACGGTGTAGAGGATGCGCTTGCCAAATTTATAGACCTGGTGCCTAAAGCAACGGATCATGAGGAGTATGATGCTGAGAATGATTCTGGCGAGGCTATAAAAGTAAAAGTAGATGCTTCAGGAAAGCCTGCTGCTTTTGTATTTAAAACTATCGCAGACCCGTTCCTCGGAAAGATATCCCTTGCAAAAGTGATTTCCGGAACGCTCAAAGGAGGTCAGGAAATATACAATGCAAGAGCTGAAAAGGCTGAAAAACTGGGTTCCATGTTCTTCATGAGAGGAAAGACTCAGGAAGACGCACCTGCAGTGGAAGCAGGAGATATAGTTGCTATAGCTAAGCTTCAGTTCACAAAGACCGGAGATACTCTCTGCGAAAAGGGCAATATAATCAAGTTTCCTCCTGTAGAGTTCCCTGAGCCGTCCCTGTATATAGCAGTAGAGCCTGCGGACAAGGGCGACGATGAAAAAGTAGGTACCGGACTCCATAAGCTGATGGAGGAAGATCCATCCTTCAAGCTCGACAGAAACGTTGAGACTCATCAGATGCTTCTTGGAGGACAGGGAGAGATCCAGCTCAATATAATAATGGCAAAACTCAAGGACAAGTTCGGCGTAGATGTAGTAACCGTTCCTCAGAAAATAGCTTACAGAGAGACGATAAAAGGTACTTCGGATGTACAGGGAAAACATAAGAAACAGTCCGGAGGAGCAGGTCAGTACGGAGACGTTCATATAAGATTCTCCCCTTCGCAGGAAGAGTTTGAATTCTCGGAAGAGCTGTTCGGAGGAGCTATACCGAAGAACTATGTTCCTGCCGTTGAAAAAGGTTTGAAAGAATCTATGGAAAAGGGACCTCTTGCAGGATGCAAGGTAGTAAATATCAAAGCTGTACTTTATGACGGATCTTATCACGATGTCGATTCCAATGAAATGGCGTTCAAGATCGCAGCTTCACTGGCATTCAAGAAGGGTATTTCGGAAGCAAAGCCTTGTCTGCTTGAGCCTGTTATGAAACTGGAGATAGTCGTTCCTGATGAATATATGGGTGACGTTATGGGCGATATGAATAAGAGAAGAGGAAAGATCCTCGGTATGGAGCCTTTAGCCGGAGGCGGACAGAAGCTGATGGCTGAAGCACCTCAGGCTGAGCTCTTTGATTATGCCATAGTGCTTAGATCCATGACTCAGGCGAGAGGCAGCTTTACTATGAGTTTTGAAAGATATGAGGAGGTACCTGCACAGATAGCGCAGAAGATAATAGCGGAGCATCAGGAAGAACAGGAAAAATAGACAGTAATTTATAAAGTGTTGATAATTGAAAGGAACCGGCATCGGTTCCTTTCTTTTGCTTTATTTTCGAGTTAGTTTAATATATAATATAGAGAAAATATCAACAGGAGGGAAGCGTTTATGCACGAAGTTAAGAAACCGAAAAAACCCCTTATATCTTACTATATAATAGCATTTCTTCTGCTCATGATGTTTAACTTCATGTTTATGCCGTGGATGTCGCAGCAGCAGATAAAGGATGTGGATTATGGAAGATTCGTATCCATGACCGAAAATAAAAAGATAGATACAGTTGAGATACAGCAGGATGAAAACGAGATCATGTTTACGGTCAAAGACAGCGATACTGTTTACAGAACCGGAATGGTGGAAGATCCGGGACTGACCCAGAGACTTTTGGATTCAGGCGCTGAATTCTCGGGAGAGATAAATAAGCAGACATCTCCTATGCTTACGATAATGCTCTGCTGGCTGCTGCCGATCGTTATATTCGCTATTCTTGGCCAGTATATGTCGAGGAAGATGATGAAGAATGCCGGAGGTCCGAATTCGATGATGTTCGGCATGGGAAAGAGCAATGCTAAAATATATGTGAAATCTTCAGAAGGTATAAGGTTTTCAGATGTAGCCGGTGAAGATGAAGCTAAGGAAAATCTTTCGGAAATCGTTGAATATCTTCATGACCCCGGGAAATATAAAGAGATAGGGGCAACTATGCCTAAGGGCATATTGCTCGTAGGTCCTCCGGGAACAGGAAAGACTATGCTGGCAAAAGCCGTGGCAGGAGAATCCAATGTACCGTTCTTTTCTATGTCAGGATCAGAATTTGTAGAAATGTTTGTTGGCATGGGGGCTTCAAAGGTCAGAGATCTCTTTAAGCAGGCAAAAGAAAAAGCTCCGTGCATTGTTTTCATAGACGAGATAGATGCTATAGGACAGAAAAGAGACGGGCGTGTCAGCGGCAACGATGAAAGGGAGCAGACCTTAAACCAGCTGCTTACCGAAATGGACGGTTTTGAGGAGAATACGGGAGTTATAATCCTGGCGGCTACTAATAGACCGGAATCGCTGGATCCGGCCCTTACGCGTCCCGGACGTTTTGACAGAAGGGTACCTGTAGAGCTTCCGGATCTTAAAGGAAGAGAGGATATACTGGAAGTACACGCTAAGAAAGTAAAACTTGAAAGTGATGTAGACTTCAAGAAGATCGCCAGAATGGCTTCGGGAGCATCCGGGGCAGAGCTGGCAAATATAATCAACGAGGCAGCGCTTAGAGCGGTACGAGACGGAAGAAACAAGGTGGCTCAGACGGACCTTGAAGAGAGCATCGAGGTCGTTATTGCGGGATATCAGAAGAAAAACGCGATCCTTACCGATGAAGAGAAGAAAAAGGTATCGTATCATGAGATAGGACATGCTTTAGTTGCAGCGATGCAGACGAATTCTGCTCCTGTACAAAAGATAACGATCGTGCCGAGAACATCGGGAGCTCTCGGATATACGATGCAGGTGGATGAAGGAAACCACTACCTTATGAGCAAGGAAGAGCTTGAGAATAAGATTGCAACGCTTACAGGAGGAAGAGCTGCAGAAGAAATAGTATTTGATTCCATATCCACAGGAGCTTCAAATGATATAGAGCAGGCCACAAAACTTGCAAGGGCTATGATAACCAGATACGGAATGAATGATGAATTTGGAATGGTGGCTTTTGAGACGGTAACAAATCAGTATCTCGGCGGGGACGCATCCCTTGCATGTTCGGCTGATACTCAGTTCGAGATAGATAAAAAAGTTGTTGATCTGATCAAGACACAGCATGAGAAAGCAAAGAAAATATTGGCAGATAATCGTGAAAAACTCGATGAACTGTCAGAATATCTCTATGAAAAAGAAACTGTAACGGGAGAAGAATTCATGGATATATTGAGAGGATAGTATATGGCAAAAAAAGGTAAAACAGTTTTCGTGTGTCAGGAATGCGGATATGAGAGCCCGAAATGGATGGGTCAGTGCATATGCGGTGCATGGAACACTTTCGTGGAAGAAAAAGTAGTGGATGTCGATGCAAACGATAAGAGAAGAAGGACTTCCGGAGCATTTAAGCGAGGCGGATCTGAAACCTCCGGAATGATCGATAAAGCTGCAGAGCCTGTAAAGTTGTCTGCGGTATCATCGGGGGAAAAAGAAAGACTGGACACAGGAATAGCGGAGCTTAACAGAGTTCTGGGAGGAGGGCTTGTGCCGGGCTCGCTGACTTTGATATCAGGAGAGCCCGGAATAGGTAAATCCACCATAATAATACAGGCTGCTTCCCATATAGCAAAAAAAAGCGGAACTGTGCTCTATGTTTCCGGAGAAGAATCGGAAGAGCAGATAAAGATCAGGGCAGACAGAGTGTGCGGGGAACTTTCAGATGATCTTCTGATCCTTTCGGAGACTAATATAGACAGTGTAAGTGAGATATGCGCACGTATAAAACCTGCTTTTCTCATAATAGATTCCATACAGACGATGTATACTTCTGATATGGAGTCATCTCCGGGCAGCGTTTCGCAGGTACGCGCCTGCGGCAATGAGCTGATGAGGATAGGAAAAACGGGAGGCATACCTGTATTCATAGTTGCCCATGTTACAAAGAGCGGCGACCTGGCGGGACCGAGGATACTTGAGCATATGGTGGATTGCGTCCTCAGCTTCGCAGGAGACAGGAGCCACGAGCTCAGGATATTGAGAGCTCAGAAAAACAGATTCGGCACGACGAGCGAGATAGGAGCCTTTGAAATGGCTGAGTCTGGACTTGTGGAAATAGAAAACCTTTCGGGAACTCTGCTCGAAGAGATGGACAGGGAAAGCGAAGGGTCTGCGGTAACTGCCGTATATGAAGGCACCAGACCCCTTGTGCTGGAGGTGCAGGCGCTTACATCGCCTACTAATATAGGATTTGCACGAAGGACGGCTATCGGTGTGGAAAACTCACGTTTGAATATGATACTGGCTGTACTGGAGAAAAAGATGGGAATGTCTATGATAAATCAGGATGTCTATGTGAACATAGTAGGAGGTATAAGGCCGGAAGGGACGTATACCGATCTTGCAGTCGCTGTAGCTATATATTCTTCCTATAAAGGGAAAGCCGTAGGCAGCAGAACGATATCCTTCGGAGAGATAGGACTCACGGGAGATCTGAGAGCGGTCCAAAACAGTGAGAAGATAGTGAGAGAAGCAGCGCGCCTTGGATTTGAACGGATAGTTTTGCCTGTTAAAAACGCCGAGAGAGCAGGTAAAGTGATTAGGGAGATAAACGCTGAGAGAGCGGATGAAGGTGAAAAAAGCATAAAGGTAAAAGGAATAAAGAATATAACGGAGATAAAAGAATTATTTTAGACATTTTAAATACTGCCGTATCAGGCAGTATTTTATTTTGTATTAAAATTATCGTTAAAAGAACCTCTCAAAGAACTCTTTGAAAGTTATGGGTTCCTGTAGCGCTTCCTGCATTACAAAAGCGGCAACGCCGGCAGTTGCAAGTATAAGCAGAAATATGAACAATATAGTTCCTATGATTTTTCTCATTTGTAGATCCTCTTTGATAAAAGAGCCGTCATATGGTTATGACGGCTCTGCAATTGATGTAACCGGTAATTTTCCTTAGAATATCCAGGAAACTACGAACAGGAGGATAGCAAATGCTGCGAAGCAGTATGCGATGATTCTCCATCTCTTGTACTGTCTGTCCAGCTGAGCCTTCTCTTCAGGAGTAGGGTCGGCAGTAGCCAGAGCAAGAGCTTCAACGTCAACGGATTCCTGAGGTATAGGTTTGTTGCGTACAAAGATAATATAGTATACTATTGCGATTGCATCCCATACTATATTGTACCAGATTGCTACCGGATCGTATGCCAGTATCAGCAGTATAGCGAAGCATATGATGCTGAACCAAGCACCGAATACTCCTCCAGGACATTTCCAAGGTCTCTTAAGTTCAGGCTCTTTTTTGCGAAGTGCAAGGAAGGACCAGAAACCTATTATGTATGCCTGGATCTGGTTGTATGAGCACATGAGCGCTACAATTTTTATTGAGCCCGAAAGGATAAAGAATATACCCAGTATACCGCAAAGAACTACAGCACGGTGAGGGCTTCTGTATTTATCATGTACTTTACCGAAATATCTAGGGAAGTTTCCATCTTCCGACATGATGTATATATATCTGGCAGGACCTGCAATACAAGGATTCATTGTCGAGAAGTCGCCTCCGAGAGTGATGCCCAGACAAAGGATTACAAGAGGCAGGCCTACGATTCCCGCATACTGCATCGCATCTGCATAAGGAGCGGCTGATGTGTAGAGGTCAGGAATGTGTTCCGACGGAGTAAGTGCACACAGGAACCACTGGAAAAGCAGATTAACTGCAAGTACGCAGAAAGGCGATATCAGAAGAGCTCTCGGCAGAGTTATCTGCGGGAACTTGACTTCTGAGCCCATACCTACGATTGTTTCATATCCGAAGAAGCACCAGAGTACCAGAAGTACAGCCTGAGCAAACGCATTTACTTCAGCAGGGATTCCTACTCCGGCAACGAGTTCTGTAACGCTTGAGAAATCAGCTTTTGCAAGTACCGTTGCAAACCATACGAGGGAGCATGCCCAGAAGAAGAACATGAAGAAGTTCTGCGTTTTGCCGTTCATCTCTATTCCTCTGTAGGATATGAATGTGAAGAGTATGAACAGTGCTATAGCCGGGAGTGTCCTCCAGAGGAATACGTCTGTAGGCACATTGCCGGCAAAGTAATCTATAAGTGAGTAATTGTTGTTATCGATAGGAACATTGAGTCCGAGAGCGCTGAGCAGTCTGCAGAAATAGTTTGAGAAAGCCATAGCTTCAGAAGCTCCGATACCTATCTGTGCCAGAGTGTAGTTCCAGCTTTCAAATACGGCAACAGGACGGTTGATAGCCCTCTTGGCGTATGAATATGTACCTCCGGCAAGCGGCAGAGCCGCACCCAGTTCACCGTATATAGCACAAGGATACAGTATGAGCACGAATGAAATCAATGATGCAACGATTACGGTACCGCCCATAAGTCCGACGATCTGTGAGCCTACGGTGAACAGACCTACGCCGATTACAGCTCCGGCTGTAATAGTGACGCATTCAGGAAGACCCAAAGATCTGTTTAGCGTTTGGGTGTTTTTGGCATTATTGTCCATAAAAAACCTCCTTAAGAAAATAGTAAATAATATAAATATAAAATAAATGATTTATATTTTAACGTTATTTAGATTCGGAATCTCCCCCTGATTCTCCATCCCCTGAAATCTCTGCCTGAATATTTTCTGAAGAAGCGGCATCGGCTTTTGCTCTTGCTTTCAGCTCTTTCATATGTTTGTAATAAGGAAAGAGAAAAACAAGGGTAGCGATATTAAATGTAAGCCACATTCTTACGCAGAATAAAAAAAGACCTTCCGATCCGCCGCTGTCCGTCATCAGTAAAGGTCTGACTGCCAGTACTGTCGATGCGATGAAGCATATAGCCGGTAATATTAGACCTATATATCGGTTGCGACGTTCGCAAAGATATTTCTGTATGCTGATTATTAAATACATTGCTACAAGTGCCGATGGGAATATTATTATCATCTGATCGGCGTCCATTCCCTGTAGTATCTGCATATCCTAAGCTCCTCCTGAATTAACAACAGTGTAATTGTACACTTCTAAAATTATCGTAGATAGGAAAAAACGGAAGTTGACCGAGGTAAAAGTAGGTGATATTATAAAAACGGAAAAAACTAGTATTCTGATTTATACTAACAGGTAAAGGTTATGTCATTTGTCATAAGCAGAAAACAATATCTGGCACCGAGCGAGTCGAGAGTTCAATATGAGCCTCTGATATTTGAAGAGGAAGGTTTCGAAGTAAAGAAGATAGATGTTACTTTCGGACATCCTTTGTATACGACGGTTGCCGATATTTTTTACATAAAATCGATTTCAGACGAGCGAAAGATGCTGCCGATAATTCCCGATGGCTGCATGACGCTTGTTTTTTTCGGAAATAAAGAGAAAGAAAATATACAGGCATATATATGCGGAGTTACGGACGAAATTAAAAAAATCAGCATAGAGCCGGGAGAATACTACATATTCATCAGATTTCTCCCCGGGATAGGGTTTTCTCTCATAAATCAGCCTGCCAACAAGTTGACGAACAAAGCGCTGCCTTTGAAGGGAAACTTGGTAGGAGGAGAGCAGATAATATCTATTTTGGAAAGGGAAACGCAGCTGATCGAAAGGATAAGGCTCATATCGAAGGTAATACGTGTCAATTTTCATTCCGAGTCAAACAAGTATCTGATAAAATACTGTACAGAAAGGATACTTCAGACGCAGGGAAATATAAAAGTCGAAGAACTCGCGGACGAAACAGGATTCACATCCAGACATATAGGAAAAATGTTCGAAAGATGTGTAGGCATATCGCCCAAGCTGTATTCACAGATAATAAGGCTGCAGCTGTCTATGACGAAAATACTGGAGGACAGGAACATGCTGCTTGTGGATATAGCGATAGACAGCGGATTTTTTGATCATGCTCACATGAACAGGATGTATAAGAAGCTCATTCATTGTTCATCGGGAGATTTCAGGAAGAATTTATTTAACGGATTGGATTATGAACATATCGACGATTACATTTCAGTAGGCTGAAGGCGAAAATTAGAAAGCCGCGGAATTAGTGCAGAAAGGAAATCACGATGAAAAAGAAAAAGTATTACATTGGCCTGGATCAGGGGACTACGGGAACGACAACATTGATCCTCGATGAGAATTGGAACATCGTAGCGAGAGGTTATAAGGAACATAAACAGTATTATCCTAAGCCTGGCTGGGTAGAGCATGATCCCCTTGAATTATGGCAGAGGGTGATCGAGTCGATGACTATGGCCCTTGAAGTTGGAGACGTAGATCCTGAAGATGTTGCCTGCATAGGTATAGACAATCAGGGGGAGACGGTAATGCTCTGGGATAAGATTACGGGAGCTCCTCTTTACAATGCTATAGTGTGGCAGGACAGAAGAATGGCCAGATATGCCGATGAGCTTACTAAAGATCATGGAGAGCTGATAAGAGAAAAGACAGGACTTATGGCTGATTCTTATTTCAGCGGTCCGAAAATAAAGTGGATCATAGACAATGTTGACGGGGTCAAGGAAAAAATAAAAGAAGGAAGAGTACTTGCCGGAACTCTCGATTCATGGCTCATATGGAAGATGACCCACGGAAGAGTCCATGTTACGGATTGCTCCACTGCCTCAAGAACGATGATGCTGAACATACATACGGGGAAGTGGGATGACGAGATCCTCGATATCCTCGGCATAAACAGAGCAATACTGCCGGAAATATGCGACAGCGCTATGGTTTACGGATACACCGATCCTCTTGATTTTCTTGGCGCAAGGATTCCTATATCGGGTTCGGTTGTAGACCAGCAGGCGGCATTGTTCGGACAGGCATGCTTCTCGCCGGGAACTATAAAGTGCACATACGGCACAGGGTGCTTCATGCTTATGAACACGGGAAACAAAGCCGTATACTCAAAGAACGGACTTCTGACCACCGTTGCGTGGAGACTTAATAAAAAAATGTCCTTTGCGCTTGATGGAGGCATATATATAACCGGAGCAGCTACGCAGTGGCTCAGAGACGGAATAAAGATAATAGACAATGCAGCTCAGACTGAGCAGATGGCATATGATGCCAAGTCCAACGGAGGAGTTTATTTCGTACCTGCATTTTCGGGACTTGCAGCGCCTCACTGGGATTCCTATGCAAGAGGCACGATGGTCGGTATAACAGGAGGCACTACGAGAGAGCATATAGTCAGAGCTACCCTTGAGTCCACTGCATATCAGGTAAAAGACAATTTGGATGTAATGAACATGGATGCAAGTATGCCGATAACTATTCTGCGAGCAGATGGAGGGGCTGTTGCAAATAATTTCCTGATGCAGTTCCAGGCCGATATACTCGGCATACCGGTAGACGTACCGGTGATAAAGGATACGACGGCTCTTGGAGCAGCACAGCTGGCAGCCCTCGGCATAGGTGAATTCGATTCTATAGAAGATCTTGCAAGCAACTGGAAACTGGCTAAGAGATACGAGCCTAAGATGGGGGCGGAAGAGAGAGAAACTCTTCTGTATAATTGGCACAGAGCAGTTGAAAGGGCTAAGAACTGGTCTGAAGAATAGGCAAAAACAGTGATAGCTGTTTTAATAAATCAATAGCAAATGATGAAAGATGACATGAGAAATTTAATGTGATTTTGAAAGGAGTGTAGAAATGAGCGCACCAAAATTATTCAGTCCGGGACCTGTTATGGTAAAAGAGAATGTAAGACAGGCACTGACACATTACGATATCTGCCACAGAGGTAAGGAATTCGAAGAACTCTTTGCAGATACTACAGCTAAGATAAACAAACTTTTTAAAGCAGACGATACTTACAGATCAATGATAATATCAGGCTCCGGAACATCTTCCAATGAGACGGTGCTTTCATCCATATTCAATGAGGGAGAAAAAGTAATGCTCATAAGGAACGGAGAATTCGGAGGAAGACTTCTTGAGATAATAGAGAAATATCAGATTCCTCTCGTTGATTGCGAATTCGAATGGGCTGAATATCCTGACGTAGAAAAAATAGAGAAAATAATGGCTGCCGATGATGATATCAAAGTAGTTGCGATGGTATTCCATGAAACTTCCACAGGAATGATAAATCCGGTCAAGGAAGTCGGCAAAGTTGCAGCAAAATACGGAAAGTGGTTTTTCGTAGACTGCGTTTCCGCAGCTGCCGGAGAGCTTATAGATGTGGTTGATATGAACATAACTTTCGCTACTTCAGTGGGCGGAAAATGCTTGGGAGCATATCCCGGCTCTGCATATGTATGCGGAAAAATAGATGCTCTTGAAACCCTTACTCCTGAAATGGGCAAAAATGTATATCTCAATTTAGCTAAACATTACATCAAAGCTAAGACAGATAACCAGACTCCTAACACTCCTAACGTAAATCTGTTCTGGGCGCTCAGGACTGCTCTGGACAATGCTCTTGCAGACGGAGGTGTTGAAGCGAGAGTTGCAAGATATAAAGAGTGTGCCGGAATCCTCAGAAAGGGAATGAAGGATATGGGGCTTAAGTTCCTCATAGAAGATGATGCCAAGATGGCAAGCACAGTAACTTCTGTTTTCCTTCCTGAAGGAAAGGATCTTAAACAGTTCCTTGCTGATATGGAAGCTAAGGGATATGTGGTATACAGCGGTAAAGGCAAATTTGAAGCCATGGGAATGTTCCAGGTTGCTAATATGGGAGAGATCTATCCTGCGGACTGTGAAGAATTCCTTGAAGTGCTTAAAGGATGTCTTGCATAATATAAGCTCAGTTCAGAGCTGATAATGCTGAAGAATGATGGCGTAAATATCATAGGTAAAACAGATACAATAAAAAACACTTTCACGTGTCCTACAATCCCTCTCGCAGGGCCGTGAAAGTGTTTTATTTTATATTTGTATGCGATAAAGGTTTAATTTTCTCTTATAACGCTGTGCCTCGGCTTTTCGTTTCCTTTTATGAGGAATGACCATAATATTAGTATCGCTGCCGATACGCAGGCTATGATATATGGAACGTGATCCGGAGAAGTAATGCCGACAGCTCCTGTTATTACCGAGAGGATTATCGGTGTAGGGAATTGAGCAAGGTACATAGCCATTGAGACCAGTGGCATTACCGTAGTAGCGGCGGATTTTCCGGCTTTGCGTGAAGCAGTGGATATGATGAATGGTATTCCAAGGCCGTTGGCAAACCCTATCAGACACGATCCTATTATCGCTCCGGGCCATCCCCTCAGCAGGGTAAGTGCTGTATATCCTGCCAGAAACATAAGGGGTGCAACGAATTTTGTCCCGCTTCCGAAATGTTTTTTTATGTGGACGTAGGACAGACCTCCGAAAAATGCGATGAGATCCATTCCCGCCATTATTACAGCTATGTAGTGTTGGGAAATGATGCCGTCCTTTGAAGTTTCTATGGCGAATTCAGCAGGGTATATGAAGAATGTGAACATGAGGATGAATATAGCTGCTGCAAAAGAATAGTATTTTTTAAAAACACCTTTTTCCCTTTTCTGGCTGTTTTTCGATATCTTTTCATTGGGCAGAAATGCTATGCACAGTACTATGCTGAAAAGTCCCATAAGATATACGAGGAAACTGAGCCGCCAGCTCATAGCAGCGAGTATGCCTGAAAGAAAAGTGGATATTACGCCGCCCATTTGATTCATGGCTGACGAATATCCCATAAGTCTGTCCTGTTTATCTCTGGTATAGTAGAAAGAGATAAGTCCTGTGGACATAGGCATTATTATACCGACGCCTATACCAACGACAGCTCTGAACATGAGTATCACGTATATATTGCTGAACAATCCTGCGGCGCAGCCTCCGAAAGCGTACAAAATCAGCGCAGATACAGCCAGCTCCTTAGCTCTGAAGATCTTGCAGAGACGGGGAAAGATCATATTAGTAAGGAATATGAACAGGGAGGGGATGCTGATTATCATCTGTATGAGCGTTTGGCTGGTATTTGGAAAACTGTTTTTTATAACATCGAGAGCAGGTGCTACTGCGGCGCCTGCCATGACTGTCAGAAGCGACAGCGAGAGTATAGTTACTGTTAATTTTCTTCGTCTGCTTTTTATGTTCATCTTTTACCTCTCTTGTTTTTATATTTCGTCAAAAGAAAAAGCGCAAGTCCGTTTGGACTTACGCTTTCGCTACTCAACATCAGTCAGTATATCACAAAAAAATTAAAAAAATCAAGATAAAAAATAATCGCTGATATTTTCGGTCGGTATTACTTGCCGGCCTGTATCAGCCGTCGATTTAAGGCAGAAGCTGAAATTCAGGCTTCCTTGCCCGGAACTGACAGTAATATTTAAATCCGAGAGATTTTGCAAATTCCACAGCGTCTTTGAAGTGATACATATAGTATTCCGGAGAATGTGCATCGGAGCCGAAGGTCAGCATTTTGCCGCCAAGCTCCACATATCTTCTGAGAATGGATTCTCTCGGGAGCCATGAATCGGTGCCGTACCTGAAGTTTGATGTGTTTATTTCGATGCCTTTCCCCTTTTTTATAAGCAGTTTGAGTATTTCATCTATCGTATCCATGCACTGGGAATAGTCGCATATTTGCCCTATGTATCTGTCCATTATGCTGAAATGACCCGCGATATCGAAGTTGTCGAATTCCAGCAGACATTCGTACATATACTCATAGAAATCTTTAAGCAGAAAACCGGTATCAGCTTTTGAAAAATCAAACCTGTACATATCATCGTTCCGCATGCAGTGAAATGAGCCGATTATCACATCGAAAGGGTATTTGTTTATGTATTCGTTGGCTTTATCATACTGCCCCTTCATTATGCCTATCTCCATGCCGATCAGGAGCTCGATCTGATCCATATAACGGTATTTGGCGTTTTTCATGAAGGAATAGTAGCTGTCGATATCCAGCAGAAATGGAAATTCGGGATCAGGGTAGCCGGGATCATGGTGGTCGGTTATGGCAAGAGTTTTTATGCCTGCCTTTACGGCTCCCTGTATCATTGTGTCCGCAGGTACGTCGCAGTCATCGGAAAACCCTGTGTGCGTGTGGAGATCACAGCATATTATAGGGCTGTTTTGATCATTTTTATTGCTTATCATATTTCTGTTTCATCCTTTTCCTGGAGTTCATTAACGTTAGTATTTTTGTTTATTTTTTCACTTTTTACAAAGTTGAGTTCAAACCAGAAAGTGGTACCTTTGCCTACGGTGCTGTCCACTCCGAAATTCACCTTGTGCAAAGTAAGTATCTCCTTGACTATGGAAAGACCCAGACCTGAGCCTTCCGAGGCACGTACCATGTTGGAGCTTGCTTTATAGTATCTTTCCCATACGTGTTTCAGTTCTTCGTCGGGTATGCCTACTCCATGGTCTTCGACTTTGCACATGACGAATTTGCCTCGTCTTTTAAGAACTATGTTTACTGTTTTATCGTCACCGCAGAATTTTATTGCGTTGGTGAACAGATTGGATATCACCTGCTTTATCTTGTCCTCATCACCGTTTACTATGAAATTCACCGGAGATTTCAGGTTGAAATGATATCCCTCATCCTCCTCCATTATCCTGTAGGTGTTTATTATACTTGCAGCAGCATCGGTGATGCTGAAATTGCTTCTTTCCAAAGTCATTTTACCGGACTGCATCCGCGATATGGTGAGAAGGTCGTTTACAAGACCGTTCAGTCTGTCTGTTTCGTCTATGATGACCTGTAAGTGCTCCTCTCTCTTTTTTGGATTGTTTCCGGAAATATCCTTTATCATTTCAGCATAGGATTTTATCATGGTGAGAGGTGTTCTCAGGTCGTGAGAGACGTTTGCTATCAGGTCTTTTTGAAGCATATCGGATTTTTCCAGCTGGATGGATGCTCTTGTGAGCGTGTCCGCCAGATTGTCTATTTCAGTATAGTGACCTCCTTTGAACACTACGCCGTATTCACCGCCTGCGAGTCTTTCTGCTGAATTAGCGATATTTCTTATAGGACGTGTTATCCTTACTGAAAGATAGAATGAAATACAGCACGCCAGCATCAGGGAAATGAATGTCACATATATCAGGTGATTTGTAAGGATCTGTATCGTGGAGGATACAGGCCAGAGCGGTGAAAAAATGTACACGATAAGAGGTGTTTTGTTCTTATCTATCAGTACGCTGCCGTAGGCGAGGACTTCTTTGGAATCGTCAAGCCCTTTTATCCTCAGAGAAACGGAATCAAGCTGAGTATCCAGAAGACGCTGATTCACGATCTCTATCTGTTTTGAATAATAGCGTGAGCTTGTAGTATCTCCCGATGGCTTGAAGTACATAGTGCTCCCGTCAAAAGACGATATGTATATATACATATCGTTGGTATCCGATATATTCTCGATGCTTTCGAGAAATTTCTCGCTGCCGCTGTTTTCATAGGTCTGTTCTATGTTTTTGACTATGTTGTTGGTCTGCTCCGTTTTCATGACTTCGTAGAAGTTGTTCAGAAAGAGGACCTGAAGGAACCACAGTATTATCATCAAAAACGTTGTAAACAGGATAAAATACAGCCACGTTTTGAATTTTATACTTCTGTAGTCGAGTTTAAGCTTCAAATTTGTAACCTACTCCTCTCAGTGTAACGATGTAATCCCTGTATTTCCCCAGATTGTTTCGGAGATTCTTTATGTGAGTATCTATAGTTCTGTCATCGCCGAAGAAATCATAGCCCCATATATCGGAAAGCAGCTTGTCTCGCGAAAGTGCGATGTTCTTGTTTTCTACAAGGTAGAAAAGCAGATCGTATTCTTTAGGTGTGAGCTCTATCTTTTCTCCGTCAACGGTTACTGTCCTGGCAGGTATATTTATTTCAAGACCATCGAATTTCATGACCTTTTCAGACGGTTTTTCGATAGCACTGTTCCTGGACAGAACTGCATTGACACGGGCCATGAGTTCTTTTGGACTGAAAGGTTTAACGACATAGTCGTCTATACCCAGCTCGAATCCAAATAATTTGTCGTATTCTTCACTTCTTGCAGAGAGCATGATTATAGGTATATCTTTTATTTTCTTTATCTCCTTGCATGCGGAAAATCCGTCAAGCTTAGGCATCATGATATCCATTATTATAAGGTCGTAGTCGTTGAGTTTGCAGAGACCTACAGCAGTCATGCCGTCTGCAGCTTCCGTAACTTCGTGTCCGTTGAATTCGGAGTATTCGCGTATAACCTCTCTTATTTTCTGTTCGTCATCAGCAACTAATATTTTAGCCATTACAAACCCTCCTTTTATCTATATCGTTTAGAATAAATTTTCAATGTGATTTTTCCATGAAGCTTATGTAATGATTGTAACACAATTTATTGGCGAGGTACAGAAATTGTGATATAATCGAATCAGGTATAGCATGGAGGAATAATATGTATAACATCGGTGACAGAATAGTACACCCGATGCATGGTGCGGGAGTTATAGCTGATATCGAAGAACTTGAGATTCTCGGAGAAAAACGGGAATATTACGTTCTCGATGTGTCCTGCGGCGGAGTCGGTGTAAAGATACCGGTGGATAAATGCGGAGAAATAGGTGTCAGACCCGTAATAGACAGGGATGAGATCGAAGGTGTACTGAAAGTATTAAGTCGGGAAGCCGTTGATATGCCGGAAAACTGGAACAAGAGGTACCGGGAAAATATGGACAGGCTGAAGACTGGAGATATAACCGAAGTGGCGGCATTGGTCAGAGATATAGCAAAATCTGAAAATGTTAAAAAAATGTCTTCGGGAGAAAAAAAGATCCTCAATACCGCGCTTAAGATCCTTCAGAGTGAAATAATGCTTTCTGCAGATATAAGTTCGCAGAAGGCGCTTGAAATGATAGAGAATGCTATGATGCCGCAGGCACAGCTGTAAGCTCTGCCTGCGGCATTGTGGACATAAAGACTGACTGAGAAAGGAGGTGAAAAAGATGCTGAGGAATCTTGTGAGGGCTGTTTTTACGATAGTCGGTGCAATGATCGGATACGGCGTGTTTTTACTGGCAAAGTATCTTATAGAGTTTTCCGGACATGAGGAATGGGTCGATTTTTCGGGTGTGCAGGAATTATGTATCATCGCTTTATTTGCAATTATTTTTGGATTATTATTTTTTAGACTGACCCCCACCCTCAAAAATCAGGGAAACAAAATGGCGAATAATATCGAATCGGATCTTCAGAAAATGTCAACTAATGACATAATCATGGGGACCATAGGTCTTATTGCAGGCTTGATAATCGCTTTTTTGATAAGTCAGATATATGCCACTATAAATATTCCGTTCCTGAATGTGATACTCAACGTGATAACATATATAATCCTCGGTTATCTCGGGATCATAATCGCTACTAAAAAAGGCCCTGATATCAGAAATATAATAACGAGTTCGCGCTCTGCGGCTTCATCGGGAAGAAACAGACAGAAGACGGGAGCTCCGCCTAAGATATTCGATACAAGTGTAATAATAGACGGAAGGATACTCGATATAATGAAAACCGGCTTCATCGAAGGGCCTGTGGTAATACCGGAGTTCGTTCTCGTTGAGCTGCAGCATATAGCTGATTCTTCTGATGCCCTCAAGAGAAACAGAGGGAGAAGAGGTCTTGATATTCTGAATAAGATACAGACGGATTACGGAATAGAGATATATAATACCATGTCGGAGAAGGCTCTTGATGAAATACCTGAAGTGGATATAAAGCTTCTTAAGCTTGCGCAGATAATGAACGGTAAAGTCGTTACAAACGATTTCAACCTTAATAAAGTAGCAGGGATAAAAGGCGTGGAAGTTCTCAACATAAATGAACTGGCAAACACCTTAAAACCTGTTGTCCTTCCAGGTGAAGAAATGGAGCTTGCTCTGGTGAAGGAAGGCAAAGAAAACAATCAGGCGGTCGCATATCTTGATGATGGGACCATGATAGTAGTAGAGGAAGGCAGAAAGTTTATCGGTCTGACGATAAAAGTTCTTGTGACCAGCGTACTTCAGACTTCCGCAGGCAGGATGATATTTGCAAAACCTGCTGCGGGCAGATAGGTGTAGTTATGTATAAAAACAGTAAGGTGGCGGTGATAATCGCAGCAGCGGGCAGAGGCAGGAGAGTCGGAGGACCGGTTCCGAAACAGTACCTTAAGATAGGAGGAGAGCCGGTCATACTTAAAACCCTGAGGGTTTTTTCTGAACTTGAAGAGATAGATCATATATTCATAGTTACGAATGAAGACTATATAGACAAGTGCAGAGAAATAGTAGAAAGCGGCGGTGTTAAGAAAGTGGAAGCAATAGTCTGCGGAGGATCTGAACGTCAGGAGTCGGTATACAATGCGCTGCAGGAAGTGAACAGAAAACGTCCCGGTGTTGAATACGTTCTGATACACGATGGCGCAAGACCTTATGTAAATGAAGAAACAGTGCTCGGAGTTATTAAGGCAGCGGCGGAAAACGGCGCTGCCGCTGCGTGCGTTGCGATGAAGGACAGCGTGAGAAAGACCTTTGGAGACAAAAGCATAAGCGTTGACAGGAACGATTATTTTGCGGTGCAGACACCGCAGGGATTTAAAAAATCCTATCTGATAGAGGCTTACGACAAGGCCTTGAAAGAAGGATACAGAGGCACTGATGACGCAAGTCTCGTAGAAAGAGCAGGATATGAAGTGAAAGTGGTGGATGGAGACTATCAGAATATAAAGATCACGACGAGAGAGGATCTGCCTGTGGAAAGCAGAGTGGGCACGGGATTCGATGTACACAGATTTGAAACGGGAAGAAACCTGATACTCGGAGGAGTAAAGATACCATATGAGAATGGTCTTGCGGGACATTCCGATGCCGACGTTCTGCTGCATGCATTGATGGATGCACTTCTGGGGGCCGCTGCTCTTGGAGATATAGGAGTCCATTTTCCTGATACGGATGACAGATATAAGGGCATATCGAGCCTGATACTTCTGTCAAAGGTGAGAGAGCTGCTGAATGAAAATTTCTATTCCATAGGAAATGTGGATATTACTGTGATAGCGCAGAAACCTAAAATATCCCCATATACGGAAGAAATGAAATCGAACATATCCAGTGTTCTTAAAATAGAAAAAAACAGGATAAATATAAAGGGGACCACTACGGAAAAACTTGGGTTTACAGGACGGGGAGAAGGCATCGCGGCAGAGGCGGTGTGCTCAATATACAGGTAAGGAGAGAAGACAGCGATGAAATTATCTAAAATGCATTTAAAAACATTGAGAGAGGTTCCTAATGAAGCGGAGATACCAAGTCATATTCTGCTGCTGAGAGCCGGTATGATAAGAAAGCTTGTATCGGGAGTTTACGGATTCATGCCTCTCGGATGGCGCTCAGTAAGAAAAATCGAAGATATCGTAAGATCTGAGATGGATGCAGCCGGAGGACAGGAAATACATATGTCGGCTGTGCAGCCGGCAGAGCTTTGGAAAGAATCGGGAAGATGGTATGCTTACGGACCGGAGCTTTGGAGACTGAAAGACAGAAACGACAGAGACTTCTGCCTTGGACCGACTCACGAGGAGATATTCACGGATATCGTCAGGAATGATATTTCCTCATACAGACAGCTCCCTGTAAATCTCTATCAGATACAGACAAAATACAGAGATGAAGCAAGGCCGAGATTCGGACTCATGAGAAGCCGTGAGTTCATAATGAAAGACGCCTATTCTTTCGACAGAGATTTTGAAGGACTGGATAAGAGCTATCAGGATATGTATGAAGCGTATGAAAAGATATTTACAAGATGCGGACTTACATTCAGACCTGTAGAGGCGGATACGGGAGCCATAGGCGGAAGCAATTCCCATGAATTCACAGCTCTTTCGGAAGTTGGGGAAAGTGAGATAGCTTACTGTGAAAAATGTGATATGGCGGCAACGGTGGAAAGAGCCGAGTGTGTGGACGATAAGCCGGATAGCGATGTGCAGGAGCTTCCTATGGAAGAAGTTAACACCCCTGGTACAAAGACTATAGAAGAAGTGGCTGCATATCTTGGACTCGATAAAAAACAGACCATAAAAGCCCTTCTCTTTGTCAAATATGATAATGAAGGCAATGAGGACGGATACGTTGCAGCTTTCGTCAGAGGCGACAGAGAGCTGAATATGACGAAACTGGTAAATGCCCTTGATATACCTGAACATGCCATAGAGTTTGCAGATGAAGAAAAGATGTCAGCGGTTACAGGCTGCGTCGGAGGATTTACAGGACCTGTGGGGCTTCATGACTGCACGGTCGTAGTAGACAGCGAACTTACGGGATTCAAAAATATGTGCGCCGGAGCATGCAGGGAAGACTATCATCTGATAAACGTAAATTACGGCAGAGATTATACAGGAGATATAGTGACAGATATAAAGGTGCTTGCAGAAGGAGATGCCTGTCCCGTATGCGGAGCTCCGGTAAAACATGCAAGGGGTATAGAAGTCGGGCAGGTATTCAAGCTTGGTACAAAGTACAGCGAGGCCATGGGGGCCGTTTATAAAGATGAGAATATGCACGATCATCCTATAGTGATGGGATGCTACGGCATAGGTGTTACAAGGACTCTTGCGGCTGTCGTAGAGCAGCACCACGATGAAAACGGAATAATATGGCCTATGTCTGTAGCGCCGTATCACGTGATAATAACGGTCATGAAGCCGGATGATGCTGTTCAGGCGGAAACGGCCGATAAGATATACGAGGCGCTCCTGGATTCAGGAGCTGAGGTCCTGATGGATGACAGAAAAGAACGTCCGGGAGTAAAATTCAAGGACGCGGATCTTCTCGGCATCCCTATCAGGATAACTGTAGGCAGGGGAGCTGCCGAAGGAAAAGTGGAATACAAATTGAGACGTGAAGCAGATAAGACGGAAATGACGGTGGAAGAAAGTATTTCAAAAGCACTTGAAATTATCGAAAAGGAAAAGAGATAATGAACTTTATTTCTGTAATGGAAATAATAGGCACTGTTGCTTTCGCCGTATCGGGTGCTCTTGTTGCAATAGATAAGAAGCTCGATTATTACGGTATACTGTTTCTGGCGATAATAACAGCAGTAGGCGGCGGTATAGTACGTGATGTGATCATCAGTCTTCCGCTGCCTCTTGCGCTTGAAAACCCTTTATATGTCATAATAAGCATAGTGTCGGCGATATGTGTGATATTGTTTTACAAGTGGGTGAATAAGCTCCAGAGTCTGATAAATATTTTCGATGCCGTCGGGCTTGCAGCTTTTACCGCCATAGGAGCCAGAGCAGCTTTGAACAACGATATGTATACTCCTTTCGTAGTGATAACCCTTGCCCTGCTTACGGGAACGGGCGGAGGAATACTGAGAGATGTTTTCGTAAAAGAGATCCCCTTTGTGTTCAGAAAGGAAGTATACGCTGTTGCATCTATAGCCGGTTCTGCTGCTTTTCTTGCGGCGCATTTGTATTGCGGACTTGAAGCAACCATGTATATATGTTTCGGTGTGACGCTGGCAATAAGACTTGTATCGATAAAGTTCAACTGGCATCTGGATACGGTGAATACTGCTGCGGAAGCCGGTAGTGAAAAGGCAATGGAGGGAAAAGAGAACGTTAGAGAAAAAAATGAAGAATAAAAACCTGAGTCTGTTTTGGGAGTTTTTTAAAATAGGCATGTTCACCATAGGCGGAGGTATGGCGATGATACCTCAGATACAGCAGGTCGTTGTTGATGACAAGAAGTGGCTGACCGATGAGGAGATGATAGACTGCATCGCCATAAGCCAATCCATGCCGGGTGTTATCGCGATAAACAGCGCAACCTATATAGGAAAGAAAATAAGCGGCATCAAAGGATCGATGTCAGCGACTCTGGGCGCGGTGATGCCGTCGTTCATGATCATAATAGCAGTCGTGATGTTTCTTGGAGCCATAGGAGACAATACATATGTTCAGGGAGCTTTTACAGGTATAAAAGCAGCTGTATGTGCGCTGATACTCGTATCTGCCGTAAGGCTCGGAAAGCAGATACTGCGCACTCCGTTTCAGTGGATACTTGCGGCAGCTTCATTTGTCGCGGTAGGAATATTCGGAATCACGGCAGTATGGGCGATTTTGGCAGGAGGCATCGCAGGTCTTATATATAATGTGATAAAGGCAAAAAAAACTGGCGAAGTTGAAAAACATGACGGGGAGGATAGAGATCTATGATATATCTGCATCTTTTTCTTATGTTTTTCAGGATAGGCGTATTCAATTTCGGCGGCGGTCTTGCAATGCTCCCGCTGATATTTCAGAGCGTGCAGGATTTTGGAATAATGTCGTCGGAAGAATTTTCTGACCTGGTTGCATTATCTCAGGTGACGCCGGGGCCCATAGCAGTGAATGCTGCAACGTATGTAGGTTTCAACTATGCCGGGATAGCAGGGGCTGCAGTAGCGACACTGGGAGTTGCTCTGCCCTCGTTTGTGCTTATGCTGATCGTGGCAAAATTCATTGAAAAATACAACAGCAGCCGTACTTTGCAGGGCGTATTTTACGGCATAAGGCCGGTCACAGTGGGTCTTATAGCTTCAGCAGTGATTTTCGTGAGCGAAGGGGTGCTGGTGAACGGACACATAATATCGGCAGAGATATTTACAAAAGGTCTGGAGTATATAAATTTGACACCATCAGTTTTGTTTATCGTATCGCTGGTGCTTGCGCTGGCGCTTAAGATAAAACCGATACAACTTATGATAATAATGGGTATAGCAGGTGCATTGTTATGTGGATAGGCGGAGTCAGGGTGATAATCCTGAACGAAGAAAACAAAATGCTCATGGTAAAACAGCATCATGAGGGAAAGGACATCTGGATGGTACCGGGAGGCGGAATAGAAGACGGAGAAAGCTCTTTTGAGGCGGCTGAGAGAGAAGTGTTTGAAGAGACGGGCATAAAAGTAAAGACAGACCGCCTTATATGGCATGTAGAGGAAGTATCAGACAGAGGACAGAGATTTGTAAATTTTTTTATGGCTGAAATTGCAGGAGGAAGTCTGAAGCTTGGAATGGATCCTGAATTTGATGCAGAGCATCAGGTGCTGAGAGAAGTAGGATTTTTTTCAAAGGAAGAGATCATGAGTCTTGACAATATATATCCTGAATATCTCAGAGATGAGTTCTGGAGAGTTTTGGAAGGAAATTACCTGGGATACAATGTATTTAAAGTAAGAGAGAAACGCTGAAAGCGTTTATATAAATCAAGGAGGAAATCTATATGAAATATGTTAAGATCGAAATGGAAAACGGTGATGTGATGAAGGGAGAACTTTATCCGCAGAAAGCTCCTAAAACAGTTGAGAACTTTGAAAAGCTCGTAAACGAAGGCTTTTACGATGGACTTATATTCCACAGAGTCATCCCTGGCTTTATGATTCAGGGCGGATGCCCGGACGGCACAGGAATGGGCGGTCCCGGATATACTATAGACGGTGAGTTTTCGATGAACGGATTTGATAATGACCTCAAGCATGAAAGAGGCGTGATGTCCATGGCGAGAACGATGGACCCTAATTCCGCAGGATCGCAGTTTTTCATCATGGTGGAAAGCGCGCCGCATCTTGACGGACAGTACGCTGCGTTCGGAAAGATCATCGAAGGCATGGAAGCTGCGGATAAGATAGTGTCGCAGCCGAGAAACGCCATGGATAAGCCGGATGAGCCGCAGATCATGAAAAAGGTAACGATCATAGAAGAATAGTATTAAAAAAAATTGATGAACGGGGAAAAATATACGGCAGTCATGCTCGTCATTTTGCAGAGCACATTGTACGGACTGGGAGATCCCATATCAAAAGTTGCTTTTGAAGCAGTGCCGGTGTACTCTCTTTTATCCGTAAGGTATGTTATAGCTCTGGCAGTTATAATGCTGTTTGCCGGAAAACGTGTTGTAACTGAAACGGTAAGATCATCGCCCAAAGACTGGCTTCTGCCGAGTCTCTGCATGGGCGGTGCTTATGTTGCCAACAACATAGCTCTCGAGCTTACTGCTGCAACATCCGTTGCATTTATACGTTCTCTTTCGACGGTAATGACTCCGTTGCTTGTTCTTGTTATATTCCGCAGGAAATACAACAGGAAACATATCCCGATCCAGATAGCGGTAATTGCAGGGCTGTATCTTTTATGCGGATACGGAGGCCTTTCCGGATTTGGTGCAGGTGAGATATTTTCTCTTTTGTCTGCGCTGCTGATAGCGGGGTCGCTGGTGTTCGGTGAAGACAGCCTGAAACGTATGGACCCGATCACGATAACTGCTTTGCAGACAGCCGCTTCAGCGGTGATGGCACTGATCTGTGCGCCCGTTTTTGAGGGCGGATGGGATTTCAGCGGAGCGGATTTTAAAGTGTGGAGCATAATCGTATATCTTGCAGTAGGATGTACGGTGGGAGGATATCTGCTGCAAAACGCGGCTCTCGTAAGGACTTCGTCACAGATGGTGGCGCTGGTGCAGTGCTCATGTCCTGTTATCACGGCGTTTTTTTCGTGGCTTATACTTGGAGAAAGCTTGTCTGCTGCCGGTGTAGCAGGAGTCATCATAATACTTTTCTGTATAGCAGCTGATACGATGATCAAAGATGAAGCGCATGAAGTCACAAAACCGTCAGCACAACCTAAGTAATAGGCGGCTGGCGGTTTTTATATTGCTTTTGCCTTGTAGTGTTTCCTTTGATTTTGTACGGCTTTTAAAATTTCTTTAAATTCTACGGTTAACATAAAGGGAATTTGTGCTATAATAGGATCAGACTCTCACGCAATTACGTTTTTACTGAAAAAAGGCTTACAGTAAGGAGTAATGATGAAAGTTCTGCTGATAAACGGCAGCCCGCATCAGTTCGGATGCACCTACACGGCGCTTAGAGAAGTGGCCAGTTCTTTGAATAAAAATGATGTGGCTACGGAGATATACCATATAGGTGCCGAGCCTATCAGAGGATGTGTGGGGTGCGGCAGTTGTTTTACAACGGATAAGTGCGTCTTTGATGACGGTGTAAATGAGATTTCTTCAAGACTTGTGGAATTTGATGGGATCGTGGTGGGATCGCCTGTGTATTACGCCAGCGCCTCCGGTCAGCTCTGCTGTTTTCTGGACAGATTGTTCTACAGCAATATGCACAGCGGAAGAATGGCGGGGAAGATCGCGGCGGCAGTCGTATCATGCAGGAGAGGCGGAGCCAGCGCGGCATTTGACAGGCTGAACAAGTATTTCACCATAAGCAAAATGCCGGTTGCGACATCCCAGTACTGGAATCAGGTACACGGCAATAAGCCTGAAGAGGTTCTGCAGGACATTGAAGGAATGCAGACCATGAGGACTTTGGGTGAAAGTATCGCCTATGACCTCAGGAACAGATACGCCGGACTGAGACAGCATGTGAAGCGGCCAGAATATGAAAAGCCTATCATGACGAATTTCATTCGGAAAGGATAGGTGACAGCGCCTTATGTATGAGAAGATCGATATAAAAGAGTTTTACAGTGGTCTCGATCTGCTGTTCAAGCAGAAGAACGCAACGGAGACGAAGCGTTATATGGAAGATTGGCTGAAAAGGGCGCAGCAGATGAACGATACCTCCGGAATCGTTGCAGTAAGCAACGAGCTTGGGGGTTTTTGTCGTGCTGTAGGAGAAACGGGAAGAGCAAAGGAGCTCTACAGGACAGTGCTGGCGGGTCTTGAAGATATGGGACTGGCAAAGACAGAGCATTACGCTACGGCGCTGATAAATACCGGAGATGTATATATTGCTTCACGGGAGCCAAAAGAAGCGCTTAAATTGTTCCTTAGCGCCAGGAAGCTTCTGATTGAATGCGGCCTTTCCGGCGATTACAGGATGGCAGCTCTGTGTAACAATATCAGCATGCTATACAGGAATGACGGAGAATTTTCCAAAGCTGAGCAGGCTCTGGACATAGCATTCAATATAATCAAAGGGCTGCCGGAGTGCAGAGGTGAACTGGCAACGACGTATATCAATCTGGGGCAGTTACAGATACGGCAGAGTAAATTGGAAATGGCTAAGGAAAGCTTTTCGGAAGCTTGCAGGATATTCCAGGAGGACGGCGGCAGAGATGTGCACTATTCCGCGGCCTGTGCCGGATTGGGAGAGGTGTATTATCTGAGAGGAGATGCACAGAAAGCGGCGGAATGGTATGAAAAAGCTATGGAACTTACGGAGAGAGACTTCGGAAGGACAGAGCAGTATAGAGTACTGGAAGAAAATCTAAAAAGGGTGAAAGGAATGTGATGCGATGAAGGGAATGGAGCTTTCGAAGGCGTACTTCGAAGAGTACGGCAGGGAAATGATCGACAGCAGGCTGTCAATGTACAGGGAGTATATGGCAGTTGGTCTTGTAGGAGAAGGTTCTGAGTGCTTCGGATTCGATGATCAGCTTTCGACAGATCATGATTTTGGACCGGCTTTCTGCATCTGGATCCCGGAAAATTTATACGATAAGGCGGGGGCTGCCATACAGGAAGAATATGACAGACTGCCGCGGGATTATATGGGTTACAGACGTGTAACGACAGCTCAGGGAGGGGGCAGAGTCGGCCTTCTTACGACGGAAGGCTTTTACCGTAAGTTTACGGGACTTGACCGTGCTCCCGCCGACAACATGGAGTGGTTCAGGATACCGGAACACTTTCTTGCGACGGCTGTGAACGGGCAGGTATTTATGGATAATTTCGGTGAATTTTCGCGGATAAGGACTCGGCTTCAGGCGTTTTATCCGGAAGATGTCCTGAAAAAGAAACTGGCGGCAAGGTGTGCTGTTATGGCACAGTCAGGACAGTATAATTACGGCAGATCAATTAAGAGAGGCGACAGTCAGGCCGCCTATCTGGCCTGCGGCGAGTTTGTAAAAACAGCTATGTCAGCGTTGTATCTCCTCAACGATACATATATGCCTTATTATAAATGGGTGTTCCGAGGAGCTGCTGAATTTACGGTACTGAGAGATTCTCTAAAGCGGCTGAAGGAGATAACACTGATCCCCGACAGTGTGGAAAACGGGCAGAAGAAGGAGCATCTTATAGAGTCGGTATGCGTCGATATCGGCAGAGAGCTGAACCGGAGAGGATTCACCAGGACGACGGAAGCTTTTCTTCAGGCTCACGGAGAAGAACTGATGCGTAATATAGGGGACAACAGACTTAGGAATCTCCATATCATGATAGATTGCGGCTGAAGGAGAATGTTATGAGGGACGATATGAAGAGAAGAGCCACTCCCAAAGACGATCTGATAAATGAGATCGTGGAAGTGGAGTGGGAAATGTTCGATAAGGTAAACAACGCGGGAGGAAGAGCTGCCTGTCAGGATGATGAGTGGACTTTTTACGCGATGAGATACAGTCAGTTTTCGGCTTTTACTGCGGAAATGCTGACAAGCTACAGAAAGGATCTGCGTCTGGCTGGAGAAGAAGGCCGGAATCTATTGATGGAGAAATACGCCTACATGATGGAATTTACGGACCCTGCTTATTTTGATGCTGCTCTGAGGAGCAGACTGCCGGCCATTTCGCCGGCAAAAGACGATCTGGTGGACAGGATCGCCAATATACTTATCGGATGTGAGCAGGCTTTCTGCATAAGATATCCCGGACTGGGAGGTCGAAGCCGCCCCGTGACCGGCAATGACGGTGCAGATGTGTCGTTTCACGTATATACTATAGGAGAATTGAAAACCTATTCCGAGGGGACTCTTGAGCTTTATTATAAGCATTTAAAAAGCCTTGACCTCTCAAAGGAATCGGAAAACCCTTCTTTTGCCATTCATGCCATGACAGCCGGATTTTACGGTTACAAAGACCTGGATGACGCAGAAGCGGCAGTTATCGGAGTCTGAACGCCGGAAAGGAAGGCGAGGTATGATGAAAGAAGATAAGAGGATGCCGGATGGCGAAAAGTTGTATTCCATTGGTGAGGTAAGCAAGATCTGCAATATCTCAAGGAAAGCTCTGCGGTTTTACGATAAGATCAATATCATTTCGCCGGACTATATTTCAGAGGAAAACAAATACAGGTACTACAACAGGGAGACGCTGCTGCTGGTGCCGGTCATCAAATATTACAAGCAGATGGGATTCAAGCTGGAAGAGATGAAAGAGGTGCTGGAAAGTGAGAACTATGAAGTTCATCAGAACAGTTTTCACAGGAAGATAGATGAACTGAAGCAGCTCAGAGAAGACATCAACGTATCATATATTTCGGTGAGCGACTGGTACGATTTGATAATGGAAGCCACCAGCGTTATCGAAAACGATGTTACAGAAGTGTCGGTGAAGTATATAGAATCCATGAGAGTCTGCTATATGGAGCAGGAGTTTTCTCATAATTATATGGATTCCATCATCAATATCAACTGGACAAACTACCTGGAGGAGATAAACCATGCCATTACGGGACCGGTTTATATAACCTTCCTCGACGTCAAGGAGAAACTGGCGGGAAAGAATACGAAGATATACGTTTTTCAGAGAGGCGCAAAAGACATAGATGACAACAAGACGATAACTATAGGTGGGAAGATGATGATATCTGCGTATCACATAGGATCCCACAACAATATAAACGAGACTTATGAAAAGATATTCGAGTGGGCGGAAGCTCACGGATATAAATGCGGAAACACATCCATCGAGCGGTATGTGACGGATTACTGGACTATACGAAAGGTCGATGATTTTGTCACAGAAGTACTGGTGGATATAGTGAAATAGATTGATTATCAGATTGGGACAGGAGGATTCTGAAAATGGTAGATATCAAAGATATAATACCTCAGGACACGGAAGGCAGGCTGAGGATAATACAGGAAACGGTGCCCGGAAAGCAGATCACGCTGGCTCATATCATAGGAGGACCGAGGCCTATCGTCTATAAGAAGCTGGGGCTTAATCCCGATGTGGATTATGATAAGTCGGCTATCGGTATAATAAATATGACCCCTCCGGAATCGGCAGTGATAGCAGGAGACATTGCAACGAAGGAAGGCGATGTGTATCTGGGATTTGTTGATAGATTCAGCGGAACCCTTATAATAACGGGACTTATCGCAGAAGTGATCAACGCAGTGGAGGAGATCGTACGATATTTCAGAGACGACCTGGGTTACGCTGCCTGTGAGATCACGAGAAGGTAAGCTTTATGAGGAAGATCATTTTCATGGGCAGGAGCGAGGCAGGAAAGACTACGCTTACTCAGGCTCTCAAAGGAGAGACGATAACGTATCATAAAACGCAGTATGTCAATAACTACGATGTCATCATCGACACACCGGGGGAATATGCTGAGACTAAAAATCTGGGCGGAGCATTAGCTCTCTATTCTTATGAAGCGGATGTAGTCGGCCTGCTGCTGAGTGCAATAGAGCCGTATTCTCTTTATCCTCCCAACGTTACGTGTATGTGCAACAGAGAGGTGATCGGCATAGTGACTAAGATAGAGCATCGCCTTGCAGATCCGGAGCAGGCGGCTGAATGGCTAAGACTGGCAGGGTGTGAAAAGGTGTTTTTCGTCAGTGCCTATACAGGAGAAGGCGTAGCGGAGCTTCTGGAATATCTAAAGGAAGATGGGGACGTGCTACCTTGGGAAGAAGCTAAGACGATGGACGATAAATATGCGTGATCCAAGTATTCCCTTAGGAGGAATGTTTAAAAAGTGAAATTATAAGTCTAAATATGCAACCTACTGCGGAGCAGCACGAGATTGTTTCGAACAAACATTCGGAATGATCTCGTTTTTTGTTGGAATTTCAACAAAAATCGCGAAAACATGGGACCGGATTTTTAAAGGAGAAGAATTTCCAATTGATGTAAAAAATTCAAAAATTGTGTTCACATATTCAGCAAAAAGCTGAAGAATTTAGGAATTGACATTCCTCATAAGAGTATCGCTTAAAATGACGGTACGAGAGTATAAAGATAATGTAAAGATAAGTTAAAGACAGAAAAAACACATTTCATGAAAGAAATTCGTCATCTGGATCCATTATCTGAAGGTGAAGTGAATTTGCATTAAGAGTTGGAGTGAGTGTTAAAAAATGCAGGGAGCATTGAGGCGAGAGTTTTTTAAGTTTGTCGTTCCGTCGATGATAGCGTTTTCCTTTTCAGGAGTCTATTCGATAGTTGACGGATGGTTTGTAGGGAATTATCTGAATGAGACGGGACTGGCCGCGATAAACGTGGCATATCCTATCACAGCATTCATACTGGCCACCGGAACGGCACTGGGAATGGGCGGATCAATATTCATATCCATTTCTCAGGGAAAGAATGAACTTGAAGAACAAAAAATGTACCAGGGTATAACCTTCGTGCTGCTGGTTGTGGCCAGTATCATTGAGATGATCCTGATATATGCGTTTTACCCTCAGATACTGATGCTGTTCGGTGCATCGGGTGAGATGCTGACTATGGGGGAAGAATACATACGCTGGATAATTTTCGGCACGATGTTTCAGATAGTGGGAAGCGGTCTTGTTCCGATAGTCAGAAATTACGACGGAGCTCACATCGCCATGGTTTCCATGATAACAGGGTTCATGGTGAATGTAATACTGGACTGGCTCTTCATCGCGATATTCGGATGGGGACTGATGGGAGCGGCTGTCGCTACGGTTACAGGACAGGGATGCTCCATAATACCGAGCGTCGTGTTCCTGGCAAAGAAGAAAAAATTTATAAGTTATATGAAGGTTGCCGTGGATATGAAGAAGCTGCGGGAGATCCTGGCAGTATCGGTATCGCCTTTTGGACTGACCTTTGCCGGAAGCGTGATACTGATCATAGTCAACAGAAACGCTATAAAGTACGGCGGAGATGCGGCTGCTGCCTGCTATGCAGTAATATCCTATGTTACATATATAGTACAGATGCTTATACAGGGTGTCGGAGACGGATTGCAGCCTCTGATAAGCCGTTACTTCGGAGCCGGCAAAGGCGAAGAGGTAAGGATATTGCGAAAGATGGCATTCATGATGGCAGAGATCACGGCGATAGTTTCGGCGGTACTGCTGATAGCGGGAAGCAAACCTCTCGCGGCATTTTTCGGAATGGGAGTTCATGGAGCTTCCGATGTGGCTTTAGCGATGCCATATTTCGCTGTGGGTATGATATTTATGGCTGTAGAACGAGTCATGACATCGATGTTTTATGCCATGGATAAGAATAAATATGCCTACACGCTTATATATGGGGAACTGATTTTAATGGGGATATTGGCGACATTCGTTTTACCGCCTCTCATGGGGGTAACGGGTGTATGGCTTTCTGTTGCGGCAGCGCAAACCGCTATGGCGGTGCTGTCCGTGCTGCTGCTGAGAAAGTTCAGGGGATCGGCGGACGGAGCCATTGGTGCACCGGTCAGCTAAGTTATCATCTATTCATTTTTTGCAATTAAAGGAGGAGTATTTATGAGCGAGAGTTCAACAACTGTGTACGCAAACGCACTGGACGCGAAACGCGCACAGGAAAAAGCATATCGCAAAAAAGGACTGTTTATCGCACTGATGTCGGGATTCCTGTATGGCGGATACACCGCATTCATGACTCAGGGAATGGCGACAGGCATATGGGAGACATGGTATGGCGGAGCAATAACCGGGTTTGCCCTTACCTACACGCTCAGTGCAATAGGCGCTGCGACGAACGATATTTGTTCGGCCGTTTACACGCTGGTTCAGGCGGCTATACTTGGAAGACTGGGAGACTTTTTCAGAACTCTTAAGACTAAGCCTGGAAGGATCCTGATAACAGTAGCTCTTATTGGAGGACCTCTGGCATCGACAGCTTATGCGCTGGCTTTGCAGACTGCTGGTTCCATCATCGTTCCTATCGCATCACTGAATGCTGCGCTGGGTGCTATAATTGGCAGGATCGTTTACAAGCAGGTGCTTTCAAAAGGTATGGTACTTGGTATAGTTATATGCCTGGCAGCAGCAACTCTGATAGGAAGCACGGGAATGTCCATCGATGGATTCGACCCTACTATGCTGATCGGATTCGCAGCAGCTTTCGTATGTGCCCTCGGCTGGGGTATTGAAGGAGCTATGGGAGGATATGCCTGCGCAATGGTAGATACAGAAGTAGCTATCACTATCCGTCAGGTTACTTCCGGTATAGGTAACGGAATCGTTCTCGTTTCCATTCTCTCACTGATCGGCGGAGACGGAATCGGAAGCGGAATCTCGATGGTAGGGCAGGCTCTCACTGATATGCCATCTGTTTGGTTGTTCCTCATCGGCGGTATATTTGCATCTTGGTCATTCAAGTTCTGGTACAGAGGAGCAGCAATGTGCGGCGCAGCTCTCGGTATGGGCTGTAACGGTACATATGCTTTCTGGGGTCCGGTATGGTGTTTTGTGATATGCGGACTGGTATTCGGTGTCGACGGATATGCTATTCCTTGGCAGGGCTGGGTTGGAGCTATTGTCATGGTAATCGGTATCTTCGTTCTGGCTATTTCGCAGCAGAAAGCAAGTGCAAAGGAGGCGTAAGGACATGAGACCATTATTCTTTTCAGTATTAAAGTATTTCACCTCTGGTAAGGAAGCATGCAGATCAGATGTACAGGATGCTCTGCGTGCAGACTACGGTAATTTTAAGGCTTTCAAGGATAAGGCAATGGATGAGGCACTTATGACTGCCTGCTCCAACGGCCTTATCGATGAGACCAGATATGAGCTGGACGACAAAGGACAGCTGGTAATCTACTACAAGGCAACGCAGGAAGAAATCGACACGATCAACAGCTACATTAAATAGTAAAGTGTTTAAGCTTAAAAAACAAAGCTGGATTCGCAGATCCAATTTCGGCGTCAGACTTTGTGGAAATGCAGGAAATATCGCTTTGACGGTATTCCCTGCATTGTAAAAACATCTGCATCGTGTTCGCAAGGATCGGTGCGGATATGTCAATTTCAATTTTGAAAGGAGATCTTAGCATGAGGTACTATGCAGAAGAAGCATTGGGAATGCTGGAGACCGTAGGTATGGTTCCGGCTCTCGAGGCTTGTGACAAGATGCTCAAAGCAGCAGATGTAGAGCTGATCTCTTATGAAAATATAGGCTCGACTCTGGTGACGATCATGATCAAAGGAGATGTAGCTGCCGTAAAAGCTTCTATCAAGGCTGGTGCGGAGGCTGCGGAGGCTATCGGAAAACTGACTGCAACGAAAGTCATCCCGCGTCCGATAAGACCGATTGGGGACATCGTTTCGATTTACGATGTTGATGAACTGTAAAGGAGGATACTAAAAATGGCAAGATCAGAAGCGTTAGGTTTAGTTGAAACCTTTGGAATCGTATTCGTTATCGAAGCGGCAGATGCAATGTGCAAGGCAGCAGACGTAGAGCTGGTAGGCTTTGAAAACACAGCCTCGGGATATATTTCCGTACTGGTGGAAGGTGATGTAGGAGCCTGCAAGACAGCAGTGGCTGCGGGAGTGAAGGCAGTACAGGAAATGGGAACAGAGCCGTACAGTTCTGTAGTTATTGCCAGACCTCACGAAGCGCTTCAGAAGATAACGAGACTGTATAAGCTGGAAAACCTGCTTCCTTACAGTGACTGATGTATAGCTTGATTTTACAGAAAAGGAGAGATGCAAATGAAAGTAAATATTATAGATAACGATTTGCTATCGATCCAGGAAGCCCGTATTTTGGCCGAAAATGCTTTGGAAGCACATAAGAAGCTGGCGACCTTTTCTCAGGAAAAACTGGATGAGATCGTGGAGTGCATGGCCGAGAGAGTTTCTCATCATACGAGAGAACTGGCTGTGATGTCGGCTGAAGAAACGGATTACGGCAAATGGCAGGATAAATACATAAAGAACAGATTCGCGTGCGAGTATCTGCCGGCGCATATCAGAGGCATGAAATGTGTCGGTGTGATCAACACAGATCAGGAAAAGCAGATCATGGATGTGGGCGTGCCAATGGGTGTTTTAGTAAGCCTTTGCCCGGCGACAAGTCCCGTTTCTACGACTGTGTATTCGGCTCTTATCGCGGTTAAGTCGGGAAATGCTATCATTTTCTCGCCGCATCCGAGAGCTTATAATTCAATTTGCAAGGTGCTGGATATTATGATCGAGGCCGCTGAAAGCTGCGGACTTCCGGAAGGTGCGCTTACCTATCTTCCTACCGTTACAAAGGCAGGAACGAAGGAGCTTATGAATCATGAAGCAACGGCTATGATCCTCAATACCGGAGTTCCGGGAATGCTGGAGGACGCGTACTGTTCCGGCAAGCCGGTGATATACGGCGGAACGGGAAACGGACCGGCCTTCATAGAAAGGACTGCTGATATTCGTCAGGCAGTAAGAGACATTATAGCCAGCAAGACATTTGACAACGGAGTCGTATCGGCTGCGGAGCAGTCGGTAGTGGTAGACAGTTGTATTGATTCTGAAGTCAAGCGAGAGTTTGAAGCCAATGGCGCTTATTTCATGACTGAGGAAGAAGCTGACAGGCTTGGGAAACTGTTCTACTTTAAAGATGGAAGTGCCAATCCGGAATTGGCGGGTAAAACAGCAAGAGATCTGGCAAAATGGGCGAAAATACCTGTTCCGGAAAACACAAAGCTGCTTATCGCAGAACAGAAGTACGTGACGGAGAACAATCCTTATTCCAAAGAGAAGCTCTGTCCGGTGCTTTCGTATTTCATAGAAGACGACTGGATGCATGCATGCGAAAAATGTATCGAGCTGCTCCTGTCGGAGAGACACGGACATACATTGGTAATACATTCCAACGATCCGGAAGTGATACACCAGTTTGCGATAAAGAAGCCTGTAGGCAGAATGTTAGTCAATACTCCGGCTGTATATGGAAGCATGGGAGCCACAACGAATCTCTTCCCGGCTATGACGCTGGGCAGCGGATCGGCCGGAAAGGGAATAACTTCCGATAACGTGTCTCCGATGAATCTAATCTATATAAGAAAAGTCGGTTACGGTGTAAGGCGCATTGAAGATCTGGGGATGGGAACTCCTGCGGACCAGGCGGCGGAAAAGGCGGCCTGCTCAGGAGATGACGATAGTCTTAAGAGACTCCAGAGACTTCTTGAAGAAGCGCTGGCAAGTATAAAGTAAGTTATAGCTTAATGTTTTAAAATATAAATGAAAGAGAGGGAATAGATTTGGATATTCGTGAATTTTCAAATAAGATCGCTGAAGCGACGAAGAATATGTCTGATGAAGAGCGTAACTCTCTGATGAAGATGTTTGAAACGGTTTCAGATGATATTTCTACAGTCACACCTTCTCAGGCACAGCCGGCAAATTCGACGACCGGATGCGGTGATCACCCTAAATATTATTCGTCGATTGCAGCGGCAACTACGGAGGTCGATGAAGACGGAGTGCCTTTGGGACCTACAGAGAGACTTGTAAAACTGAAAGAAAACTTCTTGAAGCAGGTGCCTTCGATCACTACATACAGAGCACGCGCGGTAACGAAGATCACAAAGGAAAATCCTGGAATGCCGAAAATCGAGCTGAGAGCTAAGTGCTTCAAATATTGCTGCGAAACGGCGCCTCTCGTAATCCAGGACAACGAGCTGATCGTAGGTGCACCTAACGGGGCGCCGAGAGCAGGGGCATTTTCACCTGATATTGCGTGGAGATGGATGGTAGACGAGATCGATACTATCGGTGATCGCCCGCAGGATCCGTTCTACATTTCCGATGAAGACAAGAGGATCATGCGTGAAGAACTGTTCCCATTCTGGGAAGGCAAATCTGTTGACGAATACTGCGAAAGCCAGTATCGTGAAGCAGGCGTATGGGAGCTTTCCGGAGAATCATTTGTTTCCGACTGTTCGTATCACGCTATCAACGGAGGCGGAGACTCCAACCCTGGATATGACGTAATCCTGATGAAGAAGGGTATGCTGGACATTCAGCAGGAAGCAAAAGATCATCTTGCACAGCTGGACTACGAAAACCCTGATGACCTGGATAAGATATACTTCTATAAGTCAGTTATCGATACTACTGAAGGCGTTATGATCTATGCAAGACGTCTTTCACAGTACGCTGCAGAACTTGCTGCAAAAGAAACTGATCCGAAGAGAAAAGAAGAACTGCTGAAGATCTCAGAGGTAAATGCAAAAGTTCCTGCTCACAAGCCGGAAACTTTCTGGGAAGCTATACAGGCGGTATGGACAATAGAATCACTGCTGCCGGTAGAAGAAAACCAGACAGGTATGTCGATCGGCCGTGTTGACCAGTATATGTATCCATTCTACAAGGCTGACATAGAATCCGGAAGAATGGACAATTTCCTGGCATTTGAACTGGCTGGATGTATGCTGGTTAAGATGTCTGAAATGATGTGGATCACAAGTGAAGGCGGCTCAAAGTTCTTCGCAGGCTATCAGCCGTTCGTAAACATGTGCGTAGGCGGACTGACGAGAGACGGAAGAGACGCTACTAACGAGCTCACTTATCTGCTGATGGATGCAGTAAGACACGTTAAGATCTATCAGCCGTCGCTGGCATGCAGGATCAATAACAAGTCGCCGCAGAAATACATGAAGAAGATCGTTGATGTAGTTCGTTCGGGAATGGGATTCCCGGCGTGTCACTTCGATGATACTCATATAAAGATGATGCTGGCAAAAGGCGTTTCCATCGAAGACGCAAGAGATTATTGTCTGATGGGATGCGTTGAGCCGCAGAAGGCCGGAAGACTGTATCAGTGGACATCCACATCATATACTCAGTGGCCGATCTGTATAGAGCTGGTTCTCAATCACGGAGTACCTCTCTGGTACGGCAAGCAGGTAACACCTGACCTGGGAGATCTGGATCAGTACACTACATTTGAACAGTTTGATGCTGCTGTAAAAGAACAGATCAAATACGTCACTAAGTGGACTGCTGTAGCTACAGTTATATCGCAGCGTGTTCACAGGGATCTGGCACCGAAGCCGCTTATGTCCATCATGTACGAAGGATGTATGGAAAAAGGTAAGGACGTATCAGCAGGCGGAGCTATGTACAACTTCGGTCCTGGTGTAGTATGGTCAGGTCTGGCAACGTATGCTGATGCTATGGCAGCTATCAAGAAGCTGGTATTCGATGATAAGAAATATACACTGAAGCAGCTTAACGAAGGACTTAAAGCTGACTTCGTAGGATATGAACAGATGCAGGCAGACTGCCTGGCAGCTCCTAAGTATGGAAATGACGATGACTACGCAGATCTGATCGCTGCTGACCTCATCAACTTCACTGAGATGGAGCACAGAAAGTATAAGACTTTATATTCTGTATTGAGCCACGGTACTCTGTCCATTTCCAACAACACTCCGTTTGGACAGATGACAGGCGCTTCCGCAGGAGGAAGAAAAGCCTGGACTCCGCTGTCAGACGGAATCAGCCCGACGCAGGGTGCCGATGTCAACGGACCTACGGCTATCATCAAATCGGTAGCTAAGCTGTCAAACGATAACATGAATATCGGTATGGTACACAACTTCAAGCTGATGGCGGGACTTCTTGATACGCCTGAAGGCGAGAACGGTATCATAACGCTGCTGCGTACGGCATGCGCTTTCGGAAACGGCGAGATGCAGTTCAATTACATGGACAACAATACGCTGCTGGAAGCTCAGAAACATCCGGAACAGTACAAAGACCTGGTAGTTCGTGTAGCAGGATACAGCGCATTCTTTACAGAGCTGTGCAAGGATGTACAGGATGAGATCATAAGCAGAACGATGCTGACTAAATTTTAACGGGAGATGATCGATCTCAGACGGGAGACAAGATAAAATGAGCGATAAGAATTTGATAGAAAGAAAAGCGTTCATATTTAATAAGCAGAAGTACAATATGTATGACGGGCCAGGTGTGAGGACCTTGATCTTCTTTAAAGGATGCCCTCTTAGATGCAAATGGTGTTCCAATCCTGAGGGACTTCAGAGAAAGTATCAGATCATGTTCAAACCGACCACATGTGTCAGCTGCGGATCATGTGTTCCCGTTTGTCCGCAGAAGATACACAGCATATCTGCGGATGGCGTTCATCTGATAGATCGAGAAATTGATTGTATTGGGTGCGGCGACTGCGTGGAGGCGTGTATCCCGGACGCGCTGAAGGTGGCGGGGCAGCAGGAGTCCATATCTTCGCTGATGGAGTACATCGAGCAGGACAGAGCTTTTTATGAGCAGTCAGGCGGCGGTGTAACTCTCGGAGGCGGGGAAGTTACCTCTCAGCCGGAGGCAGCGATAAATTTGCTGATGGCATGTAAGCAGGATGGATTTCATACTGCGATAGAAACTTGCGGCTACGTCAAGAAAGATGTGCTGATGCGATTCGCAGAATTTGTGGATCTCTTCCTGTTTGACCTGAAACATATTGATCCGGAACGTCATTTTGAGCTGACCGGTGTCCGAAACGAGATGATCCTTGAAAACCTTGAAGAACTGATAATGAAGAGACAGCATGTAAAGGTAAGAATGCCGATGCTCAAAGGGATCAACGACAGCGAAGAAGAAATAAGGGGAGTAATAAAGTTCCTGGAGAAATTTAAGGACTTTAAGAACTTTGAAGGAATAGATCTGCTGCCGTACCATAAGCTGGGAGTCAACAAGTACCTCCAGCTCGGCATGGAGTATCCTATCGAAGGCGATCCGAGCCTGTCAGATGAAGATCTCGGCAGGATAGAAGGCTGGATCAGAGAATACGACTTCCCGGTTTCGGTGATCAAACATTAGACGCAAAACAGAAAGGTGATGGATTTTTATGGGCATTATTAATGAAAAGGCCATGGACAGAATCATACAGGAATCCGTACCGGGTAAACAGGTGACCATAGCCCACGTGATCGCGTCTCCGATGTTCGATATATATGAGCGTCTGGGTATTGATGATAAAGGAGCGATAGGGATATTGACCTTATCACCTTACGAAACGGCAATCATAGCAGCTGATATAGCCACGAAGACGGCTGATGTGGAAATCGGTTTTCTGGACCGTTTTACCGGCTCGGTGGTAATATCCGGGGACGTACAGAGTGTGGAAACAGCTCTGAAAGCTGTTACGGATACCCTGTGTAATCTGCTGGACTTTACGACAGTACCGATTACGAGGACATGAAGAGGAAGAGAATTATGGTGATCGGGCCGAAGGGCTGCGGGAAAACGACGCTTGTGAATTTTCTCAATGACTATAAAGGCCCGTTGAAGAGAACGCAGGATACTATATACGGAAAGAACACGATAGATGTTCCCAGCGCTTACATAGAAAACGCCTGGATGTACAAACATATGATAGCCCTGGCGCAGGACGCATGGTGCCTGATCCTGATGGTCGATCAGTCCAGAACGGATGAAGTTTACTCTCATGGATTTGCTAAAGCGTTCAGATGTCCTGTCATAGGAGTTGTCAGCAAGAGCGATTTGGCTCGTGAAAACAGAAAGGTGTGCATGAAGCAGCTGGAAACGATAGGCGTGGACAGACCATATTTCGGTATCAGCGTAATACAAGGGGAAGGGATTGAGGAATTGAAACGTTATTTATTGGAATTGAGGGAAAGGAAAGGGCTCAAATGAAGTTCATAACAGAAGAAGATTTAAGAGACCTTTACAGGAAACAGCCCTTTACGAACTATGACCTGCAGAAAGGAGAACGGCTCACTCCCGGCGCAAGACAGTTTCTTGTGGATCGAGGCATAGATATGTACGACATAGGAGAGAGGAGATCAGTACAGACTGTTAAGCAAACCGGTAAAACTGTGAGCGGCAAACCGGACTGCGGAGAGCAGAGCGGTAAAAAACTGCGATGCAGGATGAGTTCTCTGCGGGCTCTTTTCCTTCTCACCGCCAAGGAACTGTTGACAGAAGATGTGTGCGCATCTCAGCAGCTCATGGGCCTTTTCAGACAACTGGAGGCGCTGAGCAAATTCCCGGAAGGGATATGCGATGCTGAAGATCTTGCATGTATTGCTTGTTCCGGCATTAACGGAGAAAACTTTTCCGGCGGTTTGGGCGACTGTTTTGATATCACTGAATTCCACATGCAGATGGAAAACGGGCGCGAGATGCTTTTGTTGGCCAGACTGAGAAGTGAGACCGAGATACTTGTTATCGAAGTGGAGGAAATGACGGGAGACGATAAGCTGAAGCAGCAGCTGGCTGCTAAGCTGAATCAGATCGTCAATGTTCTTTCACAGATGATATGCAAGGCTATGGGAGGTAAAGAATGTCAGAGAAAAGATTAACCTTTGAATACTGTGACAATATGGTGGCCGACTTTGAAAAAGTCATAAAGCATCCTATTCGTGAAAAGACATCTGTCTATTATACGGGCGTCGACCTGGGAACGGCCTGTGTGGTACTTGCCGTCCTTGACGAAAACAAAAGACCTGTAGCGGGAGCATACCGCTATGCCGATGTTGTCAGAGACGGGATGGTAGTAGATTATATAGGTGCTGTTCAGATCGTAAGAGAACTTAAGGAACAGATAGAAGATCAGCTGGATACCGAGCTGATATATGCCGCCGGTGCGATACCGCCTGGAACGGATCTGCTGGACTCGGGAGCTGTAAAGAACGTCATTCAGGGAGCAGGTTTTGAATGTACCAACCTGCTGGATGAATCGACGGCTGCCAATCTGGTTCTCAAGATGAAAAACGGCGCTGTGGTGGATATAGGCGGAGGTACTACCGGTATTTCCATCTTTGAAGACGGAAAGGTGGTATATATAGCCGACGAACCTACGGGCGGAACTCATTTTTCGCTGGTGATAGCAGGAGCTTACGGCAAGTCCTTCAGCGAAGCCGAGCTGTTCAAACGTGACGAGGCAAATCATAAGGAACTGGCACCTGTGATTAAGCCGGTGATAGACAAGGTATCGTCCATCATCAGCAATCACGTTGCAGACCATCGTGTGGATGAGATATCGCTTGTAGGAGGAACGTGCTGCTTTACAGGTATCGAGGAAATGATAGAAAAGCGGACGGGAATATTTACCCATAAGCCGAAAAACCCGATGTTTGTAACACCGCTTGGAATAGCGCTCAGCTGTAAGCAGGAAGAGATGTAACGAGAAAGGAGGTACCGACATGGAGATCAGGATAATAAAGTCACCGTCTCAGGGAACGATAGACATTCTGATGAGGAGGAAAGGCTCTCCCCGTTCGGAAACGCCTCCCGCTATCGATGCTATCGGACTGGTGCAGGGACGAATGATAGAAATGGTGGTTGCCGCTGACATAGCGGAAAAAGCAGTAGGGGTAACGGTAGAAGATATTAGAGGGAGCTGCCCTCAGAATATGATCCTGCTGGCTATCTTCGGAGATACGGCTTCGGTAGAGTCGGCGCTGGCGCAGATAAAGCAGGAAGCGGAAGGAGGCAGATACCTATGATAACGGCAAAACTGATAGATCATATATGGTCCACCAGGAAGGCTGAATCCCTTAACGGTCTCAAGCTTATGCAGGCAGAGATAATAGGAGGGGGAATAGATTCCGGAAAGAAGATCATCGTCGCAGACATCATAAGCGCAGGAATAGGCGACAGGGTCATAGTAGCGACAGGATCTTCTGCAAGACGTATGCTGGGAGATGATAATATCCCGGTAGACGCAGTAGTGGTAGGGATCATAGATGAGAATTGTGAGTTTGAATAAATAGAAGAGAGGTGTGGGTAATGAGTCTTTTAGACCAAATAAAAGATGCAGGCATTATCGGTATGGGCGGAGCAGGCTTTCCTACTCATGCGAAACTCACATCGGAGGCGGAATACATACTTTTAAACGGCGCTGAATGTGAACCTCTTCTGAGGGTAGACCAACAGCTTATGGCCATTTATCCCGATGAGATCATCAAGGGATTGGTAGGAGCCGGCGAATTGGTAAAGGCGAAGAAAGCTATCATCGGTATAAAGAAAAAACATGCCGAAGTGATAGAGCTTCTTGAAGAGCGCATCGCTGCGCTGGGGCTTAAAGACAGGGCCGAAGTAAAACTGCTGCCTGATATATATCCGGCGGGAGATGAACAGGTGCTCGTGTATCAGCTGACTGGAAGAGTAGTTCCGGAGACAGGTATACCGATCATGGTTGGCTGTGTCGTAATCAATTCGGAAACTGCGTTGAACATATACAGGGCTTCGCAGGGACTTCCGGCAACGGAAAAGTATATCACCGTCGCAGGAGATGTGCCTATAAGGCTGACGGTAAAGGTTCCGGTGGGCACACCGGTGATCGATGTGCTGAAATTAAGCGGCATAGAAGACTTCAGTGATTACGCGGTTATAGGCGGCGGTCCTATGATGGGACCTGTGCTGGCGGATATCAGCGGATTCATAACGAAGAAGGATAAGGGATTCGTGATCCTGAAAAAAGATCACTTCCTTATAAGAAAGAAGACCGTGACAAAAGAGCAGGCAAGAAGAGTTAACAGAGCTACCTGCGAACAGTGCAGGATGTGTACCGACATGTGTCCGAGATATTTGCTGGGACACAATATGCAGCCTCACAAGATGATGCGTATACAGAACTATTCCATCAATGATATGGAAAGCATAAAGACAGCTCAGCTGTGCTGTCAGTGTAATATGTGCGAGTTGTTCGCATGTCCGGCCGGACTTCATCCAAAGATGGCAAATCTTCATTTCAAGGATGTTCTGGCAGAACAGAATGTGAAATATAAGCCGGAAAAAACGGAGTTCACCGCCAGATCGGTGAGAGAATATCGACTGGTGCCGAGCAAGAGGCTGATCGCCAGACTGGGATTGAGAGATTTTGATCTTCCGGCTCCGATGACGGAGGTGGAAATGAAGCCGGAGACGATACGAGTGCAGACCAGGCAGCATGTGGGAGCTCCCGCTGAGCCGACAGTATCGGCGGGGCAGCAGGTTCAGGCTGGTCAGATGATCGGCAGGATACCGGAAGGAAGCCTTGGAGCCTGCATACACTCCAGCATCGACGGTACGGTTTCGGAGGTTACTCCGGATTACATTGAAATAAGGAGGAAATAAGATGGTAAGAGCGATAGGAATGGTTGAGTTCAACAGCATCGCCAGGGGAATATACGCGGCCGACCAGATGGTAAAGATATCTGAAGTCGAGATCGTTACGGCATCGAGCACATGTCCTGGCAAGTATATTGCCATCGTTCACGGCGATGTAGCAGCCGTTGAGGATTCCGTCCGAATCGGAGAGAGGATGGCAGAGGAATTCTTTGTGGATTCCATCGTTATCCCAAATGTAGACCCGGGCGTATTCCCTGCGATAACTGGAGCGACTATGCCGGATCATATACAGGCTGTCGGCATTATGGAATCGTTTTCGCTGGCGACGATGATCATCTGCGCTGATCAGATACTGAAGGCGGCGGAGCTCGAGCCGATAGAGCTGAGACTGGGTAACGGTCTGGGCGGAAAAGCGTATTTCACCTATACAGGTGATGTGGCTTCTGTAAAGTCCGGAACGGATGCCGGAGAAGCCATAGCAAAGGAGAAAGGACTGCTGGTAAATTCGGAAGTTATACCTTCTCCTTCAGATTTGATAATACCAACTCTTCTGTAAGTTGTGTATTACCATAGATTATCAATTATTGTTCAAGCAGTGCGATAGATGAAAGGATGTGGACACATGAAAAGACTGATTTGTGCAAAGGATGTCGAAGCTTTGGCACAGCAGGGTCAGAAAGTGATGTGCATCGACGCGGATACACTTATAACGCCATCTGCACGTGACGCGGCAAGCGCAGCGGGGATAGAATTCCGCACCGGAGATCCTCAGAGTGAATGCTGCGGTACATCACAGGGGACTCATGCATGCGAGCCTGCGACAAACGGAGGCATAGACAGCGAAGTAATTTATAACGCGCTCAAAAAACTTATGGATAAAGGCATGCTGGGAAGCGTGATGAGCTCCATAGGACAGGATGTATCGTATGTATCCGAAGGTGACCGTGACGGCATGGTGAAGCTGGTAAGAAGCAGCACCGCGAAGTGGGAGCCTCTTGATACGGGAAACCCATCCGATAAAGTGTTCTATAATGAGCTTATAGGAGCAGACGACAACTCGGCGATGAATGCAGGTTTCATGACTATTGAAAACTGCAGCTTCCCTTGGGATGTTGCCTGCCAGGAAATCTATTATGTTGTTGAAGGAACCTTGACGGTGGAAAAGGAAGGCCAGATATTTACGGCTAACCCTGGAGACTGCCTCTTCTTCCAGAACGGGGCAAAGCTCACCTTTGGGTCACCAAATTACGTCAAGGTGTTCTACGCCACTCACTAATGATAAGGAGGTCAGTAAATGGAAGCATTGGGAATGATAGAGACCTATGGTCTCGTACCCGCCATAGAAGCAGCCGACGCGATGCTTAAGGCCGCTGAGGTAAGACTTCTTGAGCGAACTTTTGTTAAAGGCGGACTCGTTACCATTACCGTGACGGGAGACGTAGCCGCAGTAAAGGCTTCGGTTGATGCAGGAGCTGCTGCAGCTGACAGACTGGGCGAACGCTGCCTGGTAACTCAGCACGTAATACCTAGACCGCACGTTGAAGTGGGTCAGACAATCGTCAACTCAACTCCGTTAGCAGAGCTGAGAGAGAAGGAAGAAAGCTCGGATGATGATGAGGTGGGCCCCAAACGAGGCGTAACGGAAGAAACTAAGGAAACAGCGGACGCTGAAGAAACAAAAGAAACAGAAGAGCCGAAAGCGGAAGAAGCTGATGCATTGAGATCTGTGACGGAGGCGGAAACCATTGCGAAAGATGATATTGATCGACTGGTTGAAACCTACGGTCTTGAAAAGACCATGGAAGCTCTGAGCAAGTGCAGAGTGGTCAAACTGAGAAATCTGGCGAGAGGTTATGAAAGCCTGGAAATAGCCGGAAGAGAGATCTCAAAGGCAAATAAGACTACGCTGCTGGAGGAATTCAGAAAATATTACAGCAATTAAAGTTAAATGAAGCGAATAGTGATATTCCGCACATAAAAACAAAAAAGGAGGTGCCATAGCATGCAGAACATCGATTATGATCTGCGTTCTGTTCAGGAAGCGAGAGACCTGGCGAGATTGGGACAGATCGCCACAGAAAGGATAGCGAATTACAACGAAGAACAGATCGACAGAATCATACGAAATATGGTGCGCGTTGCCGAAGAAAATGCAGTTTCTCTGGCCCAGATGGCTGTTGAGGAGACGGGATTCGGTAAAGTGGCAGACAAGACTTACAAAAATCACATGGCTTCGACGTTATTGTACGATGCTATCAAGGACATGAAAACTATCGGAATAATCAGTGAGGATCCAGTAGCAAGGACTATGGATGTAGCAGATCCGGTTGGACTTCTGATGGGTATCGTTCCATCTACTAATCCGACATCTACAGCGATATTCAAGTCCATCATCGCTATCAAGGCGAGAAATGCTATCGTATTTTCACCGCATCCGTCAGCAGTTAAATGTACGCTTAAAGCAGCTACACTGATGCGTGACGCTGCGGTAGAAGCGGGAGCTCCTGAGAATATAATCGGATGTATCTCGATGCCTTCCATGCCGGCTACTGATGAGCTGATGCATTCGAAGGAAGTAAAGATGATCATCGCTACAGGCGGCCCGGGAATGGTAAAGGCTTCCTACAGTGCTGGAAAACCGGCTCTGGGCGTAGGAGCCGGAAACTCCCCTGCTTACATCGAAAGAACTGCTAATGTTCAGCAGGCGGTAACGAACATAATCGCCAGCAAGACTTTTGACTACGGTACTATATGTGCTTCGGAGCAGTCCATCATCTGCGAAGAATGCAACAAAGACGCCGTAATAGCTGAACTCAAGAAGCAGGGTGCATATTTCATGTCGCCGGAAGAAACGGATAAGGTTTGCAAACTGCTGTTTAAAAACGGACACGCTATGAACGCAAAGCTCGTAGGCAGATCACCGCTTAAGATTGCAAGCGCTGCCGGAATCTCCGTTCCGGAGAACACTACAGTCCTCGTAGGACCTCAGGGCGGCGTAGGAGAAGGATATCCTCTTTCATACGAAAAACTGACAAGCGTATTGGCCTTCTATGTTGTTAAAGACTGGCATGAAGCCTGCGAGCTGAGCATCGAGCTTCTGCAGAACGGTATAGGTCATACGATGAGCCTTCATACAGAAGATAAGAATGTGGTTCTCGAGTTCACGAGAAAGCCTGCTTCAAGAATACTGGTAAATACCGGAAGCAGCATGGGTGGTACAGGGGCCAGCACGGGATTGCTGCCATCCTTTACTCTCGGATGCGGAACATGGGGCGGAAGCTCTGTTTCCGAGAACGTAAGCCCTATCCATCTTGTAAACATCAAGAAAGTTGCTTACGGAACTAAGAACTGCTCTACGCTGGCAGCTGATGACCCTACGTTCAATCATCCTGAGCTGAACAACATCGCTGCTCCTGCATATGGAGGAACTGTAAACGCATCACCGGCTCCTGCCGCTTGCGCAGCACCGGCATCCGTACAGTCCCCTGCAAACAGCGGATCAATGTCGGCATATTTGTCACCGGCAGATTACCAGAACAACAGCGGTATTTCCTACGGTGTAGGATGCAACAGCTGCAGCAGCAACAATCAGGCTCCGGCTGCAAGCGATCAGCCGATAGATACGGCTCAGCTGAACAGCATGATCGAAGCTCTGGTAAAAGCGATGAAGGGAGAATAAGATATGGCAAGCAAGGAGTACGAAGCAGTCCTGAAAATGCTGCTTGAAGCTGTGCAGACTGCTAACGGCAACAGGGCAAAGGACCCGGATGAAGTTCCGGTAGGGATTTCAAACCGCCATGTACACCTTTCTCAGGCCGATCTGGAGATGCTGTTCGGAACAGGATATCAGCTCACACCGATAAAAGATCTGTCACAGCCTGGACAGTTCGCCTGCAAGGAGACTGTTACCATATGCGGACCTAAGGGCGCTATAGAAAAGATCAGAGTGCTGGGACCTGTGAGAAGCAAATCGCAGATAGAGATATTGGCGGGAGACGGATTCAAGCTTGGAATAAAAGCACCGGCGAAGCTGTCAGGTGATCTGGCGGGAACACCGGGAATCACGATAGTCGGCCCTAAGGGCAGTGTTCAGACAGCCGAAGGCGTGATCGTGGCTCAGAGGCATATACATATGACTCCTCAGGATGCACAGGCTTACGGCGTACACGATGGACAGATCGTGAAAATCAGTGTAGACGGCCCGAGAGGCGGAATCTACGGAAATGTGGCTATAAGAGTTACGGATACATCGGCTCTTGACTGCCACATCGATACGGAAGAAGCGAACGCTATGGGCGTTGGCTCATCAACAAAAGTTAAAATTATTAAGTAAAATAAAATCAATAAGTTATATTTTTGAGAAATCAATTTTATATCAGGGAGGAAATTAAAATGACTAAGAACGAAGCATTGGGAATGATCGAAACTAAAGGTTTGGTAGGCTCAATCGAGGCTGCAGATGCTATGGTAAAGGCTGCTAACGTATATCTTATCGGTAAAGAGTTCGTAGGCGGAGGACTCGTAACAGTCATGGTAAGAGGTGACGTAGGTGCTGTAAAGGCTGCTACAGATGCTGGTGCTGCTGCTGCTCAGAGAGTAGGCGAACTGCTGTCAGTACACGTTATCCCACGTCCTCATGCAGAAGTTGAAGATATACTTCCGCAGAAATAAGCTGAAACGCTTAAAAGGCAGATAATTGGGAGGTGGATATGCGAGATATCCACCTCTCGCTATATAACGGAAACAGTAAGGTTTTAAGGTTTATCGGAGAATTGGTAAAATGAACGGAAAACAAAAGATCTGCAATGATGCCGATATTAGTTTGAAGAATTACATAGAGTGTTTTGACTGTAATATATCCCATCACAGGATGGTAAACCAGGAAAATAAGTGCGGCTATGGGCTGGAGGGAGTTTGCTGCAGATTGTGTTCCAATGGACCATGCAGGCTTTCACCGGCAAGACCGAAAGGCGTCTGCGGCGCGGATGCGGACACGATAGCTGCAAGAAATTTCCTGCGGCAGGTAGCTGCGGGATCTGGATGTTATATCCATGTAGTGGAAAATGCGGCCATGGAGCTGGCGGAGATAGCGTCAAAGAGGGCTCCTATCAAGGGAGAAAAGGCGCTGAACCGTCTTGCGGGTGCACTTGGCATCGATGCTTACAGCAATTGGGAAAAGGCCGGTAAGATCGCTGAGATGGTATTGAAAGATCTGAGGAGACCTATCGGTGAACAGGCTGAACTTATTGAAAAAATAGGGTATCCAAAGAGAGTTGAAGCATGGAAGGATCTCGGGATAATGCCGGGAGGTGCGAAGGATGAGGTTTTCAATGCTGTCGTAAAGACATCCACAAACCTCAATTCGGATCCGGTAAATATGCTTCTTCATTGTCTCAGACTGGGGATATCGACCGGTATATACGGACTCGTCCTTACCAATATGCTCAATGACATAATCATGGGAGAGGCTGAGATAGGATTTGATCCGGTAGGGCTGAGGACTATAGATCCCGAATATATCAACATCATGATCACAGGACATCAGCATGCGTTCTTTGGAGATTTGGAAGAATATCTCGCAGGCCGGGAAGCGGTAAAAGCTGCTGAACAGGCTGGAGCGAAGGGTATAAAAATCGTAGGCTGCACCTGCGTAGGACAGGATTTTCAGCTCAGAAAGGCGGCGGGGACAGGCGTTTTCTGCGGCCATGCCGGAAACAACTACACCAGTGAAGCCGTATTGCTGACGGGATGTGTGGATCTCGTAGTCAGTGAGTTCAACTGTACGCTTCCTGGTATAGAGCCGATCTGTGACGAGCTGAATATACCTCAGATATGTTTGGACGATGTGGCGAAGAAAGCTAATGCTGAGTATGTGAAATACAGCTATAAAGAGAGAAGAGACATCAGTAAGAGGATCGCTGACGCTGCGGTAAAAGCATACGGCCAGAGAAAATCGAGGAGAAATAATCCGATGAAAGATCACGGATATCCTGACGCAATAACAGGTGTGACGGAAGTTACTCTCAAAGAATTCCTCGGAGGAAGCTACGGACCTTTGATCGATCTGATAAAGCAGGGTAAGATCAAGGGTATCGCCGGAGTAGTAGGCTGCTCAAATCTGAGAGCGAAGGGTCATGACGTGTTCACCGTAGAACTGGCCAAGGAACTGATTGCCAAGGATATAATCGTATTGTCGGCAGGATGTACCTGCGGCGGACTGGAAAATTGCGGTTTGATGAGTCCGGCAGCAGCAGAACTGGCAGGACCGGGTCTAAAAGAAGTATGCCAGAGTCTTGGTATACCTCCGGTACTGAACTTCGGACCGTGTCTTGCTATAGGCCGAATGGAAGCAGTCGCAGGAGAGATCGCAGCAGAACTGGGAATAGATATACCTCAGCTTCCTGTAGTGATCTCAGCTCCTCAGTGGCTTGAAGAGCAGGCGCTGGCTGACGGTGCATTTGCGCTGGCTCTCGGATTTACGCTTCATCTGGGATTGCCGCCTTTCGTAACAGGCAGTCCTGTTATACTGGATGTTCTCACTGAACAGATGAAAAGCCTTACGGGAGGAAAGCTGATCGTGGATACAGATATCAAATCTGCCGCTAACCAGCTTGAATCTGTAATAATGGATAAGCGAGAGGGTATAGGCTTGTAGAAAGGTGGGAGATTATGAGTGCTGAACGATATGACAGATACGTATCTGTCTCCGGCAACAACCCGGCTATCGTGAAAAACCCTGATCTGTGTGTGGCCTGCGGACATTGTCTGGCAGTATGTCAGGAGCAGATCGGAGTATCGGGGAAAACATGGGAGATCCCGGGAGCCGAAGCGGAAAACAACTGCATAGGCTGCGGTCAGTGCAGCGCAGCATGTCCGGAAGAAGCGATAAAGCTCAGATCGGAGATCGACATGGTTAGAGCAGCTGTGAATGATCCGTCGAAGACCGTTATTTTTTCCACGTCACCTTCTGTCCGTGTCGGTATAGGAGATGCTTTTACCGATGTGGCAGGAACTTATTCGGAAGGAAAGATGGTTTCGGCAATAAAAGATCTGGGAGCGGATTACGTGCTTGACGTGACATTTTCCGCAGATCTCACTATTATTGAAGAGGGATGCGAACTCATAAGCCGAATTCTGACCGGGAGCGGACCGCTGCCGCAGTTTACAAGCTGCTGTCCTGCCTGGGTGAAATACGTGGAAGAGTATTACCCTGAATACATTCCGAATCTCTCGTCAGCTAAAAGTCCTATAGGGATGCAAGGCGTGACGATAAAGACTTATTTTGCCGCCAAGATGGGGCTGAATCCCCTCAATATCGTAACGGTGAATGTTACTCCGTGTACGGCGAAGAAAGCTGAGATAAGGCGTCCGGAGCTAAACGACGCGGGAAAACTGCTTGGCAGACCGGATATGCGTGATAACGATTACGTTATCACGACTAAAGAGCTGGCTCAGTGGATGGATGAAGACGGCATTGAATTTGAAAGTCTGCCGGACAGCGATTTTGATTCCATGCTTGGAAAAGGTTCAGGCGCCGGAGTGATTTTCGGAAACACGGGAGGAGTTATGGAGGCGGCGCTGAGAATGGCGTACGGAAGCCTTACTGGAAGAAAACCTCCTGAAGCTCTTTTCGATCTGGAACCTGTGCGCGGTATGCAGGGTGTTAAGGAAGCCTCTGTAGATATAGACGGAACGGTAGTGAAAGTAGCGGTAATATACGGAACAGCTAACGCAGCTGAATTCCTTGAAGGCGATATTTCCGGATATCATTTCATTGAGGTAATGACGTGTCCGGGCGGATGTATAAGCGGCGCGGGGCAGCCTCAGATGAACAGGATACCGGTAACAAACGATATAAGGCTCAGCAGGATAAAGAGCATGTACAGCGAAGATGCGTCTATGAGTCTGAGAAATTCTGTGGATAATCCTGAAGTAAACCGGGTATATGCAGAGTTTTACGGAAAGCCTCTGGGAGAACTTCCGGAGAAACTTCTTCATACGAGTTATCAGGCGAAAAATCCGTCGATGACGGTAGATTCAGGAAACAGAGGGAGTTGGTAAGGAATGAAAAATTTCAGTATAAGTACAAATGTGTATTTTGGAGAAAACGCCCTTAGCATTTTGGATGAAATAAAGGACGGGAGCGTGCTTATCGTATGCGATGAGTTCATGGAATCCTCTGGGATCGTAGATAAGATAAAAGAACACCTCGCTTCATGCCGGGTATACGTATTTTCAAAGGTGATCCCGGACCCGCCTATTGAGATAGTATCGGAAGGCATCAAGTGTCTTTCGGAATGTGGCGCTGACATAATGATCGCGGTAGGAGGCGGCTCGTCCATAGATGCGGCTAAAGCAATAAGAGAGCTGGCAGGGCGTCTGGGGATCGCCAGGATCGATGAATGTTACGCTATCCCGACGACAAGCGGTACAGGATCGGAAGTTACAAGATTTTCTGTTATTACCGACGCCAATAAGGGTATCAAGTATCCGCTGGTAAATGATTCTCTGCAGCCAATGGTGGCTATATTGGATCCGGAACTGGTGGAAAGCGTACCGCCGGCTATCACCGCGGATACAGGCATGGATGCACTGACTCATGCGCTGGAGTCCTATGTTTCCACGGATTCCAATGATTTTACAGATGCCCTTGCGGAGAAAGCGGTGACGCTGCTTGTGAAGTTCCTTCCTTTCGCGTACGCCCATGGAGATGATCTCGAAGCAAGAGAAAAGGTGCATAACGCCGCATGTCTTGCTGGTATGGCTTTCAATAAAGTAGGACTGGGGATCTGCCACAGTATTGCCCATACTGTAGGTGGAAAATTCCATATTTCTCATGGCAGGAGCAATGCTATGTTACTGCCTTATATCATCGAATTCAATGCTCACTTGGACGGGCCTGAAGAGACGCTGTGCGCCCGCAAGTATCAGCGTATGGCGAAGCTGATAGGTATTCCTTACAGTAATGTTCCGCTGGCTGTAAACAGCCTTGTGAGGAAGATCAGAGAAATGAACAGGCTTTTCGGAATCCCGGAAAACTTGAAAAAACTCAATATCAGCAGAGCTGATGTGATGAAAGTTAAAGATCAGATGACATCGGCAGCTATGAATGATATCTGTACTAAGACGAATCCAAGAGCCGTTACCGTCGATGATCTGGAAAAAATCATCGGAAAGATAGCACCAATGTAGTGCAGATGCTGCAGAATGTTATTTTAAAATCTTGTTTTTACGATAAATTCCCGAAGGTTTTACCCTTCGGGAATTGCTTTTTCTTTCTGGCGGGTTTAGAAGATATTGCTTTCGGGCAAATCAAAAAGCAGTATTGACATCTTAAAAAGCAAGTGATAATATAATGCCATATCAATAGTACAAACCGAAGACGAGGAAGTAAAACTGAGGTACGGTTTCGAAGAGAGTCCGGGATGGTGGGATCCGGATAAATGCAGTTTCAGTAAATGGGCCTCTGAGGGCGAGGTGAAAGGAAGACAAAGGTTTACGAGTAGCTGAGACGTGATGCCGGCGTAACGGGCAGGGAGTGTGACGGCACTCTGCAGAGAGAATGCGATATGCATTAAACAAGGTGGCACCGCAGGCTAACGCTTGTCCTTGAGTAAGGATAAGCGTTTTTTTATGTCCTGCCCAAATCTTTGATTTGGCGCGCAGGACAAACGCAAAGACCGCAGCGCTTCAGCGCGTGGCGGTCTACTGTGGAAAATGTCCTGCCCAAATCTTTGATTTGGCGCGTAGCAGGTGCTCTTTGCAGGGACTCCTGAATATCAGAATATCCACAGGATGCAAAGAAAGAGAGGAAGAAAATGAAGAAAAAAACTTTAGGCGTTTTGATGGCTGTGCTTATGGCGATGACCGTACTGTTTACGGGATGCGGCGGGGGAAGCAGCAGCGGCGGAGACGATGTAATCAAGATCGGACTTGTTCAGCTCGTTGAACATACGTCGCTTGACCAGATAAGAGAGTCTATAATCGATCAGCTTGAAGAAGAGGGTTATGTAGACGGAGAGAATATCGAGATAGACTATCAGAATGCACAGAATGAACAGTCAAACCTGAAAACGATATGCCAGGGGTTCGTTGCAGATGACGTTGACGTGATAATCGCTATCACTACACCGGCGGCGCAGGTAGCGATGGGCGAGACGGATGAAATACCTATCGTATTTTCGGCAGTGACCGATCCGGTCGCATCGGAAGTAGTAGCAGATCTTGAAAATCCGGGCGGAAATGTTACAGGAACCTCAGATGCTATTTCAGTCGATCAGATAATGTCGCTGGCTGATGAAATCACACCTGGATACAAAACTATCGGAGCGCTTTACAATTCGAGCGAAACAAATTCAGTATCCGTAGTTGAGGATCTTAAAGAATACGCCGAAGCAAACGGGCTTAAAGTTGAAGAAGCTGCAATAACCAGCGCTAATGAGATCCAGCCGGCAGCACAGAATCTTGCGAAAAAATGTGATATAGTTTTCTCACCTATAGACAATACGGTAGCTTCTTCCATAGCAACTGCCAACGATGTGTTCATAGAAAACAAGATACCGTTTTATGTTGCAGCTGATTCAATGGTAAAGGACGGCGCATTGGCTACATGCGGTATAAATTATGAAGAACTCGGCCAGGAAACGGCAAACATGGCTATAGAGATAATAAACGGCGGAGATCCTGCTTCAATGCCTGTAAAGACTATGGAAGATCTGGGAGTATACATCAACAGCGAAACAGCGGACAGCTTAGGAATAGAGATACCTCAGTCAGTACTCGACAGAGCAACTGATCTTGCTAAAGAAGATTTATAAGTTTTAAAGGAAGATTTGCAGTATGTTAATAGTTACTTTACTTGAAGCGTTAGAACTGGGGCTGATATATTCAATATTGGCCCTGGGCGTATTTTTATCATTCAGGACTCTCAATACTCCTGATTTGACAGTTGACGGCAGCATAGTTACAGGTGCTGCGATTTCTGCGGTCATGTGCACGGCAGCGGCGGAAATGTCTCCGGCAGTTCAGGGGCTGGTGTGTGTTGCAGGACTTTTACTGGCATTTGTTTTCGGCATGGGTGCAGGAGCGATAACTGCTCTGCTCAATACAAAATTGAAAATACAGCCGCTTTTGGCAGGTATACTTGTGATGCTGGGTATATATTCAATAAATCTGCGTATACAGGGAAAAGCAAATGTAAACCTGACGTCAACGCCTACTATCTACGATATGGCAGAGGAAAAACTCGGCGGTTTCCAGTGGAGCTCAATAATCCTGGGCATCATAATAGCAGTAATAATAATATTGCTCATGTACGGCTTTCTCAAGACCCGTAAGGGGTTTGCGCTGAGGGCAACAGGAGACAACGAGGAAATGGTAAGAGCCGCAGGCATAAGCAGCGACAACATGAAGCTGCTCGGTCTTTCGGTATCCAATGGACTTGTAGGACTTGCCGGAGGGCTTCTTGCACAGTATCAGGGATATTCGGATGTAGGCATGGGAACAGGAATGGTAGTCATAGGACTTGCCTCTGTTATCATAGGTGAGGTGCTCTTTGGAACGAAGAGCCTCATGAGGAGACTTGTAGCAGTGGCTCTGGGAGCTATAGTATACAGGATGGTAATAGGTGTGGCTCTTTATCTCGGTATGCCGCCTACAGACCTCAAGCTGGTTTCGGCGGTCATCGTTACGATAGCTCTTGCTATGGGAATGATGGGAGAAAGTTTCTCCTTCAGATCATTTAGAAAAAAGACCGCGAAGGGGGATGGAGGAAAATGATAAAAATAGAAAAACTCACTAAAACCTTCGGTAAGGGAACGATAAATGAGATGAAAGCTCTCGACGAAGTGGATTTTCACGGAAAAGCGGGAGATTTCATAACTATAATAGGAAGCAATGGCGCAGGCAAATCCACTCTGATGAATTCTATCGCAGGTGTTTTCCCCGTTGACAGCGGCAAAGTTATTCTTGACGGCAACGATGTAACGAAGCTTGCAGAGCACAGGAGGGCGAAGTATATAGGACGTGTATTTCAGGATCCGATGAAAGGCACGGCATTTGACATGACCATAGAAGAGAACCTTTCCATTGCATACAACAAGATGCGAAAGAGGGGACTGCAGCCGGGCATAAGCAGAGCGGACAGAGATCTTTTCCGGGAAAAACTCAGTCTGCTCAAAATGGGGCTTGAAGACAGAATGAAAGAAAAGGTACGGCTTCTTTCCGGAGGTCAGAGACAGGCGCTTACGCTGTTCATGGCGGTCATAGCAAAACCGAAGCTGCTGCTTTTGGATGAGCATACGGCTGCCCTCGATCCTTCGGCTGCTCAGAAAGTCCTTGAGCTTACGGATTATTTCGCAGATGACGAAAATATGTGCACGATGATGATCACCCATAATATGAAAGCTGCTCTGGAGCACGGCAACAGGACGATACTTATGGAGTCGGGACGCATAGTCATGGATATAACAGGTAAAGAACGCGATGAAATGACTGTGGAAAAACTCGTTGAAAAATTTGAAATAGATAATGACAGGATGCTTTTGTAGTGCTCGCAGCACGATACTGATGCAGAGATTAGATCAGCAGATGTGAAATACATATACTCACGTCTGCTGATTTTGCTTATTTATTTTTACAGCGGGAAATGGTATACTAAAAAAACGATATGCGTATAAATACCATATTTGATTTAAGGAGGAAAGGATTTTGAGACGTAATTTAGATATTTCAATGTGGATACTTATCGCCTTGCTGGCGTTTACTTCGATAAGAGCGGGCGCGTTCAGCGATCCTATGGGCTGGCTTATGGATAAGTTATTGCTTTTGCCGGGAATAGTGCTGGGACTTTCAATGCATGAATATGCTCACGCAAAGGTGGCGTATAAGCTGGGAGATCCTACCCCTAAGATGCAGGGACGCGTTACGGCAAATCCTATGGCGCACATAGATCCTCTGGGATTTGCGGCGTTGATATTCGTCGGCTTTGGATGGGGCGTTCCGGTGCAGATAAATCCGGCTAATTTTAAAAAGCGAAGACGGGATGAACTTCTGGTATCAGTGGCGGGAGTTGCGATGAACCTTGTGATAGCTGTGGTATTTGCTCTGATTGCACGAATGCTGATAGTTGTTTTGGGATATGAATTCCTGTCGGGAAGCTTCGGATATGTGCTGTGGATGGTAGTCATAGATGTGATAATAATAAATCTTGCTCTTATGATATTCAATCTGATACCTTGTCCGCCTCTCGACGGATTTTCCATAATATCCGAAATATTCAACATCAAGCATACTGATTTTTACTGGACTCTTTATCGTTATGGAAACTGGATACTCGTAGGACTTATAGTGTTCAATATAACGGGAATGATACTTTCGCCATGTCTCAACTTCCTTTACAATCTGTTGAGCACATGGATAATATTTTAGCGCAGGAGAAGATTATGACTGATTATCTTGAAAAACTAAACAAAGAACAGAAAGAAGCGGCTGCATATACTGAAGGGCCGCTCCTTATTTTGGCGGGCGCCGGAAGCGGGAAAACCAGCACCATGACTCACAGGATAGCTTATATGATAGCTGAAAAAAATGTGAATCCATACAATATACTGGCTGTGACTTTTACAAACAAAGCCGCTAAAGAAATGAGGGACAGGGTGGAGAGCCTCATAGGGTCGTGTTCGGATATGTGGATACTGACCTTTCATTCGGCGTGTCTCAGAATACTTAGGATGCATGCGGATGTGCTTGGATACGGCAGAGATTTTGCGGTCTATGATCCGACGGACCAGAAGACTCTGATAAAAAACATTTCAAAGGAAATGAATATAGATACTAAGAAATTCACCCCGTCGTATTTTCTTTCAATAATCGGCAAGTGCAAGGAACAGAGAGTGTCTCCTGAAGATTACAGGAAGATAAACGGGGACGATATCAAAAACGAGACCGTATGTAAAGTATACGAAAGATACGAAAGAACTTTAAAGAAAAACAATGCGATGGATTTTGACGATCTGCTGCTCAATGCTGTAAAGCTGTTCGAACGGGATGAAACAGTGCTTTTAAAGTATCAGAACAGATTCAGATACATAATGGTAGATGAATATCAGGATACAAACCAGCTTCAGTATATGTTTGTCAAGATGCTGGCAGAGGCGCATAACAACATATGTGTAGTAGGTGATGACGATCAGTGTATATATCAGTGGAGAGGCGCCGATATACGCAATATATTGGAGTTTGAAAAGGATTTCGATGACGTAAAAGTCGTGAAGCTTGAACAGAATTACCGATCTACTTCAACCATACTTGAAGCGGCGCATTCCGTCATAGAAAACAACAGGAGCAGGAAGAAGAAGAAACTGTGGACACAGCGAGGCTCGGGAGAAAAAATAACCTACTACCGGGGAAGCGACGAACGGGATGAAGCGTATTTTGTGGCGGGAGAGATAAAAAGACTGAAGACGAATGACAGGAAATACAGCGATTTTGCCATACTTTACAGAACCAATTCCCAGTCGAGAACTTTTGAAGAAGCGCTGTCCAGACGCGATATACCGTACAGAGTCCTTGGAGGACTGAGATATTACGACAGAAAAGAAATAAAGGATATGATGTGCTATATGCGTCTCGTGCAGAACAATGCAGATGATCTGGCGCTTATGAGAGTGATAAATGAGCCTAAAAGAGGGATCGGAGGCAAAACCATCGAAAAGCTGAGAGCGTTGTCTAATGTAAGAGGAGAAAGCCTGTTTCAGACGCTTCTGGATGATGAAGTTACCGGCTCGTTTTCGGGAAAAGTGTCCTCCAATATAAGAGAATTTGCGGAGATGATCAGACAGTTTTCGGAAGAGCAGAGCAACTTGAGAGTTTCCGATCTTTATGACGGACTTCTTGTGAAGTCAGGATATCTGAAAGCGCTTGAAGATCAAAACACGCTGGAAGCGGAAAGCCGTATAGAAAATCTTATGGAGTTCAAATCGGTAATATACGATTATGAAAAGGATGATCCGGATATAACACTGGCGGAATTCATGGAAAGAATAGCGCTGCTGGCGGAAGTGGATAATCATGATTCCGATGAGAACGCGGTAGTGCTCATGACTATGCACAGTGCAAAGGGACTTGAATTTCCCTTTGTTTTCATGCCGGGGATGGAAGACGGATTGTTCCCGGGATGGCGTGCCCTTGACAGAGAAGACGGACTTGAGGAGGAACGCAGACTGTGTTACGTGGGAATAACGAGAGCTAAGGAGCGTCTATGGCTTACAAGTGCGGAACAGAGGACTCTATACGGTAAAACGGATTATACGAGGGAATCACAGTTTTTAAGAGAGCTGGATAAAAAACTGATAACAGGGGATGCTGTATTTGAGAAGAAAAAAACCAGCAATGCAGCCTTTACGGACGGAGTAAGATCGCCTGAGCCTTTCAGACCTTTTGATCAGCTGAAGTATGCCAGACAGCAGACGAAAAAAACAGCCGATATGATGACACAGGATATAAATGAAGGTGACAGAGTATCCCATCCGAAGTTCGGAGAAGGGTTGGTGCTGGAATGTGACGGCAAAATAGCTTCGGTCGAATTTGATTCGGGAGTGAAAAAACTTGCAGTAGGCTTTGCGCCTATCAAAAAAATACAAGCGTAGATGAAAAGGAAGACGGATATGGATGACAAGAGACGTTTGATGGAAGAAAAAGCAGCTCTGCTCAATGAAGCTTCGAAGGCATACTATCAGGATGACCGGGAGATAATGTCAAACCAGGAATATGACAGGATATACGATGAACTTGAAGCGCTTGAGAAAGAAACCGGTATAGTGCTGGCGTCAAGTCCCACGGCAAAGGTGGGATATGCGGCAGTAGATACTCTTCCCAAGGAAAGACATCCTCAGCCTATGCTTTCTCTCGATAAGACTAAAGATACACAGGCTCTCAAAGAGTGGCTCGGAGATAAACAGGGACTTTTGTCATGGAAGCTTGACGGACTCACCATCGTATTGACGTATAGTAGCGGAAAACTTGAAAAAGCTGTTACCAGAGGAGACGGCACAGTAGGTGAAGTCATCACCAATAATGCAAAGGTATTCGACAATATTCCCCTTGTGATACCGGAAAAGGGCGAGGTGGTCATCAGAGGGGAAGCGGTGATAAGCTATAAAGATTTTGAAGATATAAACAGGACTATAGGAGATGCTGACGCCAAGTATAAAAATCCGAGGAATCTTTGCAGCGGTACTGTAAGGCAGCTCAACAATGAAATAACGGCGAAAAGACATGTAAAATTCTACGGGTTTCATCTTGCCGGAGGCGGAAGTTTCACTACGAGACGCGAACAGATGGAGTTCATGAAGTCTCAGGGATTTGAAACAGTGGAATACGTGCTGACGGATGCAGGGAAAATAGAAGAGGATGTTGCTCGTTTTGAAAAAAATATAGAGAATCTGCCGGTGCCTTCCGACGGACTGGTGCTGATATATGACGATATAGCGTACGGCGAATCATTGGGCAGCACGGCTAAGTTTCCGAGGGATTCTATAGCATTCAAATGGAAGGATGAGATGAAGACCACTCGTCTGAGGGAGATACTGTGGAATGTTTCGAGAACAGGATTGATAAATCCCATCGCCATATTCGAGCCGGTACAGCTTGAGGGTACTACTGTGAGCCGTGCTTCGGTGCACAATCTCAGTATAGTCAGAGAGCTGAAGCTTGGCATAGGAGATGAAATAAAAGTATATAAGGCAAACATGATAATACCTCAGATAGCGGAGAATCTCACTGAGAGCGGACCTGCTGAGCCTCCGCGGAATTGTCCTGTGTGCGGCAGCAAAACATATATAGAAAAAGATAATGGTGTTGAAACTCTGCATTGTCCGAATCCTGACTGCCCGGCAAAGAAGATAAAGGCTTTCAGTCACTTTGTAAGCAGGAATGCTATGAATATAGAAGGGCTTTCCGAAGCAACGCTGGAAAAATTCATAGACGAGGCGATGATAAAAAGCTTTGCGGATGTTTTCAGACTGAGCCGATATAAGGATCGTATAATCGCGATGGAGGGTTTTGGTGAAAAGTCTTACGAACGTCTTGCGAACGCCGTGAAAAAAGCGTCAAAAACGACGCCGGCAAGACTGCTTTTGGCTCTCGGGATACCTAACATAGGAGCGGCGAATGCCAGGATGATATCGGAATTTTGTGAGAACAAATGGGACAGGATAAGCAATCTGAATACAGATGAACTCCTGTCTGTAGACGGTATCGGAGAGATCATGGCAGAAGAGTATACGGCTTTTTTTTCGGATGATAAGAATAAGCAGGAGATAGATGAACTTTTAAAGGAAATTACGCTGGATGAATCGTATTTGTCAAAAAGCGGCGGCAGACTTGAAGGACTTGGATTTGTAGTGACGGGAACATTAAAGCACTTTGAGAATAGAGAAAAGCTTAAAGAGCTCATCGCAGAGGAAGGCGGCAAAGTCAGTTCGGCGGTCAGCAAAAAGACCGATTATCTTATAAATAACGATGCGGATTCATCTTCATCTAAAAACAAAAAAGCTGCGGAGCTGGGGATACCGGTGATAAGTGAAGATGAATTTTTAAAACTGCTGGATAAAAATTGAGGGAGAGATGCGCTATGATACTTGAAACAGGTAAACTTGACAGCGATATATTGAAAAAACTCGTGTTTGACAAGATAAAATACAGAAGCGAGGAAGTCAGAGTCAGGCCGGGTATAGGGGAAGACTGCGCTGTAGTGGAGTTCGGAGATTATGAGTGCGTGATGTCTACTGATCCTATCACATCGGCTGTAAACGATATAGGCCGGCTTGCCATACATATAACATGCAATGACATAGCGTCTAACGGAGTACATCCCCTTGGAATAATGCTTGCAGTGATGCTGCCGGAGGGAACGACAGATCAGGACGTGGAATACATAATGGGACAGGCTGCTGAGACTGCGGCCGAGCTGAATGTTGAGATCATAGGAGGACATACGGAGATAACGCCTGCTGTCAATCAGCCTGTAATAGTTTCTACGGCAGTGGGCAAGGCCTTGAAGGGAGGATCTCAAAGCGGCAATGAAATGGAGCCGGGAGATCATATAATGATGACAAAATCCGCAGGTCTTGAAGGAACCGGGATCATAGCGTGCGATTATGAGCAGAAATTAAAAGAAGTTTTGAGCGAAGATGAACTTATCAGAGCGAAATCATTTCTGGATAAGGTGAGCGTAGTAAAGGAAGGGACTGCTGCGGGACAGGTCGGTACTCACGGTATGCACGATATTACAGAAGGCGGGATACTCGGAGCCGTCTGGGAGATGTGTCAGATATCGGAGCGAGGCGCTGTTGTATGGAAAGACAGGATACCGATTGAAAAAGAAACTGAAAAAGTGTGCAGATTTTTTGATATAGACCCTCTGAGACTGATATCCAGCGGGGCCATGGTGATCATTGTTCCGAAAGACAAAGCGGATTTAATGGAGCAGACTATGAAATCGGCGGGGGTCGAGTGCAGTATGATCGGAAAGATAGAAGAGAAAGAAAAAGGGATAATGCTGGAAGACGGAGGAGAATTTAAAGAAGTAGAACCTCCGTATGCGGATGAGATATATAAGGTAGTTGGGAAAGAATGATTCTATAGTGAATTATAAAAATGAAAAAGCGATTCAAAATCAAATTGAAATTTTGAGTCGTTTTTTATTTTTTGAAAAAAATTGCTTTTGAGTGAAAACGGATACAGTCATATGGCTTTTTTAAACCCTTGTAAATTCAATGTTTATAGAAGATTGTCAAAAAAAAGATAATTTTACTTTAGGTAAATGATGATGTTGGCACGCAGATTGCTTATATTATAGTGCGAAAGACAAAAAACGACGGAAATCGACGTTGAATATAAATTTGGAGGAAGGGCAAATGTCAGATATTAAAAAACCGCTCAGCGGACTGAAAGTTTTAGATTTTACAAGAGTTTTTTCCGGACCGTACTGCACGATGATGTTAGGTGATCTCGGCGCGGAGATAATAAAAGTAGAAAGAAAAGGTGTAGGAGATGAGACCCATTATTTTGCACCAATGAAAAATGACGAAAGCGGATACTTTACTTATTTCAACAGAAACAAAAAAAGTCTGACTCTCGACCTCAAAGCACCGGAAGCAGTAGAGATAGTCAAGGAGCTTGCCGGATGGGCAGATATAGTAGTGGAAAACTTTTCACCGGGTGTGGTGGACAGACTCGGAATAGGATATGAGGATCTGAAAAAAGTGAATCCGAAAATAATATACGGCTCCATATCAGGTTTCGGTCAGACTGGACCGTATAAGAAAAAACCCGCTTACGACATAGTATGTCAGGCGATGGGCGGATTCATGTCTCTCACAGGAGAAAAAGGAGGTACGCCTTATAAAGTAGGACCTTCTGTAGTAGATGCGCTTGCAGGAATACATATGGCCTTTGCCATCATGTCCGCAGTACATCACAGAGACAGGACAGGAGAAGGACAGTTCGTGGACGTAGCTATGATGGATACAGCATTTTCTGTTCTTGAAAACTTCGTGGTTACAAAGACCATCACAGGAGAAGCTCCAACGAGAAACGGCAACGCTAATCTGGGATCAGCGCCTTTCAATTCTTTCAGAACAAAAGACGGATACGTTACTATAGCATGCGCTAATAACGGATTGTTCAAAAAACTGGTTAAAGCCATCGGAAGAGAAGATCTTCTGGAAGTTGAAAAATATAAAGAAAATCATTTGAGAAAAGCTAATGAAGAGACTCTCAATCCTGAAATAGAAAAGTGGACACTTCAATACAATACGGATGAAGTGGTTAAAATACTGGATGCGGCAAGTGTCCCTGTAGGACCTATCCTTGGTATTGATGAGCTTGTGGAAGATCCTCAGATAAAAGCCAGGGATATGCTGGTGGACATAACTCATCCTATACTTGGAAAAGTAAAATACCCTGGAAATCCGATAAAGTTCTCAGAAACATCGGATCTGAGCTTCGAAAGCGCGCCTCTTCTTGGAGAGCATAATGACTACGTCCTGAAAGACGTGCTCAAGATGAGCGAAGAGAAGATAAGCGAGCTTAAGGAAAAAGATATTTTTTAAAGATTTTATCGGGTCAGAGGTTTTCTCTGCCGATGAAATAAATATGTGAAACAGGCGCGGCTTAGTGCTTTGAGAAGAACCTGCCGGATGAATTCCATACATTTAATCAAAGCGAACACGTATCAAACACATATTAAAAGTTAAAATTTTCAGGTCTCCTACAAAGAAAGGAGCCGTGCCATGCACATCAAATTAGTCTCCATTTTAATCCATGAAAGTCATTATACAGGAGTATGCGGTCTGCTGTTCGCAGGCTGCTGCTCTGGATGACAGTCATTTGGAGAATAAATATAAATTATAACACACAACATAACAGATTTAAGTAAAAAGCATTTTCTTTACTTAATTTAGTACTCCTTTTTTAGGTATCCGATAACGGACAGGTCGGATATCTAAAGAAGGAGACTCCGGGTCAGGAGCCTCGGAAAAATCATAAGATTTAATTTAAGGAGGGAAATATGGATTTTTCATTAAAGGGCAAGACGGCTGTATTAGTCGGAGGAAGCAAAGGTCTTGGATTCGGCATGGCTACAGGTCTTGCTGAGGCAGGCGCAAACATAGTTCTGGTGAGCAGACATCAGGACCAGCTTGATGAAGCTGCTGCAAAGATAACTGCAGAGACTTCAAATGAGAACGTAGTTGGTTTTGCTACCGACATAACGTCCATCGAAAACATCAACGCTCTTGTTGAGAAAGTATGCGACAAATTCGGTCAGATCGACATTCTGTTCAACGGAGCCGGTGTGAACAAGAGATTTTCAGCTCTTGAGTTTACTGAAGCAGACTGGGACATAGTACAGGATACACAGCTTAAGTATGTATTCTTCATGTGTCAGGCAGTTGCTAAGCAGATGGTTGAAAAAGGAATCAAAGGCAAGATTATCAATATAGCATCGCTTACCAGCGAACTGGGACTTCCTAACATGATATCCTACTGCGCTGCAAAAGGCGCCATCGTGCAGATAACTAAAGCTATGGCGAACGAATGGGCTCAGTATGGAATAAATGTTAACGCTATAGGACCTGGATATTATGAGACAGAAATGACTGCTCCGCTTTTCAAGGATGAAAAGAGAAGAGCAGAACTTTTTGCGAGAATTCCTCAGAAGAGATTCGGACTTCCTTCGGATCTGGCAGGCGCTGCCGTATTCCTCGCATCGGAAGCATCCGATTATGTAACAGGTCAGGTTATTTATGTAGACGGAGGATTCCTCTGCTGCTAAAAATATACAATCTTAAATCTTTAAATAATTAAATCCAGTTTTATTAAAAAGGAGAGAAACCAAAATGATGAATGGAAATGAGTACAAGGAAAGTTTAAGAAAGATTCATCCTACCATCTATTACATGGGTGAAAAAATTGATTGCGTAGTAGATCATCCTATGACTGCACCGCACGTAAATTCAGCAGCAATGACTTATGAGCTTGCTTTTGATCCTATGTATGAGAACCTCATGACTGCAACTTCACATCTTACAGGCAAGAAAGTAAACAGATTTACGCACATACATCAGAGCACTGAAGATCTGGTAAACAAAGTAAAGATGATGAGAATGATAGCTCAGAAAACAGGTACATGTTTCCAGAGATGTGTAGGCTTTGATGCTATGAACGCTACATTCATCACTACATACAATATTGACAAGGATCACGGTACTGATTATCACAAGAGATTTACTGAATGGATGAAATACGTTCAGGAAAACGACCTTATGATAGCAGGTGCAATGACTGACGTAAAAGGTAACAGAAGCCTTAAGCCGTCACATCAGGAAGATCCTGACCTCTTTACTCACGTTGTCGAAAAGAGAGAAGACGGTATCGTTATCAGAGGAGCTAAAGCTCACATGACTGGTATGGCAAACTCTCATGAAATGCTCATACTTCCTACCACTAATCTTCTCCCTGGAGATGAAGATTATGCAATAGCATGTGCTGTTCCTGTAGATGCAGAAGGTGTTACACATATCTTCGGAAGACAGACTAACGATCAGAGAAGACTTCAGGGCGACATCGATACAGGAAACTCAGAATACGCTATCGTAGGCGGAGAAACTCTGACAGTGCTTGACAACGTATTCGTACCTTGGGAAAGAGTATTCATGTGCGGAGAGATCGAATATGCACAGGATTATGTTGCAAGATTCGCTGCATACCACAGACAGAACTACGGCGGATGCAAAGTAGGTAACTCGGATGTTCTCATCGGCGCAACTTCCCTCATCGCTAAGATGAATGGAACTAACAAGGCAAGCCACATCAAAGATAAGCTTATCGAGATGACTCACCTTGCAGAAACTATGTACTGCTGCTCACTGGCATGCTCATATGAAGGTGTTAAGGAAGAAGCAGGCAGCTACTATGTAAATACTCTGCTGGCAAATGAAGTAAAACTCAACTGCACGAGAAATATGTATGAGATCTCAAGACTGGCTCACGACATCGCAGGCGGATTCATAGCTACACTGCCTCACGAATGGGATCTTAAGAATCCTGAAACAGGAAAATGGATCGAGAAGTTCTTCGTAGGAAACGCAGAATACTCGGCAAAAGACAGAATAAAGATCGCAAGACTTCTTGAAAACATGTCCGGAGGTACAGCTCTTGCTGAATCAATGCACGGAGCAGGATCACCTCAGGCAATGAGAATAATGATACTCAGAGAATCCAACATGGAACAGAAGGAAAAACTTGCTGCGGCACTGGCTCACGTTGAACTGTAGGAAAACAGATGACTCAGCAAAGACCGAAGCAGGAAACAAATAGGAGGAATGAACATGAATGAAGTTGTAATAGTAGAAGGCGTTAGAACCGCTACAGGTGTGTTCGGCGGATCGCTCAGCAAGATTCCGGCACCGGTACACGGCGCTGAATGTGTAAAAGAACTCGTAAAAAGAACGGAAATAAAGCCGGAAGATATAGATGAAATAATCATTGGTACACATTTCCAGGCAGGAACCAAAGCAAACCCTGCAAGACAGTGCGGAATATATGCAGGTCTTCCTGATACGATTCCTGCTTTTACACCAAACAAAAACTGTGCTACCGCTATGAAAGCTATGCAGTGCGCAGCTCAGTCCATACAGGTAGGTGATAATGAAGTTGTTATCGCCGGCGGCTGTGAGACTATGAGCGCTATCCCTTATATCCTTCCTAAGGCAAGATTCGGATACAGAATGGGTCCCGGAACTATCGAAGACAGCATGCTCCATGACGGACTGGTTGACCCGTTCATGAATTACCACATGGGAATCACTGCTGAGAATGTAGCAGAAAAATGCGGTATAACAAGAGAAATGCAGGACAGATTCGCAGTAAACAGCCATAACAAAGCAGAAAAAGCATGGGCTGAAGGAAAATATGATCAGGATATCGTTCCTATCAAAACCAAGGTAAAGAGAGAAGAAGTCATCTTCGATCACGATGAAACATACAGAAAAGATGCTAAGTACGAGAACTTCGCTAAACTCAAGCCTATATTCAAGGAAGGCGGTACTGTAACAGCAGGAAATGCTTCTCCTATAAATGACGGCTCATGCGTGCTTCTCATGATGTCAGCTGAAAAGGCAAAGGCTCTTGGATACAAGCCTATCGCAAGATACGTTGCTGCAACATCCACAGCGCTCAGCCCGTCGATCATGGGTTACGCTCCTGTAAGTGCAGTTGAAAAACTGGAAAAGAAAACAGGTATCAGCAGATACGACGTAGGCCTTTACGAGCTCAATGAAGCTTTTGCAGCTCAGGCGGCTGCTTGCGTACAGGATCTTAAGCTGGATCCTGAAATCGTAAACGTAAACGGCGGTGCAGTTGCTCTCGGACATGCAGTAGGATGTACAGGAGCAAGGATCAGCCTTACGCTTATGAGAGAAATGAAGAGAAGACAGGTACAGTTCGGTATAGCTTCTCTCTGCATAGGCGGCGGACAGGCTATGGCGATGATGTTCGAACTGATTGATTAGTAGTTTGGAGGTAACCAGTATGACTGTTAAAAAATTATATGTAGTAGGTTCCGGAGCTATGGGCTCCGGAATCGCACAAACCGCAGCTTCTCATGGTATAGAAGTTATCATGAATGACATAAAGCAGGAATTTGTCGATAAAGGATATGCAAAGATCAAAAAGAGCCTTGAAAAAGCCGTAACAAAGGGCAGAATGACTGAAGAAGAAAAGGACGCAGCTCTTGCAAATCTTTCTACAAGCATTTCTTATGAAGATGCAAAAGATGCGGATATGGTGATCGAGGCAGCTACTGAGAATAAAGAGATAAAGCTCGGCATATTCAAGCAGCTTGATGAGATATGCAAGCCTGAGGCTATACTTGCATCGAATACATCATCTCTTCCAATTACGGAAATAGCAGCTGCTACGAAGAGGCCGGCTCAGGTAATAGGAACTCATTTCTTCAATCCTGTCCCTGCAATGAAACTTCTTGAGATAGTAATGGGACTTGAGACTTCGGACGAAACGTACAATGCTGCCCTTGCTCTTGGCGAACAGCTTGAAAAAGTAACGGTAAAGACTATAGATAAGGGCGGTTTCATAGTAAACAGACTGGTAGACCCATTCATCAACGAGGCTGTATTCATGCTTGAAGAAGGCGTGGGAACGGCTGAAGATATAGACAACGGATGCAAATTCGGTCTTAATCATCCGATGGGACCTCTTGCTCTCGGCGATATGATCGGCTGGGATGTAATGCTTGCAGTAATGGAAGTACTTTACTATGAATACGGTGATACTAAATACAGACCGGCACCTCTTATGAGAAGAATGGTGCGCGCTGGTCATCTTGGAGTTAAGACAGGTAAAGGTATCTACGATTATACGAAATAACGAGGTGTATCATGGAATACAAGAATATAATATTTGAAAAGAAAGACGGTATCGGATACGTTACCATGAACAGGCCTAAAGCATTGAACGCTCTCAATACAGATGTTCTGACAGAGCTTGACGATGTTTTCAGAGCTATAGATAAAGACGAAGAAGTAAAGATCGTCATCATAACAGGTGCAGGAAGAGCTTTTGTAGCGGGAGCAGATATAGCCCAGATGAGTGAGCTCAACGGAACAGAAGGAAGAGATATGACGATACAGGGTCAGCAGGTAATGGAACTCATAGAGTCCATAAACAAGCCTGTTATAGCTGCGGTAAACGGCTTTGCTCTTGGCGGCGGAAACGAGCTTTCCATGGCATGTGACATAAGGATCGCATCGGAAGCAGCGAAGTTCGGACAGCCTGAGGTAAATCTTGGAATAATACCGGGATACGGCGGAACGCAGAGACTGCCGAGACTGGTAGGCAAGGGAATGGCGAAGAAGCTGATATACAGCGCAGAGATGATAGACGCAGAAGAAGCATACAGAATAGGACTTGTAGATGAAGTAGTACCGGCAGAAGAGCTTATGGAAGCAGCAGAAAAGCTGGCAAAGACAATAATGTCGAAGGCGCCGATAGCAATAAAGATGGCGAAAGTAGCGATAAACAACGGAATGAACACTGACCTCAAGACAGGAGTGCAGTTCGAAGCGGAGGCATATACAAGCACATTCGTATCGGAAGACAGAGTTGAAGGCATGAAAGCTTTCGTAGAAAAACGTCCGGCAGAGTTTAAGAACAAATAAGATTTTCAGGAGGTCAATAATGGACTTTAAATTATCAAAGACACATTTGCTTCAGCAGGAGCTGTACCGCAAGTTCGCGGAGAACGAAATCAAGCCAATAGCAGAAGACA
>JABLTR010112900.1_pt1 | contig 98243 bp, 89 predicted proteins | sample 7160071 | NCBI WGS metagenome assembly JABLTR01 (sample SAMN14651230, study PRJNA627086) | human gut metagenome | isolation source: feces | host: Homo sapiens
GGCGTTTAGCTCAGGGGGAGAGCGCTTCCCTGACACGGAAGAGGTCAGAAGTTCAAATCTTCTAACGCCCACCAAATGTTCGCAGCTCAGAGGCTTAGCCTCTGAGCTGTTTTGTTTTGGTCGCCAAATGGGTCGCCAAGTTTCGAGTTTTTGATCTTCCGGGATGCTTCTCAGTAGTCATCCGAGGAAACTCTCATCTTCTCCGTTTGCATACACATATCTTTTAAGGATTCGTGCCGCGGTTGCATGAGGCACGGCAAGGCACGACCGCAACATGTTGGTCAAGCATAATCTTTTGGATTCTTTTGGCGTGAGCGGCTTGGTTTTGGTAGGATTTGTCAGCGGCGCGGTTGAGGGGGTTTCAAAACTGCCGTGCAGGTAGTCGAGCTGATAACGTTTTAGCACTCTGCCAAGAGCCCTTCATTTTTAATGCGTCTGCAAAATGACTAATTGCTTTGACCTGCTGAAACACTATATGTTGTGTTTGACCTAAAAAAAGAATACAGGATATAGATGCCTCTTTGTCGTATGATAGATGGCGGACAGAGAACGAAGACCTTAACTGCCTCTTTTGAACGTGTCCTTGAGCCGCTTGATCGGCTTCTGGGAATGTCCGCATGGAGGCTTATGGTTTATCGAGAACACAGATTGCGCGACGGCGCCGCAAGACAGGGGCAAGCCCTGCCGGGCATCGTTTGGCTCTGAAGCGCAATGAGGCTACGATGCGAAAGAGGCAAGAGGATGAAGATCATCAAGCGCAGCGGCACCGAGGTTGTCTTTGACATCGATAAGATCGTCAATGCCATCCGCGCCGCAAACTTGGAGGTCGAGGAGAGCTCTCGTCTTACCGACCGCCAGGTGGTTTATGCGGCGCAAAACGTCGCCGAGGCATGCGAGAACGCGGGCCACACCGTTTCGGTCGAGGAGATCCAGGATTTGGTCGAGGACGAGATCATGCGTCTCGACTGCTACGAGGTCGCCCGCCACTACATCATCTATCGCTATGTTCAGAGCCTGAAGCGCCAGAAGAACACGACCGACGACAAGATTCTGTCGCTGATCGAGTGCAATAACGAAGAGGTCAAGCAGGAGAACTCTAACAAGAACCCGACCGTCAATTCCGTCCAGCGCGACTATATGGCCGGCGAGATTTCAAAGGATCTGACTCAGCGTGTGCTGCTGCCCCAGGAGATCGTGGATGCCCACAATGAGGGCCTGATCCACTTCCACGATTCCGACTACTTTGCCCAGCACATGCATAACTGCGACCTGGTGAACCTGGAGGACATGCTCCAGAACGGCACCGTTATCTCGGGCACGCTGATCGAGAAGCCGCACAGCTTCTCGACTGCCTGCAACATCGCGACGCAGATTATCGCCCAGGTTGCTTCCTCCCAGTACGGCGGCCAGTCTATTTCGCTGACCCATCTTGCCCCGTTTGTTGAGGTGAGCCGTCAAAAGATTCGCGGCGAGGTTGCCCGCGAGCTCGAGGAGCTCGGTGTTTCGGCATCTGCCGAAAAGGTCCGTGAGGTCGTTGAGGACCGTCTGCGTGACGAGATCCGTCGCGGCGTCCAGACGATTCAGTATCAGGTCGTGACCCTTATGACCACCAACGGCCAGGCGCCGTTTGTGACGGTCTTTATGTATCTCAACGAGGCTCGCTCAGCGCAGGAGAAGCACGACCTTGCCATGATCGTGGAGGAGACGCTTCGTCAGCGCTATGAGGGCGTTAAGAACGAAGCCGGTGTGTGGATTACCCCGGCATTCCCCAAGCTTATCTATGTACTCGAGGACGATAACGTTCACGAGAATTCCCCGTACTTCTACCTGACCCAGCTGGCTGCCAAGTGCACCGCCAAGCGCATGGTGCCCGACTACATCTCCGAGAAGAAGATGCGCGAGCTTAAGCTGTCGAAGGGTGAGACCGCTGGCAATGGCGATTGCTACACCTGTATGGGCTGCCGCAGCTTCCTGACGCCCGATCGCTCGGGCAACGGCTTTAACAACGTTGCAAACGCGCTGAACTATGACCCGAGCAAGCCCAAGTACTACGGTCGCTTTAACCAGGGCGTTGTGACCATCAACCTGCCCGATGTCGCGCTGAGCTCGCATCAGGACATGGACAAGTTCTGGAAGATCTTCGATGAGCGCCTTGAGCTGTGCCACCGCGCCCTGCTGTGCCGCCATGAGCGCCTGATGGGCACGCTTTCGGACGCCGCACCGATTCTTTGGCAGTACGGTGCCTTGGCGCGTCTGAAGAAGGGCGAGACGATCGACAAGCTGCTCGTGGGCGGATACTCTACCATCAGCCTGGGCTATGCCGGTCTGTATGAGTGCGTCAAGTACATGACGGGCCACAGCCACACCGAGAAGGAGGGCACGCCCTTTGCCATGGCCGTCATGCAGCGTATGAACGATAAGTGCGCCGAGTGGAAGGCCGAAAGCGATATTGACTTCTCGCTGTACGGTACCCCGCTTGAGTCGACGACCTACAAGTTCGCCAAGTGCCTGCAGCGTCGTTTTGGCATTATCCCGGGCGTGACGGACAAGGGCTACATCACCAACAGCTACCACGTCCACGTGTCCGAGGAGATCGACGCATTCGACAAGCTTAAGTTCGAGGGCATGTTCCAGCAGCTTTCGCCGGGCGGTGCTATCTCTTACGTTGAGGTTCCCAACATGCAGGACAACCTCAAGGCTGTCATTCGCGTGATGCAGTACATCTACGACAACATCATGTACGCCGAGCTCAACACCAAGAGCGACTACTGCCAGGTGTGCGGCTACGACGGCGAGATCAAGATTGTTGAGGACGATGGCAAGCTGGTGTGGGAGTGCCCCAACTGCGGCAATCGTGACCAGGAGAAGATGAACGTCGCTCGTCGTACGTGCGGCTACATCGGTACCCAGTTCTGGAACCAGGGTCGAACCGAGGAGATCCGCGACCGCGTGCTGCATCTCTAATACCGCTCCGGGGCTGAACCGAGAGGGCCGCTTGGGCATTTGCTCGCTATTTCGGACAGTCCTGCGCAAGACGAAGGCCACATTAAGTGGCCTTCTTTGCGTGCGGAACTCATATCGAGCAAAAGCCCAAGCGGCCCTCTCGGTTCAGCCAAGTTGACGTAGCTGAGATGCAGCATGCGGTCTGCTCACTCCTCGAAGTTCTTAGCGGAAATAATTCGAGCTGCAGCTTTGATTTATTTGCGATGGCGGTTGAGCTGCAACAAATTATTTATTGGACCTCGAACCCTATACTCGATGTTCGCTTTGTTCATTGAGTGTTGCTCGCGAGGGGTCTGGAGTATATCGTTCCGCCCGCAGTTTCGCAGGCCAAAGGCCGAGAATGTTTGAGGACGGAATGATATACTCCAGACCCCCAGGAAGGTTACTTATGAACTACGCGAACATTAAGTATTTCGACATTGCTGATGGGGAAGGCGTTCGTACTTCTCTGTTTGTGAGTGGGTGCCGTCGTGGGTGCAAGAATTGCTTTAACTCTGTTGCGTGGGACTTTGCTGCGGGCGAGCCCTTTGATCGTGCCGTCGAGGATAAGATTATTGAGAGCCTCGACCATCCCTTTATCGATGGTCTGACGATTTTGGGCGGCGAGCCTATGGAACCTGAGAATCAGGCGGGACTCGTTGAGTTTGTCGAGCGTGTTCGTGCCGCTTATCCTGCGGGGTCAGGAAAGACCATTTGGTGTTTTACCGGCGACGTGCTCGAGGAGCTTATGCCGGGTGGTCGTCACCATACTGAGGTGACGGACCGTATCCTTGCCTGCCTTGACATGTTGGTGGACGGCCCGTTTGTTCAAGATCTGTACGATATCTCGTTGCGTTTTAGGGGCTCGAGCAATCAGCGCGTAATCGATATGAATGCCACGCGTGCCCGTGCTGAGCGCGAGGGCGTTGCGCTTTGTGATGCGGTTGAACTTTGGCGTGATGATCCGGTCTATTCGACCCATACTATGTAGCTTGTGGTCGATGCCGGAGGGCGTGGTACCATAGCGCGAACGTGAAATCGGAAAAGTGAGGCCCAGATGGTCGATCAGGAAAAAGTCGAGGCCGCCATTAAGCTGTTGCTTGAGGGCATAGGCGAGGACCCAACTCGTGAGGGCCTGCTGGAGACCCCGGCGCGCGTTGCCCGTATGTATGGTGAGATCGCCGGCGGCATGGACCAGAGTGCCGAGGAGCACCTGTCCAAAACCTTTGCCGTCGCTTCGAACGATTTGGTTATCGAGCGCGACATTACGTTCTACTCGCTGTGCGAACATCATCTGCTGCCGTTTTATGGCAAGGCCGCCATTGGTTATATCCCTAACGGTCGGGTGGCTGGGCTTTCCAAGCTCGCCCGCACGGTTGAGGTTTATGCCCGCCGTCTTCAGCTGCAGGAGCAACTGTGCGCACAGGTTGCCGATGCCCTCATGGATTATCTCGCTCCCCAGGGAGCGATTGTGCTGATGGAGGCCGAGCATATGTGCATGACGATGCGTGGCGTGCAAAAGCCCGGCACCAAGACCGTGACGCTTGCTCGCCGCGGCGTCTTTGAGACCGATCCCGCGCTCGAGGAGCGTTTCTTTAGGATGCTGGGCCGCTAACCATGAGAGTCGTCAACGACTTTACATCGAAGACCGATGAGGGGACGTCGCGTCGCGGCTTTATGGCTTCGGGCCTGGCCCCCTTTGGTGCCATGCCTCGCATTGATTACATTTGTGCCAACGGGCTGTTCCGGCGGCACCTGGGCAACATCGTACAGTTGGAATCGGGGCGCATCTTCTGCCGCCACGGTATTGACCATCTGCTCGATGTCGCTCGCATTATGTGGATCAAGAATCTCGAGGAGCAGCTCGAATTTGACCGCGAGGTCATCTACGCCACGGCACTTCTTCACGATATCGGCAAAGATGAACAGTATGAATCGGGTATATCCCATGATGTTGCAAGCGAACGCGTCGCTGATGCGATTCTCGGCGGCATGCCCGATGACGTGGCGTTTGAGCCAGCCGATGCCGCAGCCATTAAGACGGCCATTCTGGGCCATCGAAAGCTGCGCGTGAACAGCCAACCGCTTGAGCGTCTGCTCTATGCAGCCGACAAAGCATCGCGTGCCTGCTTTGCATGCCCCGCGCGCAACGCTTGTAACTGGAGCGATGATAAAAAGAACCTGTCGATTCGCGTGTAGTTAGTTTGCGCGGTCGGGGTTCTAAACGAAGGAGACGATCGCGTTGAGTAACAAGAAACTGCCCGAGAATGCAACCAAGACTGAAGGTGCTGAGCTCGCCCGCCGTGGAAGGGGCGAAATATCCACCGCAACGGCGGTGCCTCACGTGAGCTATGACGATCTGCGCCATGCCGATCGCATCACCGTTGAAGGTCTTGAGGTCTTTGCCAACCACGGCGTGTATCCCGAGGAGAACGCCCTGGGTCAGAAGTTCATCGTTTCTCTGGTGCTCTATGCCGACCTGCGCGCGGCGGGGGAGCACGATAACCTGGATGCCTCGATTGACTACGGCTCGGTGTGCCACGATGTCGATGGCTATCTGCGCGAGCATACGTTTAAGCTCATCGAGGCTGCAGCCGAGGGTGTGGCCCAGATGCTGCTACGTCGTTACCCCTTGCTACTTGGCGTGCGTGTTAAGCTCGATAAGCCTTGGGCACCCGTCGGTCTTCCCCTGGCAAGCTGCGGTGTCGAGATCGAGCGCGTGCGCTAACCGGTTCTAATACGTCTCTATGGGTGGCTGCTTGAGCCGCTGGGACAGTGCTCTATTGTTGGGGCAGTACGTGTCGAGCAGGGCGTGAAACCGCCGATTGTGGCTTGGCTCGAGCAAGTGGACAAGCTCGTGGGCGACAACCATGTCGAGGCATTCGACGGGGTAGGCGGCAAGTTCTCGTGCGATGCGAATGGCGCCGGTCTTGGGCGTGCATGATCCCCAGCGCGTTTTCATGCTGCGCACGGAGACGCGGGCCACGGTGACGCTCATTGCGATTTCGTGCGCGTGCACTATATCGTACAGCGCCGTGGTGACCTCGGTTGCATAGAGCTGGTCGATACGGGCTTGGAGCTCATCGGACGTTAGGCCGTCGAGGATTGCGTGCCGCTTGGCCTGTGGGCCTTCGTCCGATTCATCGGTACCCATAAAACTTGCGAAGGTGGTCTGCTTGGGTCGCGGCGCGGGTGATGCAAAGTTGTGATCGAGTGCATCCTGTACCGTGATGGGCTTGCCCCAAAGCGCAATGATGGACGAGGGACTGAGCGGCTCTCGCGCTGTCGCCTGACGTTGCTCGCGCTGGACAAGTCGGCTGATAATCCAGGCGCTGTTGCGCTTCGCAAACGCTTCGATACGCTCGCGGCTGGCGCCGAGCGGGGCGCTGGCGTGGACCTCACCGCTCGAAGTGACGCGTAGGTTGAAGTTCTTGACGCGCTTTTTGGTAACGACGACGGGGATGAGCGTCCCGTCCGGTCGGGGTACGGTAATCGTAAATTGCTGCGTCAAATGTGATCCTTCAGATTGGGGACGGGCCGGCATGTCGACCGCTCGGCATGCCGGCCCGCTCAAGGGATGCGAAATTAATTGCGCTCTTAATAGCGCTCGAAGAAGGCAAGCGCGTTGTCGCTGCAGAGCTTCTGCATCACGGTCTTGCCAAAGTGCTTGGAGAGCATGTTCTGGAATTCGGGCATCTTGCTGGCATCGGAGAGGAAATCGGGTACCTTGGCGCCGTCCCAGTCGCCGCCGAGCGCGATGACGTCCTCGCCGCCCAGATCGAGCCAGTGCTCGATATGTGCCGCCAGCTGGTCGAAGGTGACATCTGCGGCGGTCTCGTCGGTTGCTTCGTTGGATAGGAACTCGCTGCAGTAGTTGAGGCCGACGATGCCGCCCATGTCGCGAATGGTGCGGAACTGGTCGTCGGTGAGGTTGCGCTTGACGCCGCAAACCGCGCGGGAGTTGGAGTGGCTGGCGACGAAGGGACGCGTGGCGTGGGCGACAACCTCGTCAAAGCACTCGTCGTTGAGGTGGGAGACGTCGAGTACCATGCCGGCGTGCTCCATCTGCGTAAGGGCCTCGATGCCGGCGGCGGTGAGGCCGGCGTGGGTGTCGTGGCCGCTCGCGAGCGGCCCCTGCGCGTTCCAGCTGAGTGATGACATGAGTACGCCCAGGCTCTTGAGCACCTCGATCAGCGCGGGGTCCTCGGCAAAGAACGTGGCGTTTTCGATGGTGTGGATGCAGGCGACCTTTCCGTCCTTGAGCGCAGGGCGAATGTCGGCGGCGCTGCGTACATTGACCATGCGGTCGTGGTTGAGCATTGCCTGGCCGCTCATGTGCGCCATGATCTGCGCCTGGAAGCGCGCGGCGTGGGCGGTGGGAATCTCGTCGGGGACAAACGTGGCGAAGCACTGTGCCCACGGCGTGTTGCCGATCTTTGCGAGCGAGATGGCGCAGGCGTTGCCCTCGATGAGGTCGAAATCTTGCGGATGTGTCTCGTCGCCGGGGAAATAGCCGTCGGTGCCGGCGGTAAAGCGCAGGTCGAGATCGAGCGTGGCCCAGCCGATGCGGTCGGCGGTGTCGCAGTGTAGGTCAAATACGGGATATGCCATGGTTCCTCCGGTTGCAGCGTTTCTTTGCAAACTGTCTTTGAATTGTATGACTAGGGTATAGTTAGCGCCATATGTTCATGGCGGCCCGCGTTGTGCGCCGCCCTTATCACGGAGGTTACCATGTCCAACCAGGGCAAGAAGGTCAAGACCCATTATCGCGGCACGCTCGATGACGGCACGCAGTTCGATAGCTCTTACGATCGCGGCGAGCCGCTGGAGTTCACCTGCGGCGCCGGTCAGATGATCAAGGGCTTCGACGCCGCTGTTGTCGACATGCAGGTGGGCGAGAAGAAGACCGTGCACATTCCCGCTGCCGATGCCTATGGCGAGCACAATCCCGAGATGGTCCTGACCTTCCCGGCTGAGCAGGTCCCCAATATCGAGCAGATCGAGAAGGGCATGAAGCTCTTCCTGTCCACGCCGAGCGGCATGCCCGTCCCCGCCGTGGTCATCGACGTGACGCCCGAGGCCGTGACGCTCGACGCCAACCACGAGCTCGCCGGCAAGGATCTCAACTTTGATATCGAGCTCGTCGAGGTCGAGGACTAGAGTATGCCTGAACGCTTGGTTTCGACGACATGCTTGGGAAATCTCAACGATCCGTCGTATGAACTCCTGCTTCGCCGGGAGCTGGGCGGTGTCTTTGAAGTTGACGAGCTACTGCTCGATTGGGACCAGGCTGATGCATGCGCGTTTGTGGGCATGACGGAGCTGGGGCGCACGATCGATGTTCGGTTGGATACTGCCGACGGCGGTCGTCTTGCCGATGGCGACGTGCTCGCCATTGACCGTTCGGGCATGGTGCCCGTGGCGGTTGTCGTGCGCCTGCGCAGCGCCGAGGCTTATTTGGTCGAAGTCGACCGCATGGATCCGATTGCGCTCGCGCATGCGTGCTGGGAGATCGGCAACATGCATGCGCCGCTCTTCCGGGGTGACTCGGATGAGCATACCGTGCGCATGTATACGCCGGTGCAGCCGGTTTTGGGCCGTATGCTTCGCGGTGTCGAGGGAGCTCGAATCTCGATCGTTTCGCGCGAGCTCGATGCGGGCCGACGCTTTGCGTCGAGCGCGGCCGATGTTGTCGTGAGCATGGCTCCGGACTTTACCATCGTTAAAAAGACGCGCGACTAAGCGCGCGTATGCGCAAGACGGGCTTTGAGGGGTGACCGATCAAGGTCCGTCTTGCTGTTGATAGGAGGCTTTGGGGGAAGCATATGGGTCTTGAGGGAATCAAGCTGATTGCATGCGATTTGGACGGCACGTTGCTGCATCCGGGGGAGCGCGAGCCGCGTTCCGAGGCCTTTGAGCTTATCGATGAGCTGCATCGTCGCGGTATCGTGTTTATGCCGGCGAGCGGTCGCCAATACGCGAGCCTGCGCTACCTGTTTGCCCCGGTGGCCGATGAACTCGCCTATGTATGCGAAAACGGAGCCCTGGTCATGAACGAGGGGCGTGCCGTGGTCAAGCGTTCTATGGAGCGTGGCCTGGCCATGGATATCGCGAATGCCGTGGTTGCGTACCCCCATGCCGACGTGACCCTGTCGTGCGAGGGACACCTCTACACCATGAGCGGCAACGATGCGTTTGTTGACCACCTGCGCTATGAGGTCCATTGTGATGTGGCGGTAGTCGACCGTCCCGAAGACATTGACGAGGATGTCATTAAGATTGCATTTCAGACGCCCGAGGTGGAGCAGCCGGCGGCGCTGGGGTATTTCGAGCGTCACTTTAGCGATCGAGTCGATGTGATGACGTCGGGAACCGAATGGACGGACTTTATCGGTTTTGGTTCGGGCAAGGGCTCCGCGCTTGCCGATTACGGTCGCGCCCTGGGGATTTCGCCCGATGAGATGATGGCGTTTGGCGACAATGAGAACGATCGCGACATGCTCAACGTGGTGGGCCATCCCTATCTGATGGAGAGTTGCAACCCCACCATGCGCGGCATCAACGACCGCGTCCGTTACGTGCGCACGGTCGAAGAAGAGCTGCGTCGTCTACTTGCTGAGTAGGCATGTCCCAAACATCTACCGGCAGTTGGGGCAGAGACCCTCGAAGATGGTGTAGTGCGACGTGACGTGCCAGCCGATTTGCTCGGACGCCTTGGCGTCGAGCTGGGCATCGAAGGGGAGCGGTACATCGATGACGCGGCTGCACGAGGCGCAGATGATATGCGCATGCGGCTCGATCGTGCGATCGAAGCGGCTGCCGCCTGGTGTCTTGATGGAGAGGATCTCCCCGGCATCGGCCAGGAGGTTGAGGTTGCGGTAGACCGTACCGCGGCTGATTTTGTCATCCTGCGCGCGCACGACGTTGTAGATTTCGTCGGCGGTGGGATGGTTGTAGCTTTGGCGCACGGCGTCAAGAACCAGCTTTCGCTGCCTGGTATTCCTTCTTTGCACCGCCATGCGCCTCGCCTCTTTTCTATCAACGGTCGTAGGTAAATGATACCGTATTTAGCACACAATACTAATAACGAGGAATGAAACTGTCTTCATTGGCAAGTGGGGCTCGGGCCTGGGCGTCTACGAGGCGAAAGCGCGTTCCCATGCGCTCGTAGGAGGCATGAAGCGCCTCGAGATGAGATAGGATGTTTGCCGGAGCTCCCTGTATCTCCATCTCGACCGAGCCGTCTTCCATGTTGCGCACCCAGCCGGTGAGTGCGCGTGCCTGCGCGAGGTTGGTGTTGGTAAAGCGAAAACCAACGCCCTGGACTTGCCCCGCCCAGCGCAGGAAATAGCGCAGGGGAGTGTCTTGAGTGGCCTCGTCGCTTGCGAGCACAGTAAGCCTGCGGCGCAACTCGAGCTCAATGTTTGATGGTTTTTGAGGCTCTCGACTGCCGCCAGTGACGCTGGAGAAGAACGCATCGAAGAAGCCCATCGCTAGGCCTGCTTGCCTGCGTCGGACGGGAAGGTAATGCCGGCCTGCTGGCGCACGGCATCCATGATGCGCAATGAGACGAGCGTGACATCGCGGTAGTGGCCAAGTTCGTGACGTCCCGCCGGGGTCTCCCAAATCTCTTCCTTAACGTTATCGATGCCGCCGATGGCGGTGATAAAGTCTGTGAGTTCGTATTCCATAGTGTTGCTCGATTTGGGCAGGTCGAGCACGCGGCCGTTGTCGCCCTGTTCGCGCGGTGCCTCGGTCGCCGAGCCGCGTACGACATCGCCGCGATAGTCGATGCGGACGTTGCGGGGCGTGGACAGATGGTCGATCTGGATAGTGCCACGCTCGCCTTCGATCTGCGAGGGCAGCAGGTCATTCGTTATTTTGGAGTGCGCGAGCTCGACGGAGATACGGCCACCGCCGTAGCTGGCGAGGATGGAACCGCAGCCGTCGATGGGGCCGTGCGTGAGCTGTCGCGTGGCGGGGTCGAGCAGGGTAGCCATGCTCGTAAGGCCGGAGGGCATGCCGAAAATCTCGACCATGGGCTCGACGGTGTAGACGCCAATGTCCATGAGGGAACCCGATGCCATATTGCAGTCGAAGATATTGGTGGCGCGTCCCGCGAGAATCTCGTTGTAGCGCGAGGAATATTTGCCAAAGCGCAATGAGGCGCGGCGGATGGGGGCGATCTCGCCCAGGGCGTCCTCGATGGCGTGGAAGGCGGGGTCGTGGAGGGGACGCATGGCCTCGAGGGCCACGACACCTGCTGCCTCGGCAGCGCGGAAGACTTCCAGCGCCTGCGCTTCGGTGGCGCAGAAGGGCTTCTCGACGATGACGTGCTTGCCACCGGCGATGCAGGCAAGGGCCTGCTCGTAGTGAAGTGCGTTAGGGCTGCCGATATAGACGCCGTCGACGTCGGCGGCTGCCGCGAGCTCATCGAGTGAAGTAAAGTTTCGCTCGCCACCGCGCTCGGCGGTAAAGGCGGCACCGCGATTGGCATCGCGTGAAAGCGTGCCCACAAACGCGGCTTGGTCGTTGGCGTTGACGACTTGGATAAAGTCGTCGGTGATCATGGATGTGCCGATGGTCGCTATACGCAGCATACGTCCCCCTTGCGTTGTTTGGTCTACAGGATGAGTGTAGCGCGTGGGGATATAAAGCTGCGCGAAAACGCTATTACAGGTCGCTCTCGTTAAAGCCGGCGTCGATATCGAGGTTACTGCCGTCGGCCGCCGTGGTGGCGAGCTCATCGCAGCGCTCGTTGAGCTCGTGACCGGCGTGACCCTTAACCCAGATGAACTCAACCTTGTGCTTGCTTTTGGCGGTGAGTAGGCGCTCCCACAGGTCGCGGTTCTTGACGGGTTGCTTGTTGGCGGTTTTCCATCCGCGCTTTTTCCAGCCGTCGATCCAATGCTTGTTAAAGGCGTTGACGACGTACTGCGAATCAGAATGGACTTCGACCTCGCAGGGGCGGTTGAGTGCCTCGAGCGCCACGATGACCGCCATGAGTTCCATGCGGTTGTTGGTGGTCTTGGCGTAGCCGCGCGAAAGCTCGGAGGTGAAGGTCTTGCCGGCGGGGTTGGTGTATTTGAGCACGGCGCCGTAGCCGCCGCGTCCCGGATTTGATCGGGCCGAGCCGTCGGTGTAGATGATGACCTTCACGGGCTTCCTTTCGTTGAGTGCATTTCATGTGAGTGACCATTGTAGCGCCATGCCCGCCGAGGGCCAGCAATCTACGATTTCTACCCCGTCTTCCGACTGTTAGTTGGCATGGATGATGCGGTTGAGCTCGTCGAGGTATTGCTGCAAGAGGAGAGAGGGCTTGCGCTCGTCGTGCATGATGTAGCCAACGTGCATCGTTGGGGCGTCTGCTAGCGGGATCGATGCCATGCCCCATTGCATTTCATTGGAGAGGACACCGGTCGACAGGGTGTAACCGTTCGACGTGATAAGTAAGTTAGTAAGTGTTCCGCGGTCCGAGATTCGTATGTTGCGGTCGCAAGGGATATAGCTAAAAGGTTCCTCGGCGTAATAGAAGGAGTTTGAGGTTCCCTGCTCAAAGCTGTAGCGCGTATAGGGCGTGAGGTCGGCAAGGGACAGTTGAGGGCGGCGTGCGAGCGGGTGGCGCTCGCTAACGAAGACGTGGACCGTCGCGTCGAAGAGGGGATGGAAGCTTGCACGGGCATCGGCGAAGGCCTTTTGCAGAACGCGGGCGTTAAAGTCATCCAGATACAGAATGCCGATATCGCTGCGAAACGCACGGACGTCATCGATGATCTGCGATGTGGTGGTCTCGCGCATGATGAACTCGAACTTGCTGTCGCGGCAGCGCTCGACCACGTTGACAAAGGCCTCGACCGAAAAGGCGTAGTGCTGGGCGGAAATGGCGAGGCGGGCTTGCGGGGTGCCGCCGTCCTCGTAGCGTGCCTCGAGCATGTCGGCCTGCTCTACGACCTGGCGCGCATAGCCCAAAAGCTCGGTGCCGTCGTTGGTGAGCGTGACGCCGCGGCTGGAGCGCGTAAAGATCTCCAGATGGAGCTCTTGTTCTAGGCTTTTGACGGCGTTTGAGATGTTGGACTGAGCGGTATAGAGGCGCTGAGCTGCGGCGTTGATTGAGCCGGACTCTGCCACGGCGATAAGAAAACGAAGCTGCTGGAGGGTCATCGGTGCCCGTCCTTTCGATAGCTATCTAAAAAACCGATAACAGGTTAGCGCTTTTAAGTGATTGACCGAGCGAAACAATGCTCGTACTATTCAAAACACACAAAGGCGGTGGGTAATTAAGCCGATCACGGAACCGGGATGCGAAAGGAGGCCCGCATATGAATTGCTTACTAAGACGAATGCCGGGCTCCTGTTTGCGCCCGTCGGCGTGATCAGGAGACAGCGACTTACTTCTCTCTTATTTATTTACTTTCGTTCGATCAAGGAGATCATCATGAGCCAGTTCATCAACAATCCCGAGCACACCTTTGGTTTCGATACCCTGCAGCTGCACGTTGGCCAGGAGAGCGCCGACCCCGCATCCGACTCCCGTGCCGTGCCTATCTACCAGACCACGAGCTATGTGTTCCGCAACTCCCAGCACGCCGCCGATCGCTTTGGTCTTGCCGACGCCGGTAACATCTACGGCCGTCTGACCAACTCCACCCAGGGCGTCTTCGAGGACCGTATCGCCGCACTCGAGGGTGGCGTGGCAGGTCTTGCCGTCGCCTCCGGCGCCGCCGCCATCACCTATGCCCTGCAGGCACTTGCCCAGGCTGGTGACCACGTGGTGGCTCAGAAGACCATCTACGGTGGCTCCTACAACCTGCTCGAGCATACGCTCTCCCAGTTTGGCGTCGAGACCACGTTTGTCGATGCTCATAACCTGGAAGAAGTTGAGGGTGCCATCAAGGACAACACCACGGTCATCTATCTCGAGACGCTCGGCAACCCCAACTCTGACATCCCCAACATCGACGCCATCTCCGAGATCGCCAAGAAGCACGGTCTGCCGGTTGTCGTCGACAACACTTTCGGCACCCCGTATCTGTTCCGTCCGCTGGAGCATGGCGCCAACATCGTTGTCCACTCCGCAACCAAGTTCATCGGCGGCCACGGAACTTCGCTGGGCGGCGTGATTGTCGATGGCGGCAACTTCGACTGGAAGGCGAGCGGCAAGTATGCGCAGATCGCCGAGCCCAACCCCTCCTACCATGGCGTCTCGTTTGCCGAGGCTGCCGGTCCCGCTGCCTTCGCGACCTATGTCCGCGCCATCTTGCTGCGCGACGAGGGTGCCTGCATCAGCCCGTTCAACGCCTGGGTTCTGCTCCAGGGCACCGAGACTCTGTCGCTGCGCGTTGACCGTCATGTCGAGAACACCAAGAAGGTCGTTGAGTTCCTGGCTGGTGACAGCCATGTTGCCAAGGTGAATCACCCGAGCCTGCCTGAGCACCCCGATCACGAGCTCTATCAGAAGTACTTCCCCCGTGGCGGTGCCTCGATCTTTACCTTTGAGATTAAGGGTGGCCAGGAGGCAGCTTGGAAGTTCATTGATCATCTGCAGGTGTTCTCGCTGCTCGCCAACGTGGCCGACGTCAAGTCGCTCGTCGTGCACCCGGCTACCACCACGCACTCCCAGCTGTCTGCCGAGGAGCTCGCCGAGCAGAACATCACGCCCTCAACGATCCGTCTTTCCATCGGTACCGAGAACGCCGAGGATATCATTTGGGACCTGAAGCAGGCCTTCGCCGCGCTGGACGAGTAAAGCGACTTGTGCAAGGACCCCTTGCGACTCGATAGGTATAACTGCATAAAATGCCTGCTCAAGGCGCCTGTGCGAACAATAGTTGCACAGGCGCCTTTTTTGCATAGAAAGGGCGCAAAAAACAGGGTTTTTGACACGCTTTATGCATTCGAGTTGTGGAAAACTCCTGTTGAGAGGATGTGAGTTTTACGCAATTGACGTGCGCCTTTTGAGTAAAACCGCAGGTCGCGATTTGCTCGGGGTACTATGCAGCGCGATCGAATCACACGCAGCTCAAACGCAGCAAAAACGCACTACGGAGGTTTCCAGCTACATGAGGATCGATTCACGAAAACCGAAAGCCGCCGCCCTTTCCGCCGCTCTGACCGTGGCACTTTTGGCGGGCGCCGGTGCAACTGATGCCCATGCCGCAACATTGTCCGATACGGTTGGATCTACGCCGTCCGAGACGACGCTGGTACAGCCCGTTGACTATCGCGGCGATGGTTATGGTTCCATGCAGGAGTGGAACGCCTCGATGGAGGCCAAACGCGATTCCCTGGAGATGCGCGCTCAGATCATCATGAATATGTATGGCGACTATGCCACCGATGACGAGCGCGCTGTGCTGCAGGGCTGTATCGACGGCGCGGGTAGCCTGTTGACGATGGGGGAGGTCGACGCCAAGTCGACCGAGCTCGATGAGCTGCGCACTGCGCTTGAGGATGCCAAGCGCGAAGCGCTCGAGGCTGCCGCCGAGGCGGAGGCTGCCGAGGCTTCGTACTACAACGCCGGTTACACTCCGTCCTACGCGTCTGCCGCGTCCTGCACGAACGGATCGGGCCTGACGCGCTCTGCGGGTGTCAATAACTACAACGGGCGCCGCGAGACCTATTACAGCAGCAATGTGCTTTATCACTATCGCACGGGCGAATGGACTCAGGATTCTGAGGGCTTCTGGCGCGATTCCGACGGCTATTACGTTGTTGCCGCGGGCGATATGGCCCAGGGCTCGACCTTTACGGGCTCCAAGGGTGATTGCAAGGTCTATGACTCCGGCTGCGCTGCCGGAACCACCGACTACTACACCGGTTGGTAATTTTTCTGCATCACGGATATTTGGCGGACGGGTGTCTTTACCGAGCTTTAGGGCAACGTAAAGACGTCCGTTCTATGTATGCGCCTGAGCTAACAGAGCCCTTACCGTGACGGTACGTCGCGCATATGGGCGCGGGGCACACTAGTTCATGAGAAATAAGGTCTTTCTCTTGGAGGAAGTGGTCTTGTGAATGCTCGAGATATCGCCGTTGCCGCCGTCGCGTTGATGCTTGGCTGCCTTGGTCCCACGGCCGCGCTCGTCGCGGGCATGCAGGGGACATGCGGGGCTGCTCCTATCGTGGTCGGCGCGCTGATCGCGGCCGCGCTGCTGGGAAGTGCAGGTGTAGTCCTTTGTCGCGACGATGAGGACCAGGCGTCGGAGTCGCAGCTCTAACCGTTGTGAAGCTGATTTTTGACCAAAGATGAAAAAGGAAGCCGCCGCGAGGGGAGTGCCCCTTGCGGCGGCTTTGCCATTGGATCTGCTGGCTACAGTATGCCGAGCACTACCAGCTGCTTTCTATTTCGCGAATCCTCTGGTAGAGCCAATCGTTTTGCGGCACTTGGATATCGTGTTTGGCGGCCAGGCGGCAAATGGTGCCCGCGAACTCCTCGACTTCGGTTTTTCGTTGTGCGATGCGGTCCTGCGCCATCGAGGGCATACCGGCGGGGTCGATTCCCTCGATGAGGTGCACCATTTGCGTCAGGTCTGCCTCGGTCAGCTCAACGCCCTCGGCGTTGGCAACCGCAAGCGTCTCGCGCATGGCGGAGACAAAACAGCGGCGCTGCTCGGAGCCCGGCTCCGTGGCGCTTCCGTAGGTCCCGCCGTAGGCCATGCAGGTCTGGTTGATGCCGTCGTTGAGCATGAGTTTGGCCCACATGCGGTGGGCGATGTCGTCCTCGACGGTATGGGCGATGCCGCAGCGCGTATAGAGCTCGTCGATTGCGGTGATGGTTGCGGGGTTCGTGCCGGCCGCCGCGCCAAAGCGGATTTCGCCCGCATTGGTAAAGGTGAGCGCGCCGTTGAGAAACACGGCGTCCATGCCCTGGCAGATACCAAGAACGGTATGCTCCCAGCCAAAGCATTCGGCAATCTTTTGCTCGCTCGTAATGCCGTTGCACAGCGAGGCGATGAGCGTGTTGGGTCCCACGACGCGCTCCATAGTCTTGAGTGCTTGGTCGAGACCGGTGGTCTTGACTGTCAGGATGACCAGATCGGCGGGCGTCGCCTCGCTGGCACGGACGGACGTGAGATCGCAGGGCTTGCCGTTGACGGTGAGCGCGTCGTTCGCGTGACGCTCAAAACGGGTGTCATCCATAACGTATTCGACGGCGTCATTGCCGAGGGCCTTGGCAATCATGCTGCCGTAGAGCAGGCCGACGCCGCCCTTGCCGATAAAGGCGACCTTGTTGATCTGCATGTGAATCATCTCCCCATGTAAAAGGCGCCCGCGTAAGGGGCGCCTGATGGATTGTATGCTGCCAGGGTGATTGGTGGGTGCGCGGGGCGGCTGTTATGAAAAAGAAACTATTGCGCTGTGCGCTTATGCCGCGGGGCAGACCGCAAAGACGCGGGCGGGGTATCCGACGCCATCGCGGACCTTGGGGAAGGTGCAGAAGATGACGGCGCCTGTGGCGGGAAGCTCGTCCAGATGGTCCATGACTTCGATTTGATGGCGGTCGACCGAGAGGATGTATTGCTCGCCGGGGTAGGGGTAGGCGTCCTCGCACGTGGTGATGCCCGGCTCCTTTCATCGGGCTTTTTGCTGATGTTAAAGCGGTGCCGTGACGGCTCGATTTCTGCTGCGTTACGATACGTTCTCAATTGCGATTCCGATGTGTTTCGATGACGTGACGGGTTTGTTTCGCCTTGTCAGGGCTTCGATGGGAGGGGAGGGGCCGTGCAATACCGCGTTGACCCTAAAAGTGGTAACCGAATATCCGCTCTGGGTCTGGGCTGCATGAGGTTTCCCGGTGCGCCGGGACGTCCGGATGCGAAGACAGCCGATGCCATCATTTCCCGTGCGGTGGAGCAGGGGATTAACTACCTGGACACGGCCTATCTCTATCCCGGCAACGAGGCGTGCGTGGGTGCGTCGCTTGAGCGCCTGGGCTTGCGCGACCAGGTTTTGCTCGCAACCAAGCTGCCGCATGCTTCGTGCAAATGCGCGGAGGATTTCGACCGGTTCTTCGACGAGCAACTGCGCCGCCTACGGACTGACCATATCGACTATTACCTCATGCACAACATTACCTCGCCCGCCCAGTGGGAACGTGTGGTGGCGTTGGGCATCGAGGACTGGATCGCGCAGCAAAAGGCTGCAGGGCGTATTCGTCAGATAGGCTTTTCGTACCACGGCAGCGCGGCGGACTTCCTTACGATGCTCGATGCGTATGAGTGGGACTTTTGCCAGATCCAGTACAACTACGCTGGAGAACGATATCAGGCGGGAACGGCGGGGCTCATGGCCGCCGCCGAGCGAGGTCTCGCGGTGTTTGTGATGGAGCCGCTTTTGGGCGGACGCTTGGCAGGCAAATTGCCTCCGCGGGCGCGCGCTGTTCTCGATGGTGCATGCGATCGGCATTTGCATACGCCTGCCGCTTGGGGGCTCTCGTGGGTGTGGAATCATCCCCAGGTGACCATGTTGCTTTCGGGTATGACCGATACCGCGCAGGTGGACGAGAATTCGTCACTGGCAGACCTCGCGTTGCCGAATTCGATGACGGCCAACCAGCTCGACACGATTGCGCGCGTGTTGATGGAGTTTGAGAAATCGAACCGTGTGCCCTGCACGGGATGCGGCTATTGCATGCCGTGCCCTAAAGGCATCAATATCCCTGGATGTTTTGCCGCCTACAACGCAAGCTATGCGCACAGCTGGTTTACGGGGCTGTCTCAATACTTTACGGCGAGCGCGGTGCGCACAAGCGAGCCCAAGTTGGTGAGCAATTGCGTCAAATGCGGCAAATGCGCGCGGCACTGCCCGCAGCACATCGATATTCCCGAGCGTCTCGACGATGTGCGCCGACGTTTCCAGCCTGGTCCCGTGACGGCGGTGCTTAAGGCCTTCGGCAAAACGCGCTCCTCATGACCCTTTTATAACTTGCGGTGGAATAGTTCCTGTTTGCGGCAGAATAGGGGCCAAACAGGAACTATTTCACCGCAACTGAAGGGGGCTGTCGTGGGTCATCGAGATTCATGTGATGATTTGCGTGAGGTTCGTTGGGGCGTTTTAGGCGCCGGGCACATTTCGCATCGATTTGCATCGTCGCTCAAGGAGGTGGACGGGGCACGGCTTGTGGCTGCGGCCGGCCGCACTCCTGCACATGTCGAGGAATTTTGCCGAGCGTTTTCGATCGATGCTGCGCATGGCCATGCCTCGGTCGACAATAACGGCGACGCGGCTTATGGCGCGCTGATTGCCGACCCCGATGTCGACGCAATCTACTTGGCTCTTCCGCATGGCATGCATACGCGTTGGGCCTGTCGCGCGCTGCGCGCCGGAAAGGCCGTGCTGTGCGAAAAGCCGGCCGTTTTGAGTGAGGAAGAGGCTCTCTCGATTGCCTCCATCTCTCGCGAGCGCGGCGTGCTGTTTATGGAGGCGATGAAGAATCGGTTTTGCCCGATGCGCACTCGCGTGAAGGACTTGCTTGCGTCGGGTGAGCTTGGCCGTATTGTCTCGATTGAAAGCGTGCAAAAGCTCGATTACGGCGAGTCTCCTTCGGGCTATCTGCTTGATCCGTTGCAGGGCGGCTGTCTATATGACATGGGCTGCTATGCGGTCGGTTGGTTTGAGGATTTGCTCGCGGGCGCGTGCGAGGTTTCGTCCCGTGAAGTTCGCTGGCGTGACGTATCGGGCGGTCGCGTCGATTGGGCCGACGAGATCCATATGAGCGTCGGCGGTATACCCATTCATATGGTGTGCGACGGCAAAGCAACATATGAAAGCCGCTTAACGATTGCCTGTGAGCGGGGTTCGTTGGAAATCGAGCGTCTCCATCGCCCCGAGCTCGCCCATGTGAAGTACTCCGACGGGCGAACGCTCGAAATAAATGCCCCGTTTGAGGTCGATGATTTCTACGGCGAAATCCAGCATGCGACGCAGCTCATTCAGGCGGGGAAACTCGAAAGCCCCATCATGTCCCTAGCCGCCACGCAGCGCTGCGCGCACATCATCGATGCAATCCGTCTAGCCCTCTAGGACTTGGCGCTGACGCGTAGGGGATCATGACGCCGGCGCCCGTGGTGCCTGGCGGCCCACATCTCTGATGCCCCTTTTATAACTTGCGGTGGAATACGGTCTGTTTGCGCCAAAATAAGGCACCAATAGACCGTATTTCACCGCAACTGATGAGGGGGAGTTGGAGATGCTGACGATCGGGTGCCATCTTTCGACGACGAAGGGCTATCGGGCGATGGGGGAGACGGCGTTGTCCATTGGCGCCAATACCTTTGCGTTCTTTACGCGCAACCCGCGCGGTGGCAAGGCAAAAGACCTTGACATGGATGACGTGGCGGCCCTGCGCGAGCTTATGGAGCAAAACGACTTTGGCCCGCTCGTGGCTCATGCCCCGTATACCTATAACCCCTGCTCCGCTAAGGAGCGGGCGCGCGAGTTTGCCCTGGAGGCCATGGCCGAGGATCTGCAGCGCATGGAAGCGCTGCCCGGCAACTACTACAATTTTCATCCCGGTGCGCATGTGGGACAGGGGGCAGACGTCGGCATTCAGATGATTGTCGACACGCTGTGCCAGGTGATGTTTGAGGGACAGCAGACGACGGTATTGCTTGAGACCATGGCAGGCAAGGGCACCGAGGTGGGCCGTAGCTTTGAAGAACTGGCGTGCATTATCGAGGGCGTTGCCGCCAAGTGCCCAGAGCTGTCCGATAAGCTGGGCGTTTGTTTGGACACCTGCCATGTGAGCGATGCCGGCTACGACATCATCCATGATCTGGACGGCGTACTCGACGAGTTCGACCGCGTGGTGGGTATCGATCGCTTGCATGCCGTACACATCAACGATTCGAAGAACCCTTGTGGCGCCCATAAAGATCGTCACGAGTGCATCGGCAAGGGATACCTTGGCAGCGAGGAATTTGGTGGCGGTATGCAGGTTATGCAGAATATTGTATCGAATGGCCGTTTGTGTTCGCTGCCGTTTATTTTGGAGACTCCGAACGAACTTGCAGGTTATGCAGCTGAAATTAGATTATTAAGGTCATTGCAGCAGTAATGACTGTCACAAAGTAGAGTATTCCATTCACGTTATGGGTTTGTTTCAATCAGTTTTCTCATTGCAGATTCGTAATTCCAGGTGCATAATAGCCAACAGTTTTTGCAGGCCTCTGAATCAAACGAGGTCACCGGAAGGAGACTGATTATGAAGCTCAAGAAGCTTGGCGCATTTGCCGCCACGGGTGCCATGGCGCTCGCCCTCGCACTGACGGGCTGCGGCTCGCCCAACGCCACCTCTGGTTCTGATGCCGGTTCCAGCAGCTCTGACGACGCTAAGGTCGAGAAGGTCGACGGCTCCAAGGAGTACGCGCTCGTCAAGGATGGTACGCTGACCGTCGGCACCTCTGCCGAGTACGCTCCGTTTGAGTACAAGGATGACAACGGCGATTATCAGGGCTTTGACCTTGAGCTCATCAAGGCCATCGGCGACAAGCTGGGCCTGGATGTCGAGTATATCAACAATGACTTTGACACGCTGGTTCCGGGTGTCGCTTCGGGCGCCAAGTATGACGTTTCCATTGCGGCTATCACCGACACGCCCGAGCGTGAGAAGGAAGTCACTTTCTCTGATTCCTACTACATGGACGATCAGGCTATCGTGACCAAGGTCGATAACGCCGACATCACGGCCGACAACTACAGCGAGAAGCTCAACAACGCCGATGCTACCATCATCGTCCAGTCTGGCTCGACCGCCGAGTCCTTTGCCCAGGAGAACTTCCCCAAGGCCAAGATTGTCCCCTACAAGGACGCCACCGAGTGCTTCAGCGCCCTGCAGTCCGATAAGGGCGACGCCGTAGTCACCAACCGCTCCGTTGCCAGCCAGCTGACCGCCGAGCAGTTCAACACCTGCCAGACCATTAAGCAGATTAGCACCGGCGAGGAGTACGCCATCGCCATCAACCAGGGCAACACCAAGCTCAAGGACGACATCAACCAGGCCATCAAGGACCTGACCGACGACGGTACCGTTGACGCCCTCATGGCTAAGTACAACATCAAGTAAAATAGCTACTTGATTGCTCACGGGCCCTTTCCGTTTTGGCGGAGAGGGCCTTTGCGCTTCTCTTGACGGAGAGTATTTCCGTCTCGTTTTGCCGGCAACTTCTACGATAGGAGCCACCTTGTCTCGACTGAACAAAGGGGCCGCGGAGCAGCGTTTTCCACTGCCCGCCTTGCTCCAAAAGCTAGTCTGCGTCATGGCCGTGGCGCTTGCGCTGGTGTGTGTGGGGGCATATGCGCCCACGACCGCCCAGGCGCTTGAGACCGCAAAGATTACCGCCCGACCCAACACCGGTTCGGGCAGCGCTGTGGTCGGCGGTACCGAGACGCGCATTACCTGGGAGGTCCAGGCCGATGCCGACGAGGAGCTGAGCGGTCTTTCTTTGACTTTTGTCGACGGCACGACGTTTGGTACCGATGACACGCGATTGACGATGCTCTCGGGCGAGGACCTCATGGATCGTACGCCCATGAAACCCACGTGCAAGGCTGACGGCCAGACGCTCAAGATTGACTTTGGCGAGACGGCGCCTGCCGGCGGCTTTTTCCGTGTCGAGGTTTATGGTGTGACGTTTCCCGTCGAGGGCGGCGATGAGGCCTTTAGCGGCACCTACACTTTGGCCGATGGCTCGACCAAGAAGATCTCCAAGATTCCGTCGGTGGAGATCAAGGGCGTGACGGCCTTCGATAACTTCTTGGCCGACCTTAAGGAGCAGCCGTGGGTCGAGGCTTGGAACTCCAATATGTTCCTGCGCCTGTTCTTGAACCCGGTCATTTTGGTCCAAAGCCTGCCGATCGTCTTCAAGGGCTTCCTCATGTCGCTTTCGATCGTGCTTGTGGCGTTTCCGCTGGCAATTCCCTTCGGTTTCGCCCTGTCGCTCATGCGCATCTCCAAGTCGCGCATCCTGCGCTGCCTCGCCGGCATCTACGTGAATATCATTCGCGGTACGCCGGCGTTCCTGCAGATCTATATCGCGTTCTTCGGTCTGCCGTTGGCCGGCGTCAAGGTGGACGACTATGTCTTGGGCGTTATCGTCATGGCCATGAATTCGTCTGCCTATCTGTGTGAGATCTTCCGCGCCGGTATTCAATCGATCCCCAAGGGCCAAAACGAGGCTGCTCGCTCTCTGGGCATGAATGCCTTCCAGACGCTGCTCTACGTTATGATTCCGCAGACGTTCCGCAATGTTTTGCCTACGCTGACCAGCGAGTTTATCTTGCTTTACAAGGATACGTCGCTGCTTGCGGCCGTGGGCGTGGTCGAGATCGTCATGAACGCCCGCACCATCGTGGCCACGACGGGGTCTATCACGCCGTATGTGGTTGCCGCCCTGTTCTATCTGGTCATTACCCTGCCGCTTGCGCGCTTGGTGAGCGGTCTTGAGGCGAGGCTGTTGGGTACGGCCGAAACAAAAAAGAAGCGTCCCACCAAGAGCGCCGGACAGGTCGTCGCGACGCCCGCCGACCACATCGCCGGTTTGTAAGGAGGTTCTATCATGAGCGAAACCAATAACTCGAACGAGGTCGTCGTCAGCATCAAGAACCTCCAGAAGGCCTTTGGCGACAACGTGGTCCTGCGCGATATCGATCTGGATGTGCATAAGGGCGAGGTCGTCGTAGTTTTGGGCCCCTCGGGCTCGGGAAAGTCGACGATGCTTCGCTGCATCAACCGTCTGGAGCATCCCACGAGTGGCTCGATTGTCGTTGAGGGTGTGGACGTGTGCGCCAAGGGCGTCGACCTTAACAAGGTGCGCACGCATCTGGGTATGGTGTTCCAGCAGTTCAATTTGTTCCCGCACTTGTCAGTCAAAAAGAACGTCATGCTCGCGCAGCAGAAGGTGCTCAAGCGCAGCAAGGAAGAGGCCGAGAAGATCGCCGTCGAGGAGCTGACCAAGGTCGGTCTTGCCGAGCGTATCGACTTTATGCCGAGCCAGCTCTCGGGCGGCCAGCAGCAGCGCGTTGCCATCGCCCGCGCCCTGTCGATGAACCCGCACGTCATGCTCTTTGACGAGGCCACCTCGGCGCTCGACCCTGAGCTCGTGCGCGACGTCTTAGGTGTCATGCGCGACCTGGCACGTGACGGTATGACCATGATCGTGGTGACGCACGAGATGGGCTTTGCCCGCGACGTCGCCGACCGTGTCGTCTTTATGGACGGTGGCGTCATTGTGGAAGAGGGTACGCCGAGCGAGGTCTTCGACCACCCCAAGAGCGAGCGCACCAAGGCGTTCTTGGGCAATATCTCGTAGCCGCTTTATATGAGTGACATGGCAGAAAACGGGAGCTGGATGTGATTCGGCTCCCGTTTTTGTTGGGACGCGAATGTGTTTTGGTGCAGAGCGCGTTACGGGCGGAGCTCATTGCCGCTAGGCGAGCTCGGCTCCGAGGGCCTTGCAAGCGGTCTCGCCCTCGTCGTCGGGCGCGTCGTAGCAGATGGTGGAGTCCACGACGTTGACGCCGGCCTCGTCGGCGTCGGCCTTCCAGTTGTCCATCCACTCGCCCTCGGCCCACGAATAGGAGCCAAAAAGGACGACCTTCTTGTCGCCGAGAGTCTCCTTGACCTCATCCCACATCGGCTGGAACTCATCGTACTCGAGTTCCTCGGAGCCCATGGCGGGACAGCCGAAGGCGAAGGCATCATATTCGGCGGCCTTGTCGGCAGAGAAGTCGGCGCAGGGGATGACCTCGGTCTCGGCACCCGCGGACGTGGCGCCTTCGGCGACGAGGTTTGCCATGGCCTCGGTGTTGCCCGTGCCGCTCCAGTAGACGACGGCGATCTTGCTCATGTTGAGTCCTTTCAGTTGTGCGGCAGGTTGCCGCGGCTTCTATGTTCTATCGGGTTGCCTGGGCAAGTTGCGCCAAGCTGCAGCCCTGCTGATAGACAAAGGTGAGGTATTGAGTGCAAGCGCGGTAGGCGTCAAACATCGCAAGCGCTTGCTCGACATTCGTGTAGACCTTCCAAGCTCCAAAGACCTTGTAGTTCTCGCCGCGCTGGACGATAAACTCGTGCACGTCGTCGTAGGGATATCCTAGGAAGTAGCCTATTTCGTGTGGGAACTCACAGGTGCAGTCGTTGCTGCAGCTAGCTTGCTGGGGTAGTGCGCATCGAGTCTGGCTACAGGCGCATTCCGCGACGTTATTGCTCGCGAGCGTGATGCGTGATGCCAAATGCACGAGGCATGACGAAAGGTCTCTTGTGTCGTAGCCTTCCGAGGCGAGCGCCGTTTGGGCGCGAGGGTCTGCGAAATAGGTGGTGAGGCTTTTGGCTCGGTACACGTACACGAGCGCTCCGCAGGGCCGCCAGACCAAAACACTCAGGTGGATACCGAACGGGTCAAGCTCACGATTGCACTGGGCGATAACGTTGAGCAGGCGTGCTCGGCGTTCTGCGATGGTTTCGGTTGCGGTCGAGCCGTCCCCGTGGGCGTAGGCGCCTGGATAGGTAAAGAGCGATGCCGGCTTGATGCCCGCGAGCGTGGGAGAGCAGTTGCGCACGACTGCTGCCTGAAACGTTGGGATGTCTATGGTTCGAGTCACGGCGCTCCTTACGGATCTAACTGTTAGCCTAGGAAAACTTATACACGAAAGTAAGCCTAGGTCAACAAAAAAGTTTGAAGCGGGAAACTAATTGACCGAACCGACACGAGTTTGGAGTAAGATGGGAACACCCCGTGGGGGTATAGGTATAAGAGTTTGGAGAAAGGGGATCGCATGGACGCCGTGCTCAACCCTGCGAATCTCATCGTGCTGGCCGTCATTGCCGTCGGCATGTTTTTTGGACTGCGTCGCATTGCCGCCTCGACACACGGGAAGAGTTGCTGCAGCGATGGTGCGAGCGGCAAGAAGGCCAAAAAGGTTGTTGTGGTGGATACCGATCCATCCCACTACCCCTATAGCAATGAGCTGCTCATCGGCGGCATGAGCTGCGATGGCTGCGCTCAGAACGTCGAGAATGCCCTCAATGCGCTGAATGGCGTGTGGGCTACGGTAGCGTTTGCGGACCACACGGCACGCGTGCGCTCGAAACATCCGATTGACCGCGAGGCACTTGAGGCCGCGGTTAAAGATGCGGGCTATTACGTCATGAGGCTCTAGTTGCTCGCATCGAGATCGGGGTGTTCGATTAGGCTCGGCCGCGCAGCTCGATGTCTTGGATATCGTCGAAGTCAATGGCGATATCCCTGAGTTTGAGCAGCTTGAACGCGGGGAGCACTTCGTCGAGAATGCCGGTGCGGCTACGATAGCCGTACGTATCGTAATAGGTGACGCGGACCAGATCGCCACGTTTGAGGCCCTCGAGCTTGTTCGAAAGCTCGAGGGCTTTTTCTTCCGTGAGTTCGCATTTGGGCTCGACGGTGATTTCTTGCTTACGTACGAGATCGTAGTATCCCGTGAGGGCGGCAAAGGGCATAAACTGCGCGGCACGGCCGGCGCGAACGGCGCCGTTGGCGGTGAGCTTGGGATCGGCGGAGCGACGTCTTCCCTCTGGGTCCACCAGACGCTCAAAAGGTGTCGGTGGTCGCATCGGCTGTTGTTGGGGCTTAGGCACGATGTCCTCCTACCTGATCGTTGCGTTCGCGTGCGGTGGCGCCGGCGGTAAAGCTCAATCCTTTGACCAGGGCGTTCTTGCCGTACTTGCCTTTCACGGACAACACGGCGCGCGCCAGGTTGCGTTCGCGCTCATCGGCCTCGACATCGCTAAACAAGTCGATGGTGGCAAATTCCTCGGGCATGAGGTTGCCAAAACCCAGGTTGATGCGCTTGACCGGTCGCTTGGGATCGACGGTCTGCGCCCAGAGCTCGTCGAAATACCCCATGATCTTCTTAAACGAATTGCTGCGCTCGGGCAGCTTGCGCGAGGCGTTGGAGTGTGCAAAAAGTGCGGCATAGCCACCACGCGGTTTGCCGCCGTGTTCTCCCACAAAGATGCCATCGATTGCCTGTGCTTCGCGCACCAGGCGGCGCCGTTCGTCATCGCGCTGGACGGGCTTGGGCGCACGGGGTGCGAGTTCGGGGCCGGCGGTTGCGGTGGGTTCGATGCCCGAGGTGCTCGAACGCAGGTGTCCGCATCCGTCCACATATTGTGCCGTGCCGCTGGCGTCGAGCCGACGTATGTCGGCGCGCTCGCTTGCATAGCCCACAAAGAGCGAGATGCTGTCGCACACCACGTGCTTGTCGATCAAATCCAGCACGGCGGCATCGACCATTTCGCGCAAGACGGTGTAGGCCTGCTCGTAGGCATAGCCCTTCGAGAGCACCTGCCCCGTGGTGGTCGAGGTCGCTTGCGGGCGATAAGCTTGGATATCGGCGATGGTTGTCGGCTCACGCCCGAAGGCGTGGTCGATGAGATATTCGGCATTGACGCCGAGCTCATCGTACAGCAGGTTTTCGTCGAGCGCGGCGACGCCCATCAGGTCGTAGACGCCGTACTTTTCGAGGCGGGCTGCCACGCCGGGGCCGATGCCCCAGATATCGGTGATGGGACGATGGCGCCAGATCTCCTTGCGGAAGGTCTCGTCGTCGAGTATGCCGATGCGGCTGGGTACGTGCTTGGCGGTAATGTCGAGCGCCACCTTGGCCTGGAATAGGTTGGGGCCGATACCGACCGTTGCCGTGATGCCGGTGCGCGCGAGGACCTCGTCACGCAACATGCAGGCGAACCCTTCGGCGTCGGTGTGATAGAGGTCTAGATAGGGCGTCACGTCGATAAAACACTCGTCGATTGAATAGACGTGAATGTCTTGCGGGCTCACGTATTCCAGATAGATGCCGTAGATTTGCGCCGACACCTCCATGTAGTGCTGCATGCGCGGCACCGCCTTGATGCAGTCGATGCCGTCGGGAATCTCGAACAGACGGCAGCGGTTGTGTATCCCGAGGTCCTTCATGGCCTGTGTGATGGCGAGGCAGATGGTCGTGCGCCCGCGCGATTCGTCGGCAACGACCAGGTTGGTGGTGAGCGGATCGAGCCCACGATCGACGCACTCGACGCTGGCATAAAACGTCTTGAGGTCGATGCAGATGTAGGTGTGCTGCTCGTGCGCCACGCTTCCTCCCATCAAACACATGTTCTTATCGAATACCTGTTCGATAATACCCGCTTGCGCGGACATCGTCAAAACCTGTCCCTCTTTGGCGGGTATGGTCGTGCGGCTGCATCGGGTTTTTAACGCAGCTCTAAAGAGTGCGAAACAGCTCGGAAAACCTCGCTTCGTAGCATGAGCCTAACGATTGATACCGCCTATACGCACGGAAGGGTTGTGGGGATAATGGTCAACTATGGGTTTGGTATGCCGACGCGCTTGGTTGCGGATGGGGATGTGGCTCGCTGGTGCGGGCGATTGGTTGCCCACTATGGCGGCACCAAGGCACTGGTCGTGCTGGGAGGCGACAAGCACACGCGTGATGAGCTCGTCTCGGCGGCGCTGGGCTCGCTCGATCGCGCCCTGCTCGAGCGCGTGCTTTTCCGCTGCGGTCTGGTCGGGGGCGACGGGGGAGACGAGCTGATCGATGAAGCCGTGGCCTTGGCGACCGACGAAGGCGTGGACTTTGTCCTGGCGATCGGCGATGCCGATACTGCTGGCTTTGCGCGCGAGCTCGCCCGTCGTATGGCGGCGCTCGATGCCGGTGAGGACGGCTTTGTGCCTTATGGATGCATCGTCTCCGAGGGAAAAGTGCCCGCCGTTGTGGGTGCCGGCGAGGTTCCCGTTTTCGCCATTATCGCGCCCGAACTGCTGGAGGGCATTGGGTCTCCTCTGCGTGAGTTGCTCGGCAGCGTGTGCGCCGCGGCCTAATATTTACCATAAAGGGATAGGTTCTTTTTGATTGGTAAAGCGTTTGACCTGCCAAAAGAAACCTGTCTCTTTTTGGTTGGTCGCCGTTTGGGGGCGGATTGGCAACGCTCGCTGATTACGGTCTTGACCTGCGTTAGAATAGGGGCATCTGATTATCCGGGCGCATGGAGGTATGCGCCCGTATGTTGAGGAGGACTTTATGGCAACTGTTGCCGCACCTATCGACGCTACGTCGACCGCCGCTTGGAAGGCGCTCGAGGCCCATCAGGAGAAGCTCGAGGCCGAGGGCATCGACCTCAAGGCTTGGTTCGCTGCCGATGCAGAGCGCGTGAACAAGCTGAGCTTTGACGCCGGTGACCTGCACTTCGACCTGTCCAAGAACCTGGTGACCGATGAGACCGTCAAGCTGCTGTGCGATCTTGCCCGCGAGGTGAAGCTCGAGGAGCGCCGCGACGCCATGTTCTCCGGCGAGCACATCAACACCACCGAGGACCGCGCCGTCCTGCACACCGCGCTGCGCCGTCCGGCAAGCGAGAAAGGCCAGCTTATCGTCGACGGCCAGGATGTCGTCGCCGACGTGCACGAGGTCCTCGATCGCATGTATGCCTTCGCCGAGCGCGTGCGCTCCGGTGAGTGGAAGGGCGTAACCGGCAAAAAGATCGAGCACCTGGTGTCCATCGGCATCGGTGGCTCCGACTTGGGCCCGGTCATGGCTTACGAGGCCCTGCGTCCCTATGCCGACGCCGGTATCGACTGCCGCTATATCTCTAACATCGACCCCAACGACCAGGCCGAGAAGCTCAAGGGTCTGGATCCCGAGACCACGCTCGTGATCATCGTCTCCAAGACTTTCACCACGCTCGAGACCCTTACCAACGCTCGCGAGGTCAAGACCTGGATGCTCGAGCAGCTCAAGGCTCAGGGCGCCATCGATGGCTCCGATGAGCAGAACGCCGAGGCTGTGGCAAAGCACTTCGTTGCCGTTTCCACTGCACTCGAGAAGGTCGAGGCCTTCGGCATCGACCCGGCCAACGCCTTTGGCTTCTGGAACTGGGTCGGCGGCCGCTACTCTGTCGACTCTGCCGTGGGCCTGTCGCTGATCGTCGTGCTCGGCCCCGAGCGCTTCCAGCAGTTCCTCGAGGGCTTCCATGCCATCGACGAGTACTTCTGCAACACGCCACTCGAGAACAACGCCGTCGCGCTGATGGGCTTGTTCAACGTCTGGTACGTCAACTTCTTCGGTTCCAAGAGCCACGCCGTGCTGCCGTACTGCCAGTACCTGCACCGTTTCCCGGCCTACCTGCAGCAGCTCACCATGGAGTCCAACGGCAAGCACGTCCGCTGGGACGGCAGCGCCGTGACCTCCGACACCGGTGAGATCTTCTGGGGCGAGCCCGGCACCAACGGCCAGCATGCCTTCTACCAGCTGCTGCACCAGGGCACCGTGGTGGTCCCGGCCGACTTTATCGCTTTCGCCAACACTGCCAACCCCGCAACCGACAGCGGTCAGGACGTGCACGAGCTGTTCCTGGGCAACTTCCTGGCCCAGACCAAGGCGCTCGCCTTTGGTAAGACGGCCGATGAGGTGCGCGCCGAGGGCACGCCCGAGCAGATTGTCCCGGCCCGCTGCTTTGAGGGCAACCGTCCGACGACCTCGATCTTTGGCGACACGCTGACCCCGTTCGCACTCGGCGAGCTTATCGCCCTGTACGAGCACATCACGTTTGTCGAGGGCACGGTCTGGGGCATCGACTCCTACGACCAGTGGGGCGTCGAGCTGGGCAAGCAGCTTGCCAAGCAGATCACCCCGGCCTTCCACGACGACGCCGCCAAGGCCGAGCAGGACGCTTCGACCCAGGCGCTCATCGAGTTCTACCGCGCTCACCGCAAGTAGTTTTACGGTTGAGATGGCTTATGACTGAAAGGGGCCCGTATCCGTTGGGATGCGGGCCCCTTTTCTGTTGTCGGTCGGATGCGATGGGTCGCGTGGCGTCATCAGAGGTCTAATTCGATCTGGGCGCTTTGGGCTTCGGGGAGCTCTGCGTAGAGTGGGTGGTCCTCGAGCCTAAAGCGCTCGACCTGCTGGGGAGCGCGGCCGCGGACGAACAGCCAGGAGCGGTCGACGGGCGTTGCCATGAGCGTGCTGGGCAGCACGTCGGCTCGCTCGGAAAAGACGCGGGCGCTCTCGGGGTCCTGGAAGGCTAGTACGAGCTGCGTGTCGCAGTTGCCCATGATGGAGCGAGCGCGTGCCTCGCCGTAGAGCGCATCGAGCTGGTTGGTCGACTGTAGCAACAACGTCGCCCAGATCTCGCGGCTGCGGATGATGGACAGAACGTTATCGATTTGCGGCATCTGCAGGTTGGCAAAGTCGTCGAGCATAAATCGAACCGGTATCGCAAGGCGACCGTCGGGCTGCGCGTCGGCGTGGCGGATGAGTCCCGCGAAGGCCTGCGTTACGAACAGGTTGGTGAGTGGATCGAGGCTACGGTCGAGATCGCTGACGGTGACGAAGAGCGCTCGGCGCTCGCATCCCAGAGCTGCGAAATCGATCTGATTCGCATCGGTGTACAGACGGCGTGCACCATCAAAGCCCAGGCACATGACTTTTTCGGCAAGGATGCCCATAATGCTCGCATGCATCTTTTCGGCCGTGATGGTGGGTGAGTAACGCCGCCAGAGCGAGAGTGCGTAGCTTGTGGGGTCGGTGGTCTGCAGGTCGTCGAAAAGGCGTGCCGTGGCGCGGTCTTGGAGATGTTCGCAAAGGTCGATCACCGATGAAAACGTCTGCTCCTCCACGGGCAGCTGCTCACACACATAGGCGATCAGGCAGGAAAGCAAGTTGGCTGCTGCATGGTCCCAAAACGGCTGGGTTTGGTCCTCGACGGGACAGATGGCCTTGGCGACCGAGATGATGTCCTGCTGGTTGGGCTTGCCGTCTTTGGCGCGGCGGATGTGGTTGAGTGGGTTGTAGCCGCATTGCTCGACGTCCTTGGGCATGGTGGCCGTATCGTCAAGATCGGCAAAGTTGAGGCGCTGTACACGATAGCCGCGTGCGGCAAGCACGGGTCCGACTTCGCGGCAAAGCGTCCCTTTGGTATCGAGCACGATATAGCTCGCATTCATCTGCAGCAGGTTGGGCTTGAGGACGTTGCGGGTCTTGCCGGCGCCCGAGGGGCCAATCACGAGCATATTGTTGTTGAGACCCGTTTTGCGTGTATTGCACGAGAGCATATGGCCCTGCGCAAGGATGGTAGGGGTCGGGGCGTGCAGAGCTGCGTTGAGGTTAGACATGGGCGGTCTCCTTGGTCGAGGTGAGAATGCTGTGGGCAAAGCCGAGCTCGACGGCGCGCTCGGCCGAAAGATATGTGTCCCTTGCCGTGAGCGTCTGTACGCGCTTGGCCGAAAGGCCGCTGCGATCAGACAGGATTTGCGTCAGGGCCTTGCGGGTCTGCATGAGACGCCGGCTTGTTTCCTGGAGTGCTAGGGCCGAGCCCCCAGCTCCTTGCGGGATGAGCGGGTCGTGAATCATGAGTTCTGCATGGGGCGCCATGCGGCGCTCGTCGCCACCCATAAAGATGATGGCGCCCATAGAGGCCGCAAACTCCAGGCAGACGGTGTGGATGGGGCACGGCGAGAGGCGCATGGTGTCGTAGATGGCGAGGCCGGCGCGAACGTTCCCGCCGGGGCTGGCGACAAAGACGGTGATGGGGGCGGTGGGGTCGGCGGCTTCGAGTAGGCGGATCTGCTGGCACAGGTCATGCGCCATCGCACTGTTGATGTCACCCACGACGGAAAGCTCACGACGGGCGAGCATCTCGTCGTAAACGGAGGTTAGCGTGACGCCGCGGGCCGATTCGCGCATCGTGAGCGGGCTGATGACAGGGGTCTGAGTGGTGTCCATGAGGGTTCCTTTCTTAACGTAGGACAAGGTTCTAATTGGGTTGGTGAAGCTGGCGCTAAAGCTCAAAGGCTCGCTCGAGTCTGCGCTCAAGCTCCGTTGTGGCTTTGCGGTCGGCGGCTTTTGCCAGTGACTCGTCGAATGCGCCCAATCGCATCAGTGCGGCAATGGGCGCGGTGTAGACGAGACGCAGCTGGCGTTCGAGAACGTCGGGAAACTCGTTGGGGTCGTAGCGCTTCTGGTAGAAGTGGACGATGCCTTGGCTCATCTCCCAATCGTCGCGGTAGCGCTCGAACTGTCGCTGTTGGATATCGATAATCCGGATCGTTTGGGCGCGAAGGCCAGCGGGCGCAAGTGCCCGATAGCCGTCGAAGAGACGATTGAGGCTGAGTATGCGGAGCATGTCAATCAGGGTGCGCACCGTTGTCGGGCCGGCTTGAAACCGGGCGGTTGCGCGGTTGTAGCGTTCGCGGTCGAGCACCATGATGCTCGGCGGGCTCTGCACGTCATCTTGCCCGCAGGCTGCCTGCTGATGCCGCGCCTCCAGGGCTTTGAGGCCCATGGCGAGGTCATGGATGGGGAGGGTCAGGGCGTTCTGCAGGTCGAATCGATGGTCCATCAATGTCATCCGCATCTCGTCGTCCATCTCGAGCCGAAGCTTCGTGTCGAGTGCGGTAATCATGTGTGCCACATGGCCCATGGTGTACGGGCCTTTGGTCTTACCGTGGGGTCCGAGATAAGGGTCGGTAAGTTTGTGGACGGCTGGATTGTTCATGATTTCGGCGCAGCGATTTGCCGAAAACTCGTGGTTGCTCAGTGCCTCGTCGACGGGCAGCAGGGCAAAGTTTGCGATCGTTGCGGCGGCGAAGTCGGTGTCGTATCTGCCGTGCAGGGCACGGTCGATGCGTGCCTTGAGGACGATGTTTGCGGTCTGGGGACGGGTAGTGTTCATAGCGTTTCCAATCTGTGATGTGCTTGCCTGTTTGTTGATGTGTTGGTTGTCGTGAGTGATGTGCTTGCCGTGGGTGATGTGCTGACGTTGGGGTGCTATGCGGTTTTCAATGAGCCCGTGAGGCAGTTGCTGCAGGGGCGGGGTGGGGCTGCCCATGCAAGGCGGAGCGCACTGTGCTCAAAATCGAGACAAGAATGCCCGGGATGCCTCACATATGGCAGTTACCTCATTAAGTTGTCATTACGCTTGGGGTTGTACTTTGCCGATCTTCCTTCTCTTACACGCTGAAAAGTGAAACTGAATATGCTCGATCAAATGGCGACCACCGGAGTGGTTATCTTTAAAGTACGTTCGTTTTGCTGATTTGACAAGACTAATTTTGAAATTTCTTTTCTACGGGATGAAACGGGGTTCGTGGAACGGTTGCGCTTGGTGTCGCCAGCTATGTATGTGGTGGCTCGGCGTTTAGGCTGGAACGATTGAGCCCCGAGATGGCGTCCCGTTCATGTTCGGGACAATATGACTTTTTACCCGTTGCAGACAGAGCTGCCGTGGGTGTTCTGTATGATGGCTCAGACGAGGTTGTTCAATGACAGGGAGGCATATATGGCAATCAAAGCCATCGCAATGGATATCGACGGTACGCTCACCAACGACCAAAAGGTCATCAGCCCGCGTACGCGCGAGAAGCTGCTCGCGGCGCAGGAGTCGGGTATTAAGCTCATCTTGGCCTCAGGTCGTCCCGCATGGGGGCTGCACGCCTTGGCGCAGGAGCTCGACCTTCAGAACCATGATGGTCTGCTAGTTGCCTTTAATGGCGCGCATGTGGTCGATGCCCAGACCGATGAGGTGCTGTTCGACCAGGCGATGCCGGTCGATGAGCTGCATCGCCTGATTGATCACCTGCGCAACTTTGACGTGATCCCCATGATTTCGCTTGGGCGTGACCTGCACGTAGAGGACTCGTATCGCTGCATGATTACGCTGCCGGATGGCTCGCAGAAAAACATCGTCAAATACGAGCGCGATGCGTGCGACCTTAAGATCCGCGAGGTCGAGAGCTTGCATGAGGTCGTGGACGCTTATCCCGTGGACAAGCTGCTGACGGCGGGCGATCCGGCCTACCTGCAGGCGCATTACGAGCAGATGTATGCTCCCTTTGCCCAGACGCTGTCGGGCATGTTCACGGCTGACTGGTACTTTGAGTTCACGGCGCCCGGCATCGATAAGGCTCGTGCGCTTCAGGGTGCCCTGCCCAAGCTCGGCATCGATGCCAGCGAGGTCGTCTCGTTTGGCGACGGCCAGAATGACAAGTCCATGATTGAGTGGGCCGGCACCGGTGTTGCCATGGGCAACGCCGTCGACGAGGTTAAGGCGGTGGCGCAGATGGTGACCGCCAACAACAACGAAGATGGCATTGCGGTGGCACTTGACCAGCTGCTGGGTTAGAATCGCCGATAGTGCATGGTTCGGGCGTCCGCTTGCGGGCGCCTTTTTGTTTAGGGAGGGTGCCGTGTCCGCATTTCCGTTCGACGCCGTTATCTTTGACATGGACGGTGTTTTGGTCGACACCGAGTTTTACTATCAAAAGGAACTCGAGAAGTTTATCGATTACCTGCAGATTTCTGTGACGCGTGACGAACTCAATGCAATTGTGGGGTCGTCGCATCGCGATTTCCAGCAGGTGCTCGTGGAATGGTGTAGGCGTGCGGGCCTGGGTACCCTTAAGCCCGAAGATGCCGAGGCCCGTTACGATGTGTGGGCGAGCGCTTGTGTTTGTGACTATCGCAAGCTGCTGAACCCCGGTGTTCCCGAGACGCTGGCGGGGCTGAAGGAACGTGGGGTTCGCGTTGCGCTGGCATCCTCGTCGCCTCTCAACAATATCGAGGAGGTGCTGGGTACCTGCGGCATTCGCGATTACTTTGAGTTTTTGGTCTCGGGCGAGCAGTTTAAGCGCAGTAAGCCCGAGCCCGACATCTATCTGCACGCCATAGACCGTTTGGGATTGCCTGCGGACCGCTGCTGTTGCGTGGAGGACTCGGTGTATGGCATTACTGCCGGCAAACGCGCGGGCCTGACGGTGATTGCCAAGCGCGAGGAACGCTTTGGCTTTAGCCAAGATGCCGCGGATAAGATTATTGACGGGATTCTTGATCTGCTAGATCTGCCGGGGATTGCTCGATGACTACACGCGTCTTCCTATGCGGCTAAACCTTAACGGTCCCTTTTGCTCCGCAAACGGGCGAGACTGAAATCCGGTTTCAGATCAGGCCGTCTTTTTTCCTTTCTGTCCGTTATGCCTTTTCAGGTCGTGCGTTTAGCACTTCTTGCATGCGCGCTGCACGCAACAATACCTTCGAGGCCTCGGTAACAGCTATGACAGGAGGAATAATGACGACTGTTGAGAACGAGTCGCTTGCACGCGAGATTCTTGCGTCTGTCGGTGGACCTGGCAACGTATCGGATGCGACGCATTGCATGACGCGATTGCGAATAACGCTTAAAGACCCGACTGTTCCCAATGATGCCGCTGTTGAGGCGATTGAGGGCGTCAAGGGCGTTATGCGGCGCGGGAGCGAGTATCAAGTGATTGTCGGCTCCAATGCACAAAAGGTTTTGGGCTTTTTTACCAATCAAGCGGGCATTGAAGAGGCGGACCCATCATTGGAGTCGGCGCAGGATTCGTCATCGAGCTTGTTTAATAGGTTTACAGGCTCTTTGAGCGCTTGCATCGTTCCGATCATCGGGCCACTTATCGCCTCCGGAGTCATCAAAGGCATTTTGGCTATTGCAGCTGCTGCTGGAGTCACGACTTCAGCCGATAGCACTTATCAGATGATATGTGCAGGTGCCGATGCGGTGCTTTATTTCCTTCCGATCTTGGTCGGATTCTCGGCCGGTAAAGTATTCGGGGCAAATCCTTACACCTCCGCCGTTATTGGCGCAGCGCTTGTGTACCCTACGCTTGCCGATGCCGTTTCAGCTGGCGGATTTACATTCTTTGGGATACCTGTGGTTGGCACCGCATACTCCGGAACATTGTTCCCGGCGCTGTTCTCGGTGTTTTTCGCTGCCAAGTTGGAGAAGGCCCTGTCAAAGGTCATTCCCGATGTCTTACAGCTCATGATGGTGCCTACGCTCGTATTGATTGTAACCGTCCCACTCGCCTGGCTTGTGATGGGCCCGGTCATCAACTGGGTTACGGGACTTTTGGGCTTTTGTGTCGCGTGGCTGTTCGAGGCGAGCCCGTTGCTGAGCGGTGCGTTCCTCGGTGCGTTCTGGCAGCTCGCCGTGGCTTTTGGTTTTTCACACGGAGTTTTGGCCCCGATGGTTATGAACAACCTCACGGTTTTGGGCTATGACCCCGTTAATGCGGTTGCCTCCATGACCGTATGGGCGCTTGCCGGCGCAGCGCTGGGCTATGCGCTCAGGAGCCGTGATGCAAAGAAGCGTGCCGAGGGCATCTCTGATATGGTCACTTGCCTGTGCGGCGTTACCGAACCCATGATTTACTCGATCGCATTGCCCAACCCCGCAGTGTTTGCATCTGCCTGCATTGGTGGTGGCGTTTCCGGGGCCGTCGTTGCCTTGCTCGGCGCGAAGATTTATTCCCTCACTTCGGGCGGCCTGTTCTGCATTCCTGCGTTCATCAATCCCGCCGGCCTTGATGCGAACCTTGCAGTTGGAGTCATCGGTATGCTTGTGGCATTTTTCCTGTCCGCAGCGGTTTCCTTCGCGATCTCCGGTCGCAAGAAGACAGCGGCTTAAGACCGGGGTCTTCTATCGCGCGTAGTATTCTCGGGCCGTTTTAGGGTACATGTCCTTGATTTCCGAGGACAAGAGCGTGGTGTAAATCACGTCGAATACGTATTGCACGGCAATTGGATAGGCTAGAAGCGAAAGCCTGTCGGGTGTTGTGGTCCTAAACGTTCTGATGCAGATGTCTGAAGCCTTGCCGAGTTCGCTGCTCGTATCGGGTGCGAGGCTGGCGACAAATACCCCGTTCCTGCGAAGCGCAGTTGCCGTCTCGACCATCGATGGATTTGCCCCGGTATGCGAGGTGATGATGGCGCTTCGTCGGCTGTCTTTCTCTTGCCTAAGAACACTTTGCATATTGATGGCCGTTAGGGCCTGGGCATTGCAACCTAGAGTCTGCAGTTTGAATGCTGCCTGCTCAACAATGCCCTGGTTAATCCCGGTACCGTAGAGGTCTATATGGGTCGAAATCTTCAGGATTTCGCAAAGATGATCGAGAGCCCCTTGTTCGATTATCCGGGCTTGTTCATAAAGCATGCGCCCATAAAACCTGTGAACCAGGGAGGAAAAGGATTCCCCATCTTTTTCTCCCTGGCTCTCGCTGATAAGCGGAGTGGATAGGCGGGCATATAGATTTCCGCTGCTCGACGTCCACTCTGTAACATATCTGAGTTTGAACTCGTTAAAGCTGTCCATCCCGACCCTTCGACAGAGCCTCGTTATAGTCGCGGCGCTTACATTGGCTTCAAGAGCGATTTCCTTGGCGGAGTGGCCCATAACAAAGTCCGGATTGCCAAGGAGGAACTGCGCTGCCGCATATTCCGCTACAGATGTTTTTGGGATTGATGCAAGGTCGTTTGCAATCACGCGCGCTCCAGGTGGGATTTGGCCAGTGGGGATTTCATTGTAAGCGAATCGTCGTCATAAACGACGTACCTGTGAGCCAAAAGAGCGACAGGCAATATCGAGAAAGGAATAGCTATGAACAAAGGGTTTCCTGAGGGATTTCTTTGGGGCGGGGCGACTGCGGCCTCCCAGGTCGAAGGGGGCTGGAACGAAGGCGGTAAGGGGCTGGATACTCAGGATTGCCGTCCGTCGGTTCCGGGTCTCTCTCGATCGGAAAAGAATAATTGGTTCCATAAACAGATGACGAGCGAGAAGTTTAAAAAGGCGCTTGCGTGCGATGGTGTGTCGGAGCCGGACGGGTCGTGCGTGTATCCATTTAGGCAGGGAAGCGATGGGTTCCATCATCTTGAAGAGGACCTTGACCTCTATGCAGAGCTGGGGCTGAAAATCTATCGTCTCTCAGTGAGCTGGGCGCGCATCTATCCTAAGGGTGACGATGACGAGCCCAATCAAGAGGGGATCGAATATTATCGGCGCATTCTCGAAGGCTGTCATGCGCGCGGTATCAAGGTGTTTCTTACGATGCTTCACTATGCGGTTCCCGTCAACTTGGTTGAGCGCTACGGCGGCTGGAGAAACCGAAAGATGATCGATCTCTATTTGAGGTATGCCAGGACTCTGTTTGATGAGTTCGGTGATTTAGTCGATTACTGGCTTCCCTTCAATGAGATGAATGCCGGTCGCTTTAATCCCTATAACGGCGTTGCACTTATTAAAGATCGCGAGGACAACTATGACCAGGCGGTATTTCAGGCGCTTCATCATGAATTTCTTGCAAGCGCCCGTGCGGTGAGGCTGGGACACGAAATGATTCCTGGGGCCAAAATCGGTTGCATGATAGCGAGATTTTGCCATTATCCGGCAACCTGCCGGCCGGAGGATCAGCTGCAATGCTTGCATGACGAGCAATATAGCAACTGGTTTTACACCGATGTTATGGCGAGGGGCTTCTATCCCGAGTATATGGAACGTTTCTTTGCCCAAAAGGATATCCATATCGACTGGGAGCCAGGGGATGACGAGACCTTGCGTGAGGGAACCGCTGATTTTGTATCGTTCAGCTACTATTTTTCGCAAGTCTCAACGGTTGAGGACGGTTGGGAGAAGACTGACGGCAACCTTGTTGTCGCCGCTGCCAATCCGTATCTCAAGGCCAGCGAATGGGGGTGGCAACAAGACCCCGTCGGTCTTCGCATTACGCTCAACCAGCTATGGGATCGCTATCGCAAACCGCTATTTGTTGCGGAAAACGGATTGGGTGCAACTGATGTCCTCGAGAAGGATGCCTCGGTGCGCGATCCGTACCGCATAGCTTATCTGCGTGAGCACATCAAGGCGATGCGCGATGCAATCGAGGATGGCGTCTATCTGCTTGGATATACCATGTGGGGGATTATCGATTTGGTCTCTTGCGGATCGATCGAGATGTCGAAGCGTTACGGCGTTATTTACGTCGATGCGGATGACGAGGGTGTCGGCTCCTATGACAGATATCGGAAAGATAGTTTCTATTGGTATCAGCGCTGCATAGAGACAAACGGTGCCGAGCTGTAGGGCAGCAACATCAACCATTGGGAGCGGGCTAAGTTCCTATGTGAAAAGGCTCTCCCAGTTGGCGTGCGTTGTGCGCGCGACCTGAGTGATATCGATATGTTCGAGCTCGGCTATGCCTGCCGCGACGTGCTCGAGTGAGGTGCGGATGCTGGCTGCGCTGGTATCCGCGCTAACTTGTTTGGGTAGGTCGGTTTCGAGCAGCAGGCGGTCGAGTGGAATCTGTCGGGCGTATTCGCGACCGCGCTTGGTGGCGAGCATCCGCTCATTCACGGAAAAATAGCAGCCTGCGTTTCGCGCGCGGACGAACTCGTTCGAAGTTCCGCTGAACCAGTGGAAGATGATGGCGGGGGAGTCGGGGCTTGGGGTGAGCAATTCATGTGACCCGAGGACGTCCAGCACGGTTCCTGCCGAACGAACGGCGTGAATTGATATCACGCGCCCGGCAAGAGGGTGCTGCACGAGTGCATCGCAGAGCCGGTCAAATGCCTGTACTTGTAGCGGCTCGCTTCCGGCAAAACTAGCGGAAAAGTCGAGCCCGACCTCGCCGATCAAGCGTTCTTGTGCAGCGACTTCGCAAAGCAGATTGACTTCGGCAGGACCACATCGTCCGTCGGCGAGCCACCAGGGGTGGAGGCCGATGCCGGCAAAGATATTTGAACGGTTGCAAGCGCGCTTCTTGGCGCGCGCAAAGTCGCGCGGATCGACGCCGCAGTCAAATAGGCTCAGGCCCAGCGTCGTCGCCTCATCGGCAACGGCGTCCGGGTGAGCCATTAAATCAAGATGACAATGCGTGTCAAAGAATCGCGGTTCCATCGCAGGGCATCCTGCTAGTCCAAGCGCTGGCCATCGGCGCGCACGCGCTCAGTGCCGCGGCCACCGATCTGGCGGATAACCTCGCCAGCGATCATCTGGCCCATGATGGGCGGCATAAAGCTCGCGGTTCCCAGCTCGGTGCGCTCGTGGATGTTGGAGGGGTCGCGGGGCTGTGTTTTAACCGATTCCTCGCAGCTAAACAGTACGTGTAGGCTCTTGATTCCGCGCTTCTTACATTCTTTGCGCATAATGCGGCTCATGGGGTCACGTACCGTATCGAAGATGTCGGCAAAGCGGAGGCACTCGGGATGGAGCTTGTTGGCCCCGCCCATGGAGCTAACCAAACGAATGTCGTGGTCCTGAGCATATTTGGCAATGGTGAGCTTGGCCGAGATGGTGTCGATGGCGTCGACGACGTAATCGAGCTTGCCGTCCGTCTGCTCCAAAACGCTCGCAAAGAACTCGTCGATGTTGTCGCTCAGCAGGTATTCGGTGCGCTTGATAACGGTGGCGGCGGGATTGATATCACCAATCATGGCTTCCATCACGTCAACCTTGCGCTTGCCGATGGTGCTGTGAAAGGCGATGGCCTGGCGATTGATATTGCTGGGCGCGATGATGTCCTTGTCCAGAATTACAAAATGCCCGATGCCGCCACGGGCAAGTGCCTCGCAGCAGTTGGAGCCCACACCTCCGCAGCCGAGTACCAGCACCGTGGCATCGGCGAGCTTGTCGAGTGCCTCGCGGCCCATGATGATTTCAAGCTTGGTATCGCGCGTCTCGACGAGTGCAGCAGTTTCGGTCATAGACATCCTCCGATGGGGAAGCGAATCGTGTTTTAGCTATCGCCATTATAGGTATTATCACGATTCCATTTGAGCCCTAGGTGATTGTTGAAATGGGGCAGGGATTCGCATAAGATGAAACAGATGGCACCCGTTGCCGCGGGTTAGCCAACTCCGAAACACGTTTTTGGCGTGAGAAGTGGCCGTCTTCGCATTACGCGGGGGCGGCTATTTCATTCGACCTCCAATGTGGATGCCGAGCTCCACAGCCGCGATTACAAGCAATAACAACGTCAGGACATCGTCAATACTCATAGTCCATCTCCTTCTCGGATAGAGGGAGCTGGCCCATCTGCTTCAACTTCCATTGTAGCTCAATACGAACGAATGTTCTATAGATGTTCCTGTATTAGATAGTTAGACAAACATCTAAATATCGAGTATAGTGTGCGCGTCATGAGAGATGATGAGAGGAGGTCTTATGCCGGGAGAGGGTTTTAAGGCGCTTGCCGATCCAGCGCGACGGCGCATTTTGGAGTTGCTGCGCGAGGGCAATTGCACGGCGGGGGAGCTTGCCGAGCATTTCGATATCAGTAAGCCGTCGCTGAGTCATCACTTGGCGACGCTCAAAAACGCCGGGTTGGTGACCGACGAGCGCCATGGCCAAAACATCGTATACAGCTTAAACACCACCGTCATGCAGGATTTGATTGGCTGGTTTATGGGCTTTACAAACACGGAAGGTGATAAGGATGAATAACGAAAACAAGGGCATTCACCCCACGGGGGTATCGTCGCGCGTGTGGATTGCGCTGGTCGCTCTGTGCGTCGCCAATGTCGTAGCGCACCTCATGGTGATGCCGAGCTTGCCTGCGCAGATTCCCACGCACTGGGGCGCGAACGGCGCCGTCGACGGTTGGGGTCCTAGCTGGATGGCCTCCGCGCTCGGCGTGCTGCCTCTGGCGCTTCTCGCAATGTTCTGCGTGGTGCCGCGCATCGACCCCAAAGGTGAGGCATATCGAACCTCGGGCAAGTTCTACCAGGGCTTCGTAATCGCCTTCACCTTGTTCATGTGCGCCATAAGCTGGCTGGGAGAGCTTACGGTCTGGGGCGTGGTGCCGGCGGTCGGTTCGGTTAACGTGCTGATTTCCGGTGTTGTCGGTTTGCTGTTCATCGGCGTAGGCAACTACTTGCCGCGTGTGAAGCAGAACTATACGCTCGGTATCAAGACACCCTGGGCGCTTGCCGATCCCGAGAACTGGCGCCGTACGCAGCGTTTTGACGGCGCCTGCTTTATGGTGCTGGGTATTGGCCTGATTGTGATGGGCGTGGCAGGCAGCGTGCTTTCGAGTGAAGTCGTCGCCGCGGTGATTGCGGTTCTGGCGTTTGGTTCGGTTGGAGCCGTCTACGTCTACTCGTATCTGTTGTGGCGCAAATCGCAGCGAGCCGCTCGTTAAGGTTGCGGAAAACTAGCGTACGCAGTTCATAGTATGTTCCGGGGGACTTTTCCCAGGTAGTATTAGGGGGTGTGGGCAACCATGCCCCTTTTTCGTTTAGTTTCAGAGCTGGTTTCCTCATTTCGTTTCTACAAAGCGAAACAAGAATAGGGAAACAGCAGGTAGAAAGGATAAAACAGGCAAATGGCGGAGTTCATCTACCAGATGTATCAGGCTCGCAAGGCCCATGGCGACAAGGTAATCCTTGACGACGTGACCCTGAGCTTCTACCCCGGTGCCAAGATCGGCGTCGTGGGCCCCAACGGTATGGGCAAGTCGACCCTGCTCAAGATCATGGCCGGCATCGAGGAGGTCTCCAACGGCGATGCCAGGCTCACCCCCGGCTACACCGTGGGCATCCTGCAGCAAGAGCCGCCGCTCGACGACGACAAGACCGTTATCGAGAACGTGCGCATGGCGTTTGGCGATATGATCGCCAAGGTCGATCGCTTCAATAAGATCGGCGAGGAGATGTGCGACCCGGATTGCGACATGGACGCCCTCATGGCCGAGATGGGCAAGCTCCAGGACGAGATCGATGCCGCCGACGGCTGGGATATCGATTCCAAGCTCGGCCAGGCCATGGACGCCCTGCAGCTGCCCGATTCTGACATGCCGGTCAATGTGCTTTCCGGCGGCGAGCGCCGCCGCGTGGCTCTGTGCAAGCTGCTGCTCGAGGCCCCCGACCTGCTGCTGCTCGACGAGCCTACGAACCACCTGGACGCTGAGTCGATCCTGTGGCTCGAGCACTTCCTGCACAACTACCAGGGCGCGGTGCTTGCCGTCACACACGATCGCTACTTCTTGGATAACGTTGCCGAGTGGATCTGCGAGGTCGACCGCGGTCACCTCTATCCCTACAAGGGCAACTACTCCACGTATCTGGAGACCAAGGCCGCCCGTATCGAGGCTCAGGGTAACCGCGATGCCAAACTCGCCAAACGCATGGAGGCCGAGCTCGAGTGGGTGCGCAGCTCGCCCAAGGCTCGCCAGGCCAAGAACAAGGCCCGTCTGGCTTGCTACGAGGAGATGGAGGCCGAGGCCCGCGCAAGCCAGAAGCTCGACTGGACCGACATCCGCATCCCTGTGGGCCCGCGTCTGGGCAACAAGGTGCTCGAGGCCCATCATCTGCACAAGGAGTTCGATGGCCGCGTGCTCATCGATGACCTATCGTTCACCCTGCCGCGCAACGGCATCGTGGGCGTCATCGGCCCCAATGGTGTCGGTAAGACCACGCTGTTCAAGACGATTGTGGGTCTGGAGCCGCTGACTTCGGGCGAGCTCGAGGTGGGCGAGACTGTCAAGATCTCTTACGTCGACCAGAACCGTTCCGGCATCGACCCCGACAAGAACCTATGGGAGGTCGTCTCGGACGGCCTGGACCACATGATGGTCGGCGAGACCGAGGTTCCGAGCCGTGCTTATGTGGCGAGCTTTGGCTTTAAGGGCCAGGACCAGCAGAAGCGCGCCGGCGTACTCTCCGGTGGCGAGCGCAACCGTCTGAACTTGGCGCTTACGCTTAAGCAGGGCGGCAACCTGCTGCTCCTCGACGAGCCCACGAACGACCTCGACGTCGAGACGCTGTCCTCGCTCGAGGCGGCGCTGCTCGAGTTCCCGGGCTGCTCGGTGGTCATTAGCCACGACCGTATGTTCCTGGACCGCGTCGCCACGCACATTCTGGCGTGGGAGGGCACCGACGAGAATCCGGGCAACTGGTATTGGTTCGAGGGCAACTTCGAGGCCTATCAGGCCAACCGCATCGAGCGCCTGGGCGAGGACGCAGCCCAGCCGCATCGTATTCACCGCAAGCTCACGCGTGATTAGTTGAGCTCAGGTGACCTATTGAGAAAGGGACGATAATCTTGAGGGTTATCGTCCCTTTTTGTTACTCGGTAGAAGGCTCGACTTTGTCGATGGTCCAGGCGGCTCCGAGACCGCCGGTGGTGTTGCGGCGGATGCGCACGGCAACCTCGCGGCGCTCGCCGGCCTGTGTGTAGCGCAGAGGGAAGCTTGCGCGGTTTCGCGCAGCCTCGATGGTACCGCGCTCGCGGGCGATCCAGTAGTACTCGCCGACGATGCCGAGCGTGTCGGCGCCGTAGGGGAGATAGGTCGACAACTGGTGCAGAAGCGGGCCGGGGCAGAAGACCTCGGTTGCGAAATCGATAGGGAAGTCCTCGGGGATGGTCGGTGCTGCAGGTACGGGGGCCGGTACCGCAGCGGGGACCGGAGCCGGTGCCGGTGCGGGAATCTGGTCATAGACAGGTGCGGATGTGGACTCGATGACGGGTGCAGACTCAGGCACCGGTTCCGGCTTAACTGCGGAATCTGTCGGTTCCACGGAGACGGATGTGTCTTCAGTCTCGGTTTTGGCATCGGCCTGCGGGGCGTCCTCTGCCTCGACAGACGACTTTGCTTCGACCGGCGTGGATGCCATGGTGGTGATGCCGGCGTTGGCGTTCTCGGGGTCATAGACGACCGTAAGCGAGATGGCGGGCTGCGGCGTCTCGGGTTCCGGCGTCGACTCGGTAGCGTATTGATCGGCGGACTCGTCGGGTTGATCGTCCTCGGCCTCGTCGCCAAAGACATCGCTGTTTTGGAACGCAGGCGTCTCGGGTTGGTTGGCGGCTTCTTCGGTTGTCGACTTGGGAGCCTCGTTGAGCTCCGCAGTGGCTTCCTGCTCTGATGTGACTTTGGGATTGGTCGTGGCAGCGATTTCGGTTTCGGCTTCTGCTGTTACCTCAATAGCGACTTCGATCTCTGTCTCGGGCTCGGGTTCCGGTACGGCTTCAACCATAGCTTCGGGCTCGGGATGCTTAACGTGCTTGGGACGCACGGCCTTGAGGTCCTTCTCGCCGCGCTTTTTCTTTTTGTAGGACTGCTTGGCGCCCTTGGCTGCCTTGGGCTTGTCCTCGCCTTTGGCAAGGGCGGTATCCCAGGCCTCGTTGGCGATGACGGTGGCATACAGGCGGCCGCCCTTAAAGACGGTCAGTTTAATGCAGTCGTCGAGTTCCTCGAGCAACTCGCGCGTGGACTCGAAGCCCAGGTCATAAGCGACCATGTCGCCGGCGGCGAGCGCCTCCTCGACCTGCGTCATAAACGTTTGCTTACCGCACCCAATCGCGTCGCGCAGCAGGCGATACAGATAGATGTGGTTGCCCAGCGATAGCGTGGGCTTAACTATTGTCTTGCTCATGGCAAATCTCCTCTTTACACACCAAAGCATCTTACCATCGCACGGGGCGTGCTACCTCGGCGCCCAAGGCAAACGGGCGCGACCGTTGCCGGTTCGCGCCCGTTATACAGGTTGGTTCTCTTTGAGAGACAAACGTGCTTAGTTGCCCGATGCCGTGCCTTGGCTTGAATTGTCAGATGCCGTGCCCGATGTGGTGCCACTCGAATTGCTGTTGCTGCTGTTTGCTGTGCCCGTTCCCGACGTGGTGTCGCTCGTCTGGTCGCCCGTGCTCGGCTGAGAGCCGTCGGTCGTTTGGCTTGAGTCGGTCGTGCCGGACGGCGTGCCACTGTTGGCCGTAGAGGAATCGGTGCCCTGCGATTGGTTTTGGGTGTTCGAGGACGAATTGGCAGAGGAAGAGCTGTCTTGCGTGTCGTCCGTCTGTGTCTGCTGATCCTGCGACTGGGTGTTGCCATTTGCATCGCTCTCGGTCGTGCGCGACGACAGGATTGGCTCGGGACGCTCGCCCAGACCCTCACCGGCAGTGGTGATAAGGATGGCGCCGGCGCAGGCGATGACCGCGACGATGGCGATGGCGATCGAGAAGACGATGACCTTCTTTTGCGTCTGGCTGCGCTCTGCAGCGGCCTTGGCGCGCAGGCTGTTGGGGGCGACGCGCGCCGTGGTCGCGCGCCCCGCAATCTGGCGCATCTCCTGCGTAGTCGCGGCGCCGCCCAGGTGCTCCTCGACATTGGGCTCAACGGGCTCGTAGGCGCCGGCAGGGTAGTCGACAGCGGCGTGCGTGCTCTTGATTGCTTCGGCGCTGGCGGAGATAAAGTGGCGATAGACCTGCGAGGACACAACAGTGATGACTGAGCTCACAGCGGCACCAATCACCGAGCCGGCAATGCCGATCTTTGAAGCAAGCGCCACGCTCGTGGCGGCAGCTGCGGCGCCGGCGACGATCTGGGGAATGGAAATGTCGTCGAACAGGCCCTTTTTGGGCGCGATGGCCATGGTCTGTCCGATGGAATGGTTCTCGTGCACGCCGTTGTTGAGCGCGGCCGGTGTCATGACGCGCGTGCGCGGCGCGTCGGTGTACTTGGTTGTCATACGGGGTCCTCCCGGTGTAAATCTGCTTCGTTTCGTGTAGCCATCAGGGTACCCACCAGATGTGAATCGTACGTGACATTTAACAGATACCATCAACTCATCAATAGCTCACCAAGTTGGTGGGGTGCGGTTGCACCCGGCGGTTGAACTACAATAGGGCTTGCTAATTGTTGTGAATGGCGTCTACGCACGGGAGCATTCTTATGAATCTTCACCTTTCTCAGTCTGATGGCTTTTTGCGTGTGGCGGCGGCGTCGCCGCGGATTCGCGTGGCCGATGTCGAGGGTAATGCCGAGGTTGCCCTGGCGGCTGTTCGCGATGCTGCCGAGCGTGGCGTTCGTGCGTTGGTGTTGCCCGAGCTTAACCTGACCGGCTATACCGCGGCCGACCTGTTCCATAACCGCACACTGCTGCATGCCTGCGAGGCGGCGCTTGAGTTTATCCTCGATGAAACCCGTGAGCTGCCGATCGTCTTTACCGTCGGTCTTCCCGTTGCGGTGGCCGAGAACATCTACAACTGCGCCGCCGTGTGCTGTGCGGGCGAGCTTTTGGGCCTCACGGCCAAGAAGTACCTGCCCAACTATGGCGAGTTCTACGAGCGCCGCTGGTTTGCTCCGGCGCCTGCGGATCCCGTGTGGGTTGAATTTGCCGGTCAGGGTCCGGTCCCGCTGGGTTCGGGGCTTGTCTACCGTTGCTGTGATGAGGGCGCTGAGGACCTGGTGCTGGGCGTTGAGGTCTGTGAGGACCTGTGGGTGCCGGCGCCCCCTTCGACCGAGATGGCGCTTGCCGGTGCGACGGTGATTCTCAACCTGTCGGCCTCTGACGAAATCATCGGTAAGGCAGATTACCGTCGCAGCCTTATCTCTAACCAAAGCGCGCGCCTGTACTGCGCTTATGCCTACGCGGACGCGAGTGAGGGCGAGTCCACGACCGACATGGTCTTTGCGGGGGAGAACCTCGTCTACGAAAACGGCTCCAAGCTCGCCGCGACTAAACTGCTTACCTGCGATATGGCCATCGCCGACGTTGACCTTGACCGTCTGGTTGCCGAGCGCCGTCGCTCGACGACGTGGACGTGCGCGGACGATGCGCCGGAAGCCACAACTGTTGAGTTTTCGTTTGAGGGCGTGTTGGCCGAAGGGCCTGTCCTGCGCGATGCCTGCGATATCGACCGCGTTTTCCCGCGCGCGCCCTTTGTTCCGGCCGACCATGGTGACCTGGCCGAGCGCTGCGAGACCATCCTCGACCTGCAGACCGCGGGCCTCAAGACCCGTCTTGCCCATACGGGTACCAAGGCGGCTGTCATCGGTCTTTCAGGCGGCCTGGACTCCACGCTGGCACTGCTTGTGACCGTGCGTGCCTTCGATGCGTTGGGGCTGCCGCGCACGGGTATCACGGCGGTTTCCATGCCCGGCTTTGGCACGACGCATCGCACTAAGTCGAATGCCGAGTCGCTCGCTCGCGACCTAGGCGTGAGCTTCCGGGAAGTCTCGATCCATGCAGCCGTGGAGCAGCATTTTAAGGACATCGAGCACGATCCGACCGTCCAGGACGTGACCTACGAGAACAGCCAGGCCCGCGAGCGTACGCAGATTCTGATGGATCTGGCCAATCAGGCTGGCGGTTTTGTCATCGGCACGGGCGACCTGTCGGAGCTAGCGCTCGGCTGGGCTACCTATAACGGTGACCACATGAGCATGTACGCCGTCAACGCGAGCGTGCCCAAGACGCTTGTGCGCCATCTGGTGCGTTATGCGGCTGATGTCTTTGGCGGGCGTATTGCCGAGGTGCTGCTCGATATCCTCGATACGCCGGTGTCTCCCGAGCTTCTGCCGCCCACGGGCGACGGCGAGATTGCGCAGAAGACCGAGGATTTGGTGGGCCCGTACGAGCTGCACGATTACTTCCTCTATTACCTGCTGCGTTTTGGCTTTGAGCCGGGCAAGATCTACCGCATGGCGCTCAAGAGCTTCGAGGACGTCTACGACGCCAAGACCGTCCATACGTGGCTGCGCACGTTCTACCGTCGCTTCTTTGCCCAGCAGTTTAAGCGCAGCTGCCTGCCCGATGGTCCCAAGGTTGGTTCGGTGACGCTCAGCCCGCGCGGCGATTGGCGCATGCCGAGTGACGCCGGCTCGCGTCTGTGGCTTGCGCAGATCGACGCGCTCAATCCAGTTGACTAAGGTTGGCTAAATTGAACCAATACGGGGGTTGCAAGCGTTACACTTTTGCAATCTGATGGCCCGTATCGCGCGGCGCTCTTGTCGGAGCGCCGCGTTTTTTATATCGAAAGGTGGCACCATGCAGGCATCGCAGCGTCTCGACCGCTTTGGCGCGGAGGTCTTCGCCTCGCTCAACAACAAACTTCTCGCGCTGAAGGCTCAGGGCAAGACCATTTACAACATGAGTGTGGGCACGCCCGACTTTAAGCCGTACGACCACGTGGTCGAGGCGCTGACCCAGGCCGTCCAAGATCCCGAGATGTGGAAGTATGCCCTGCGCGACCTGCCCGAACTCAAGCAAGCCGTGTGCGATTACTATGAGCGCCGCTTTGGCGTTTCGGGCATTACGCCGTCTATGGTGCAGTCGTGCAACGGCACGCAGGAGGGCGTGGGCCATTTGGGCCTGGCCCTGCTCGATCCGGGTGACACCATTTTGGTTCCCGATCCGTGCTACCCGGTCTTTGAGGCGGGCGCCAAGATCGCCGATGCCAAGCTCGAGTACTATCCGTTGGTCGCCGAGCATAATTACCTGCCCTATGTGGCGGGTATCGATCCCGAGGTGGCCGATCGTGCCAAGTATATGATCGTGTCGCTGCCCGCAAACCCGGTCGGCTCGGTGGGCACGCCCGAGGTCTACGAGGAGATCATCGCTTTCGCCCGCGAGCACGACCTGCTCATCGTCCATGACAACGCGTACTCCGACATCGTGTTCGACGGCGAACCGGGCGGCAGCTTCTTGCAGTATCCCGGTGCGCTTGAGGTGGGTGTGGAGTTCTTCTCGCTTTCCAAGTCGTTTAACGTCACCGGTGCGCGTATCGGCTTTTTGGTCGGCCGCGAGGACGTGGTCTCTGCCTTTGCCAAGCTGCGCGGCCAGATCGACTTTGGCATGTTCTTCCCGATCCAGAAGGCTGCTATCGCCTGTCTGAACGGTCCGCGCGATGAGGTCGAGGCGCAGCGTCTGAAGTACCAGGAGCGTCGCGATGCCCTGTGCGACGGTCTTGAGGGCCTGGGCTGGGAGCGTCCCAACGCGCATGGCTCTATGTTTGTGTGGGCTAAGCTTCCCGGTGGTCGCACCGATTCCATGGCGTTTTGCGAGGAGCTCATGGAGAAGGCCGGCGTTGTGGTGACGCCGGGCGCGAGTTTTGGTCCTTCGGGCGAGGGGCACGTGCGCATGGCACTGGTCTTGCCGCCCGACCAGATTGCTTTGGCTGTCGAGGCCATTCGCGAGGCGGGCCTGTATTAGAAAGGTATTTCGGCTCGTCAATAGCTCGAAACCGATTTCGTGCAGTTATTTTACGAATTCTGCAAACAATTTCGGTAAACGGTCGATTTTTGGCTGCGAATAGGAGCATAATCAAAGTCCCGATTGGATGTATTGGGATTACGGCAAGCCGCTCGGGTCGTTCCCGGGCGGCTTGCTTGTGGAGAGAGATGGGAGTTTCTAATGGTTAACGAGAAGAAGGTCGCTATTGTCGGCTGCGGTTTCGTTGGTTCGTCTTCGGCGTTCGCGCTGATGCAGAGTGGTCTGTTCTCCGAGATGGTCCTCATCGACGTGGACAAGAACCGCGCCGAGGGCGAGGCCCTGGATATCGCGCACGGCATGACGTTTGCCGAGCCGATGAAGATCTACGCCGGCGATTATTCCGATGTCGCCGACGCCGCCATGATCGTCGTCACCGCTGGCGCTGCCCAGAAGCCCGGTGAGACCCGCCTGGATCTGGTCAACAAGAACGTCAACATCTTTAAGTCCATTATTCCCGAGATTAAGAAGTCCGGCTTCGACGGCATCCTGCTCATCGTCTCCAACCCGGTCGATGTTCTGACCTACGCCGCCATCAAGATGTCCGGCCTGCCCGAGGGCCACGTCATCGGTTCCGGTACCGTGCTCGACACCGGCCGTCTGCAGCAGATGCTTGGTGCCCACGTCGAGGTTGACCCGCGCGATGTCCAGGCCTATGTCATGGGTGAGCACGGCGACTCCGAGTTTGTCGCTTGGTCCAGCGCTCAGGTTGCCGGCGTTCCGCTGAACACCTTCTGCGAGCTTCACGGTCATCTGGAGCATGAGGCTGCCGAGAAGCGCATCGCCGAGGACGTCAAGAACTCCGCCTACACCATCATCGAGAAGAAGCACGCCACCTACTACGGCGTCGCCATGGCCGTCAAGCGCATCTGCACTGCCGTCATGCGCGATGAGCAGACCGTTCTGCCTGTCTCCTCGCTTATGGTGGGCGAGTACGGCCTGTCCGATCTTGCCATCTCCATGCCGACCGTCGTTGGCCGCGACGGCGTTGTCTGCCGCGTCCCCGTGCCGCTGAACGATGACGAGCAGCATGAGCTTACCGCCTCCGCCAAGGCCCTCAAGGACATCATCGACAGCGTCGACTTCTCCTGCTAAATCAAGCTCGCTAGAGCGAAAAAGCTACAATGAAGGCGTCCGGGTCCACGCGGCCCGGGCGCCTTTTTGATGTAAAAGTAACCTGACCTCCAATGCACCATAGTTGATGGGAGGGCTATGTCGGATTCGCCTAATTTTTTGACCTATGCCCAGACGGCGTTTTATCCGTTTGAGGAGCAGCCGTTCTGCGCGGTGGATAGCTTGGTCTTTGCGTGGTTGTCCTATTTGCGTTTGCCGGGTGATATGGCGGAGCTGACGAACTGGCAGGGCCTAGACGTACGCGAGCTGCTGCGTGCCGAGTGCTACCGGGACATGATTGGCGACTTGTGGGACCCAGAGGGGAGCAGGGCCTTGTTGGAGGCCGTGGCAGCAAGCCCTCGTTACCGTGGCGTGCACGTTTGTGGCTATCGTGCCGTGAGCGATGTGGTGGCGACAGAGCAGTTTGCAGCCATGGCGTTCCGGTTTCCTGCGGGGTTTAGTTATCTTTCCTTCCGGGGAACCGACAGCACGATTGTGGGCTGGAAAGAGGACTTTAACATGGCATTCCGGTGTCCTGTGCCGGCCCAGGAATCCGCGGCGCGTTATGTGGACGAGGCGGCGGATGCGATTGGCGGGCCGCTTTTGTGCGGAGGTCATTCCAAGGGTGGAAACCTTGCGGTGTACGGTGCGGCGATGTGCTCCGATGTCGCCCGTGGGCGAATCGAACGGGTGTATTCCCATGATGGCCCCGGCTTTGTCGAGGAGTTCCTGAGCGGTGACGCCTTTGCGGGTCTTTCCGGCCGCATCGACAAGACGCTACCTCGGTCGTCGATCTTTGGCATGATGTTCGAGACGCAGGAGGACTATGCCATCGTTGAGAGCACCGAGTTCAGCCTGCTGCAGCACAATCCCTTTAGCTGGGTGGTTGATGGTTGCGACTTCGTGTACTGTGAGCGCCTGTCCGCCGGTGCTCGATACGTTGATGACTCCATTCGCGAGATGCTGCTTGCAGTGGGGCCTAGCGAGCGCGAGCGTTTTGTAGATGCGTTGTTCTCCGTGTTTGAGGCTACGGGTGCTGAGCGGTTTGCGGATATCGTTGGAAATCTGCGCGAGAGCCTGCCCGTGATGCTCCAGGCTGCGCAAGGCTTTGACAAGGATACGCGACGCTTTGTCTCGCAGACCATCGTGGCAATCCTTAAATGCGCGCTGCTGCCCAAACGACCCCAGATCGACATGTCCGCTGCCGGTAAGAGTCTGGCAGAACAGCTCGAGGTTTGGCAGTCCGAGCTCCTGCGCTAGCCATTGGTGCAAAGCAACCTGTCCCCGATGCATCAATCTTCGATGCGCCTGGGGCGGGCTCGACCGCTATACTGGTTCGTGCCGAAATCGATCTAGAACGGAATGCCGTATATGAAAATCAATCACGCGATTCTGCATATCCTGGACTTTGACTCTGCCGTCAACGTTATGAGCCAGCGCGAGCTCGATATCGAGAGCCGCACCGTGCGTAATTTCGTAACCACGCACCTGCGGCGCGCTCGTACCTCGGCTGATAACAAGCGTGCCACGTTTGCCGAGAACTCCGCATTCGGCGGCGAGCTCAAGGGCTATTTCTTTGGCGAGCGCGAGTTCGTAGACCTGTCGCAGCAGATTGCGGAGTTCATTTCCTCCGAGCTCACCAAAGCCGAGAAAGCCGAGTCCACCGATGTGCTCGTGGCCGATTTTGACGACGACGAGGATGCCCGCTGGTTTGCCGTGATGCTGTTGGGCTCCAAACAGGCCTTTATGCACGAGGTGGGCCGCGAGGAGGGCGAGGTACGCAACGACATCGCGCGCCACTATGCTATCCTGCCGAATCCTTCCCAAAAGGTGCCAAGCTATGCCATCGTGCGCGCGAGCACCATGGAAATCGGCTATGTGGACAAGAAGCGCAAGATTGCCGGCGAAGACCGCATGCTCATTCCCGACGGTCTGCTGCAGTGCGACACGGGCGTATCGGGCAAGGAGGTCATTGATACCGTGACGCGCGTGGTCGAGGAGGTCGCCGAGGAGCACGGTGCCAACACGGCCGTGGCGCTCGCCAAGGTTAAGGCCGCCGTGGCCGAGAAGGTTGAGGATGACGAGGAGCTGCCGCCCTGGGATATCGTCGATGAGGTCTTTGAGGACGAGCCGGTCATCAAGGAGAGCGTACGTGCGGCGCTGACCGAAGAGAAGGTGCCCGAGCGTGTGCCCGTGGAGCGCAAGCAGGTCGAGCGTGCGGCGGTGCGCAATCATAAGATTCGTACCGATACGGGCATCGAGATCAGCTTTCCGGCCGAGATGGGCTCGAACTCCGAGTACATCGAGTTCGTCAACGAACCCAACGGCCTCATCTCGATTGAACTCAAAAACATCGGCAGCATCGAGAATCGATAAAGGCGCAGTTTTGTTCTAAGAAATATCTGGATTATATTTTGAAGTATACTTTGAAATATAATCCAGATTATTTTTTTGGAGGTACAAATGTCCCCGCTTGTTCTGGAAAAACCGGTGTTTACAAAAGACCAGGTGGTTTCTGCTACCGAGGCGAGTAAATCTTTATCTGCCATTCGCAAGCGTGCCAAGCGTGCCCCGCAATTCATTGCCGATCATAATGATATCGATACCGTGATTATCGATTACGCTGCTTATGAGGAAATGTACGGCGCGCTGCAGTATCTGCGCGAACTTGAGATTGACCGCATCACGGCGGACCGAATCAAAAATGGTCCGCACGAGTTTATTCCGTTTGAGGATGCCTTAACTCCTGAGGAGCTCGCAGAGTTTGAGTCGATGGATCCCGATGCGATTTCCGACGAGGACCTTTTCGAATGAGCGGGCATTTTGTCATCGGCTTTTTGAATCGAGATGTCGAGAAGGAATATCAAAAGCTTGATGGATCTCAGCGAAGACTCGTCCGTATTGCAGTCGCGAAATTAAAGACGCGCGCTGATGAAATTGGAACGCCGCTTCACGGTGAGCTTGCCGGCTGCAAAAAGATCAAATGGCGGAATGCAGGACTCCGAATGGTTTTTCGAATCCGGGAGGACGGAACGGTTGAGATTGCCGAGATCGTGGCAATAGGGCGGCGCGACCGTTCCGAAGTCTATAAGACTGCCACGGAGCGCCTGTCGAAGCAACCTGCCATGGTTGAATACGATGGAACCCTAAGATGAAGAAGGCCGAAGCCCCGGATGGGGTTTCGGCCTTTTTTGCTTGGGACTGAATTACGTCGCAGGTTGAGCATACGTCAGCGAAAACGACCCAGAGCGAGCAAGGTGACGTGAAAGAGGAGGGAAGCGTACTTTGGTACGCGACCGACGATTGAACGTCAGATTGCCGCTTAGGGGCGTTTGCAGCGTCGAGCCGTTACGCGGGTTGGTAAACCCGCGTAACTATTAAAGTTGACGTAAGCCCTCTTCGAGGCCAGTCTTGCTGTCGGTCTTCTCGTCGCGCATCTTGATAACGCGGGCGGGGACACCGGCCACGACGGCGCCGGCGGGGACGTCCTCGACGCACACGGCGCCGGCGGCAACGACAGCACCCTTGCCCACGTGCACGCCCTCCAGGACCACGGCGTTGGCGCCGATCATGACATCGTCCTCGATGATGACGGGCGTGGCGCTTGCGGGTTCAACGACGCCTGCCAGCACGGTGCCGGCGCCGATGTGGCAGTTCTTGCCCACGGTGGCGCGGCCGCCCAGCACGGCGCCCATATCGATCATGGAGCCTTCACCAATGACGGAGCCGATGTTGATGATGGCACCCATCATGATGACGGCGCGGTCGCCGATTTCGACGCGGTCGCGGATGATCGCGCCCGGCTCGATGCGGGCGTTGATGCCCTTAAGGTCGAGCATAGGGACGGCGGAGTTGCGGCAGTCATTCTCGACGTCGTAGTAGTCGATGGAGTCGGCATTGGCATCGAGGATGGCCTTGAGCTCATCCCAGTCGCCAAAGACGGTCTTGCCACGACGACCGCCGTAGACATGTGCGTCGCCCCAGGCAACCTTCATGCCCGGCTTTTCGCGCACGTACAGTTTGACGGGCGTTTTCTTGGGCGCGGTAGCGATGTAATTGATAATCTCCTGGGCATCCATCTCGGCTGCGTTACTCATATGCTGTTTCTCCTTTGCGTGGGTACGGTAGATAACTGGTTAGGCGAACATGACCTTGTCGAAGGTGTAGAAGCCAGGGTCGCGGACGACGAGCTTCTGCGCGGCTGCCAGGGCGCCGTTGACGAAGATCTGACGGCTCGTGGCACGGTGTGCGAGCGTGACCTCCTCGTCCTGTCCAAAGAAGCTCACCTCGTGCACGCCGGCGACGGTGCCGCCGCGCAGCGAGTGCATACCGATTTCCTTGGGATCGCGAGCGCCGCACATGCCCTCGCGTCCGTAGACGGGGTGGTAGCCTGCCTCGGGCTCAGCTTCGACGACGGCATCGAGCAGTAACTTGGCGGTGCCGCTGGGAGCGTCGACCTTTTGGTTGTGGTGCGTCTCGACAATCTCGCAGTCAAAGCCGGGCAGTTCACGCGTGGCCTGGGCCACTAGGTGACGCAGGGCGGCGATGCCGATAGAGTAGTTGCCCGAGTGCATGACGCGGGCATTCTGGCCCAGCTCGCGCAGGCGGTCCATCTGCTCGGGGGTGTAGCCTGTGGTGCCCGAGACCAACGCCGCGCCCGTGCGCTCGACATAGGCGACAACGGCATCGAAGGTCACGACGTTCGAGAAGTCGATGATGACGTCGGCCGTCGGTGCGCTCTCGAGCTCGGACAAGTCGAAGCCGATCTGGGCGACGATGTCAAAAACGGGCTCTCCAGCGGCATTGACAATGCCCTCGGCGGTAGTGCGGATCAGCGAGCCCATGCGGCCCGTTCCCATAATGACGGTCTTAATCAAGCAGACCAGCTCCCTTCAGAGCATCGGTAAGTGCAGCGCGCGTGTCGTCTGCCATGGGGCATAGCGGCATGCGGTAGTTGGCTTCGATCATACCCATCTGAGCGAGCGCTTCCTTGACGGGGATGGGGTTGACCTCACTAAAGAGGGCGTTGATGAGTGGCTGACCGGCAATCTGGATGTCGCGGGCGCGCTCCACGTCACCGTCCAGATAGGCGCGGCACATGTCGTGCACGAGCTGCGGCTGAACATCGGCCCACACGCTGATGGTGCCCGAGGCACCCAGGCTCATGAGCGGCACGGTGAGGGCGTCCTCGCCCGAGTACATGCGGAAGTCGTCGGACAGCAGGTGGGCGATCTTGGCCGCGTAGGCGACGTTGCCCGAGGCTTCCTTAATGCCCATGATGTTGGGGTGCGCGGCCAAGCGCTCTACGTTGCGCTCGCTGATGCCGCAGCCGCAGCGGCCGGGGATGTTGTACAGGATGCAGGGGATGTCCACCGCATCGGCAACGGTCTTAAAGTGCTGGTAGATGCCCTCTTCGTTGGACTTGTTGTAGTAGGGGGTAATGAGCAGCAGGCCGTCGGCGCCCAGGCCTTGGTAAGTGAGCGACTTGGTGAGCATGGTCTGCGTGGAGTTGGAGCCCGAGCCGGCGATGACGGGGGCGCGTCCTGCAACATGCTTAACCACGGCGGCGACAACGGAGTTGTCCTCGTCATCGGTCATCGTGGCGCTCTCGCCGGTGGTGCCCAGGGTGAGGATAGCGTCGGTGCCATTTTGCAGGTGGAAATCGATAAGGTGCTCGAGTGCGTCAAAGTCGACGCTGCCGTCCTTTTTAAACGGCGTGACAAGGGCGACGATTGAGCCCTCGAGATTACGGATGTCCATGTTCTTCTCCTTCGCTTCCGCGATCTGGATGCGTTTGTTCCATTGGGCAGCGACGGCCAGGCGCTCGTCCTGAGCGCGACGACGAGCGCTTTCGGCACGCGATTTGGCCAGCAGCTCACGGCCGCACGGCAGCACGTCGAGCGTGGCAAAATAATCGCCCGGGCGCTCGGCGCGGCGGATAAGGTCAGCCGAGCCGTCGGGGCGCAGCAGCACCTCGGCGGAGCGCAGACGGCCGTTGTAGTTGTAGCCCATGGAGTAGCCATGCGCGCCGGTGTCGTGAATCGCGAGCAGGTCGCCCATATCGATATGCGGAAGCTCACGGTCGATGGCGAACTTGTCATTGTTCTCGCATAGATTGCCCGTGATGTCATAGGTGTTCGTGACGGGCGCTGTGGTCTTGTCGTCGCCGCCCGGCTGACCCATCACCGTAATGTGGTGGTAGGCGCCATACATGGCAGGGCGAATCAAATCGACGGCGCTTGCATCGACACCGATATAGTTCTTGTAGATCTGCTTCTCATGGATGGCCTTGGTCACCAGGCAGCCGTAGGGGCCCATCATAAAACGACCCATCTCGGTGCAAATCGCCACATCGCCCATGCCGGCGGGAACCAGAATCTCGTCGTAGGCCGCGTGTACGCCCTCGCCGATGACGTGAATGTCGTTGGCCTGCTGCTCGGGCAGATAGGGGATGCCGACGCCGCCGGACAGATTGATGAAGGCGACGTGTGCGCCGGTCTCGCGCTCCAGGCGCACGGCAAGCTCAAAGAGGATGCGCGCAAGCTTGGGGTAGTAGTCGTTGGTGACGGTGTTGCTGGCAAGGAATGCGTGGATACCAAAGTCCTCGGCACCCTTGGCCTTGAGCGTGCGAAAGGCCTCGAAGAGCTGCTCGGTGGTCATGCCGTACTTGGAGTCGCCCGGGTTGTCCATGATGCCGTTGGAGAGCTGGAACAGGCCACCCGGATTAAAGCGGCAGCTGACCGTCTTGGGGATGGGCCCCGCAACGTGCTCAAAGAACTCGATGTGGCTGATGTCGTCAAAGTTGACGATGGCACCCAGCTTGTTGGCGAGCTCAAAGTCCGCCGCCGGCGTGTCGTTGGACGAGAACATGATGTCGTGTCCCGTGATGCCCAGCGAGCGGGCGATCATGAGCTCGGTATAGCTCGAGCAATCGCAGCCACAGCCGTATTCGTTGAGAATGGAGATGAGCGCCGGGTTGGGATTGGCCTTGACGGCAAAGTATTCCTTAAAGCCCGGGTTCCATGCGAAGGCGTCGCGCACTTCTTGCATGTTGCGGCGGATGCCCGCCTCGTCGTATAGATGAAACGGCGTGGGGAACTGCTCGACGATATGCTCGAGCGTCTCCTTGTCCACAAACGGCTGCTTGGCCGCATATGCCTCGTTGGGGGTCAATGCCATGTCCCGTAAACCTCGCTATCCAGACGGCGCCATCTGCGCATCGAATCCGCATAGCGTGGACCCAATGTCCGGATAGCGCTCCCGCATTGCTGCAGACAGTCCTGCGGGTGTTTCCCGCAGGCCCACCAGGTTGTTCGTGCCCGAAAAACCCAGTTCGGCGGGTTTCGCCTCCCCGCGGGGTCAAAGCCTGCCGGCTCGCCCGCGGCTCTTCGTGCCCGCGCCTCTATCAAGTGGTAACGACCCTACCACGTTGCACTTTACCAAACAAGAGTATTCGTATATAACGTTTAAAAAATGCAGCATCATGCTAGAAACAAGGGTGCCACAATCCTGCGTCACAATAGGTGTCAACCGGGTCGTCTCATGAAAGGAATCCCTATGACCGAGCTCCACGAACTCCGTCGTTATCGTCGCGACTTGCACCGCATTCCGGAGCTCGACTTCGATCTTCCGCAAACCATCGCCTATATCGAGGGCGTGCTCGCTCCGCTCGCCTGCGAGGTGACCCATCCGTGTCCCAGCTGCGTCTGCGCTTTCTTCGACGCTCGCGTTGGTGCCGTGCATGCCACGGCGATTCGCGCCGATATGGATGCGCTGCCCATTGCCGAGGCAACGGGGGCAGCGTTCGTTTCGACCCATCCCGGCAAGATGCATGCTTGCGGACACGATGGACACATGGCCATGGCGCTTGCGGCGGCAACCTTTGTCGACCGTACGATCCGTGAGCGGCCGGGCGCCATTAAGCGCAACGTGCTCTTTGTGTTTCAGCCGGCCGAGGAAACGACCGGTGGCGCCAAGACAGTGTGCGAGAGCGGCGTATTCGAGCGCTATGGGGCAGATTGCATCTTTGGCTTCCATGTATGGCCCGATTTGCCTGCCGGTACGTTGGCGAGCTGTCCCGGTCCGCTGCTAGCGCGTTCGAGCGAGATGCACATTCATATCCATGGCACGAGTATCCATATCGCCAAGACCTACGGCGTTCCAGTCGAGGAATCGCACGATGCTGCGCTGGCAGCGGCCAAGTTCTTAGTTTCCGAGCGTGAGCTCATGGACGAGTTGGGTGCCGACGAACCCTGCATTGGTAAGTTCGGCCTGCTGCAGGCCGGCACCGTCTGCAATGCGGTGGCGGGGGAGGCCCATGTTGCGGGCAGCTTGCGCGTGTTTACGGACGATATGTTCGACCGCGCACGCGAAGGCGTACGCCGTGTGCTCGATGAAGCATGCGCTGCAACGGGCTGCACGTACGATCTCGATTTTGCCGAGGGCTATCCGCCGGTCGATAACGACCCCGAGCTGTTCGCCCACATTGCGCCTGCCTTGTCCGAGCTGCAACTTGTGGACGAGCCGCTGCTAATCGCCGAGGATTTCGCGTTCTATCAGCGCCATCTGCCGGGCGTGTTCTTCTTGCTGGGCACGGGCGTGCCAGAGGGACAAGAAAACCCGAGCGATTCGGATGGCTGCCCCGCCTATGCCACGAGCGCTCTGCATACCGATACCATGCTCTTTGACGAGGAGATCCTACTCAAAGGTCTCGATGTCTACAAACGATTGCTTTTGCTTGACTAAGGCGTGAAGGACTATTTGTTCTAGAAAACACGAACAAACGTACGATATAATAGAGATGTAAGTCTATAGAAACGTTTGACGTTACTAACGTAAGGCGATACTATGATTGCATCGTATAAAGATGAGGATACCGAACGCTTTGCCATGGGTATACGGGTCAGGAGGTTCGTGCCCTTTGAGCGTGTTGCGTTGAGGAAGATTCGCCAACTGCAGGTTTGTGCTTCGCTTGATGATCTTCGCGTTCCACCGGGCAACCGCCTGGAAGCTTTGAAGGGCGATCGTGCCGGTCAATATAGCATCCGTGTTAACGAGCGCTATCGGGTCTGTTTTGAGTGGAGACAGGAGATGGCTTGGAATGTCGAAATCGTCGATTATCACAAGTGATGAGACTTCGGCCGATTTGTTGTCGCCGGTGACTCCTGGTGAGCTTCTCAAAGAGGAGTTTCTTGTTCCCATGGGCATTTCTCAATATCGCCTTGCGAAAGAGACCGGGATTCCGGCTCAGCGTATCGGGCAGATTGTCTTGGGAAAACGTCGCGTGACGGCCGACACCGACCTCCGTCTTTGCCGTTATTTTGGCCTGACGGATGGTTATTGGCTGCGCGCTCAGGTGGCGTTTGACCTTGAGGCCGAGAAAAGGCGGATCGAACCGGAACTCGATAAGATCGTTCCTGTTCGGCAGGCCATCGCACTGTAGTGCTCAAAGATGATGGGGGTGGCGATGAGACAACGCCGACAGTCTTCCGTATATAGTCCGGGTGGATGCGGGTGTGGCTTGCTACTGCTTCCGGTTATTGCTGTGAGCATTGGCGTGATGTTTGCGCTTGCCGGGGTGGCAGCAGCGGCACTCGTGTTGCTGATTGTGGCCATTGGCGTGACGGTCTGGCTGTGCCGTTCTCGCGAGCAACGTCGTGCCGATGGTAAGACCAATGTTGGATGGGTCGTCTTCTTGATCATTGCGTACCCGCTGAGTGTCAGCTACCTGGTGTTCTTTGCCCTGTTGATGATCAGTGCCTTTACCGGGGAATCCGTCACGGTGGGTTGATGCACTGCCAGCAGACGGTCGTGCAAAGTGCGTTTGCTCGGCGTTTGGATAGCTGCATTGGCCGTTTACCGCAACCTTAGCTCTCAGCTAATGAATTCAAGTTCAATCCTTTCTACGATGTGCTGTGTGCCGGCACGGTAGCCGGATCGTAGGAAGGATGAATAATGGCAAAAGAGGGAAAGAAGCCGATCGGCAAGATTGTCCTAGGCGTCATCGTGGTGCTGGTTATCGTCGGTGCCGTGGGCTCTATGGGTGGCAACTCAACCGATTCGTCTGCGAGCGATTCGGCAAAACCTGCCGAGGCGACACAGCAGGCTGAGGAGCAAAAAGAACCGCAAGAACCGTATACCATTGCTGACGAGGCTGAAGACACCTCCAATCAGTTTGCCTATAAGATCACGGGCACGCTGACCAATAACACGGACAAGGAAAAGAGCTACATTCAGATTGAGTATGTTCTGTATGATGCCGATGGCAACCAGGTTGGAACGGCTCTTGCAAACACCAATCATCTGAAGGCGGGCGGCTCCTGGAAGTTCGAGGCGCTGGGTACGGTGTCTCCCGACCAGGTTGCTAGCTGGGAGCGTTCGGACGTAATCGGTTTCTAGCATGTTGCATGTACTGGGGGAGGTGAAGTCGTATGCCCGATAAAAAGCTGACCGAGGAGTTGCTCAATGAGCTTCTCGATGCACCGAACATCGATGACTATATCATTGAGCACGACTTTGCCGCCCCGTCGCTTTCGGACTACCTGAAGCAGCTGCTGCAGGAAAAGGGCTTGGAGCGCTCGCGCGTGGTTCGTATGGCCGATCTCAATGAGACCTTTGGCTATCAGATCTTTACTGGTGCGCGTCACCCGAGTCGCAATAAGGTGCTGCAGATTGCCTTTGCGATGGCGCTGACGCTCAAAGAGACCAACCGTGTGCTGACGGCTGCCGGGGTAAGCGTCCTTAACTGCAAGGATCGCCGTGATGCGATTATCATCTTTTGCATCGATCGCGGGTGCAGCCTCCAAAAGGTCAACGAGGAGCTGCATCGCTTTGGCGAGGAGACGGTGAGTTAGCGGCTGATATCTGAGCCGGCGGAGCTGCCGAACAACGATGCAAACAAACGGGGCGCGGATGTCATGGGGTGTCTGCGCCCTGCGCTATGATGGAGGCTATGGATACTCAGACCCCAACATATCCCGATGACGAGCTGACCGCAGCGCTTGCCGAGCACCTGGCGTCGCTCGATCGCGACGACAGCTATCGCGTGGAGCGTGTACTTAAGCGCTCGTCCGTTGAAACAACCGAGCTCGTGTACTTTGAAGGAACCGGCGGTGGTTCGCTCGGCCCCTTTGTCCGTAAACGCATCGATGCTTCGGCTCAAATCGGCGGGGCATACGAGTGTCTGTTTGCCGCTCAGCGGGCGGGCAGGCGTTTTGAGCATCTGCCCAGAATCGTCGATTGTCATCGTGTGGGCGACGAGCTCAACGTGGTTATGGAATACATCGAAGGGGAGACGCTCGGGGTGCTGGTGGACCGTCTGGGAGCCACCCCCGATTATGCGCGTGAATTGTATCCTGCCCTATGCGATGCCGTGGGTGAGCTCCACGCCGGTTTTACAATGGCGGGGGAGACGTCGGCGCCGGTGATCCATCGCGACCTCAAGCCGTCGAATATCATCGTGACGGGTGCGAACTGTACGCTCGATGAGGGCCTGACGTTTTCATCGCTGGTGATTATTGACTTGGGGATCGCGCGCGTGTGGCGCGATGGAGCCGATGCCGACACCGTCAAGTTTGGCACGCGACCCTATGCGCCGCCCGAGCAGTATGGGTTTGGGCAGACGAGTGTGCGCAGCGACGTCTACGCACTTGGCGCCCTGTTGTTCTTCTGCTTGACGGGAGCCGACCCTAAACCAGGGCTCGACATGCGCGAGCAATGCGAGGCGCGTGGCATTCCCACCCCACTTGCCGATGCCGTCTGCATGTCGATGGCGCTCGACCCGGCCAAGCGTTTTGCGAGTGCGGAAGCGTTGGGACGGGCGACGCGCTCGGCATACGATCTGAGCTGCCCCGTGCGGCCTCCTACACCTGCGCCTGTCCGTACTCCGGCCTCGGAGACGGTGTTGACGCTCCAAGGGCTCCAGAACCCCGCAGGGCTTTCTGGGTCTGCCGCCTCCGCTGCATGCGGTCTGTTCTCTCGCGTTCCGGAGTCTCTGGGGCGCATTTGGAATACGCTTGTCTGCTTCTCGCTACTTGTGTTCTTTGCCGGAAGCCACTTTGCCGTCTTTCACCCCACGGGAGCAAACCAAGGCTACCCGACGTGGTTTCTCATAATCGAGTATTTTTTCTTTGTCGATGGCCTTATGATGCTTATGCATTTTGCGCTGCTCGATAAGCGCCGTCTTCGTCGGCGATTCGCACTGCTTGACAGCTATCGCGGCAAGAAACTCGCGAAACTCTGGCTCAAGGCATCGGGTGTGCTGCTCCTATGCATGATCGTCATAGTCGCGGTTGCCAATGCGACCGGCGTCGTCGATACCTCCGTCACCTAAAAGAAAAGGGCCCCATTGGGGCCCTTTGCAGTTGCGCTTAGATGCGGTTCATCTGAGCGGCGACTTTGTTGTACCAGTCCTGCCACGTGGGCGGGCAGTACTTTTTTGCCGCTGCCGGGGTAAGGGTGGAGCCGTAGTTGGCGCCCAGATAGGCAACGTGAGCGGAGATGCCCTCGCTCCAGCTGCCAAAGCTGCGCCAACCGCCGCCACGGGCACTCCAGCCCCAGGCGTTGTAAGAATTGGCGCAATAAGCACCCTTGGTGCTCTCGATGCAGGCGATGGCGGGGGACCAACGGGGGTCGACACCGGTATTCCAAGCGGCGACGGCAAAGTTATAGCCCTGGCCTGCCATGGGGGAGCCGGCGAGATAATTGTCGATGCGGCTCGTCCACTCATTGATGAACGAATCGTAATCGGAGCTACCGGTATTGGCGTTGTTCACCGTGGTGTCGATGGTGGTGTTGGTGTTGGTGGCCTGGCTGCTGGAATTGCTGCCGCTTACGCCCTCGCCCGAGAGCTTCTCGGCGGCAGCGGCCTTATCGGCCTCAAGCTTGGCAAGCTCGGCGGCATTTTCCTGCTCGGCTTTTGCCTGTGCCTCGCTGCGGAGCTGCTGGGCCTGAGCCAACGCATCCTCGGCGTTTTTCTGCTCTGCCTCAAGCTGAGACTTGGCCTGCTGGAGCTCAGCCTTGTTCTGCTCGAGTTCGGTTTGCATGTTATTGAGCTGTTCGATCTCGTCGACGCTCGAGCTCGTGATCTGGTTGGTGTATTTGCAGGTCGTGATGAACTCACCCAGGCTCTGCGCGTTGACCAGGAAGCTCACGATGGGGTTGGTGCCCTTCTGATACTTGTACAGATCGCGCATGGCGGAGCTTGCCTTGGCCTGCTGCTCGGGAAGCTTAGCCTCGATTTCCTCGATGCTTGCCTCATTGGAGTCAATCTGCTTTTGCAGGTCATCGAGTTTGGTGCGGGCGTCGTTGTAGGCGCTCGTGGCGGCTTCGATCTTCTGCTGGGCTGCGGAAAGCTGGTCCTGCGTTGCCTGCGAGGCGGCATACGCCGCAACGGGGGAGAGCATCGGCGTGGCCGTCAGCGCAACGGCGAGCGCGGCGCTCGTGATGATACGAGCCGGCTTCGACGCAATGAGCGCTGCGGCGCGATGATTCGAATGCTGCATCCAGTCCCTCTGCAATCAATCGTAGGTTATGGTTCGAACGGTATTCTACTACTGCTTTCGACCTCAACTTGAACCTTAAAGGTTCCAAAGGGTCAAGTTGAACTTGAGGCTTTGGCTTTGACCTGCAGTTATGATGAATTGTTGAGAAACCATAGAGTTCAACTTTAACGTTACAGAACCCTATTTGAGAGGAGTTTTGGGATGTAAAAGCTATCTCAACATGGGGTTTTACAACTACAGCGTGCCCTCCTGACGAGCCTGCTCAATCTCTTCGAGGGCCTCGGCAGGGGTGAACGAACAGGTGCCGTCGCCGAGCTTGACCACCTGGATGTCGTCGCCGATATGGACCTCTCCGCCCTTTAGTACCACGCCAAAAACGCCCTCGTGGGGAAAGATGCAGTCGCCGGCGAGATAGTAGATGGCACAGCGTGTGTGGCATACCTTGCCGATTTGGCTGATTTCGACAAGCACCTCGCTGCCAAGCTTGAGCTGCGTGCCCATGGGGAGCGAGAGTAGATTGATGCCTTGCGTGGTGAAGTTCTCCCCAAAGTCACCCTTGCGCACATCGAGTCCGCGGGCCTGCGCCGTCTGGATGGACTCTGCGGCCAAAAAGGAAACCTGACGGTGCCAATGTCCGGCGTGTGCATCGGAGGCGAGGCCAAATTGTTCTATAACGGTGTCGTGTCCATCCGCGACGGGCGACTTGCGTGTGCCCTTGTGCGCCGACGTGTTGATTGAGACGATGCGGGCGGGCCTGTCATAGGCATCGTTTGCCGTGCGTAGGGGAACGGCCGTTTGTGCGCGTTCCGCCAGCTCGTGCTTCGTGGCATTGAGGATAGGATTATCGGTCGGATGGTCTTGGGGCACGTGCGCGCCTTTCGTTTGAGGATGTCAATACGCTGAATCCTACAACAATGGTAGGTTCATTGCCCATTGTCATACAACGGTGAGCGCCGTCTTCGTGCTGGCCTTCGTGCTGGACGATTGCGTCGATTGCCATAGATACGGTGGAGCTTTGGGCGCCGGCGGTTTGGCACGCTAAAATAAATCAGTTGCGCAAAGACCGCCCGTTGTGTGGGCAGTTCATGATAGGAAGTTTCCATGGCATTGCAGTTTACAGAGCGCGAGTTCATTCCCGTGCTGCTCGGTGGCGACATCAACGCCTATTCGGTGGCGCGCGCCTTCTACGAGGAGTACCAGGTCAAGAGCCTGGTCTTTGGCAAGTACCAGACGGGTCCCGCGTACCGCAGCCAGATTATCGACTACACGCCCAACGTGGATATCGATACCATGCCCGTGATGCTCAGGACCGTCAACGGCATTGCCCAAGCGCATGCCGATAAGACGATTGTCCTTGTGGGCTGTGGCGATAACTATGTTGCCCTCGTGGCTCAGGCCAAGGATGCCCATGAGTTGGCGGATAACATCGTCGCGCCTTACGCTCCCTATAGCATGCTTGAGCAGTGCCAGAAGAAGGAGATCTTCTACGAGCTGTGCGAGAAGCATGGCGTGCCCTATCCGCATACCTTTACCTTCACCATGGCGATGCTGAACGCCCAAGGCGAGGCACCTGCCGAAGTGCTCGACCAGATCGATTTTCCCTACCCGATGATTCTGAAGCCTTCTGACGGCATCATGTGGTGGCAGCACGAGTTCGAGGGCCAGAAAAAGGCTTATGAGATTGCCGACCGTGCCGAGCTGGAACAGGTCATTCGCGACTCGTATGCCAGCGGCTACACCGACGACCTGATCTTGCAGGATCGCGTGCCCGGCAACGACGAGTACATGCGCGTGCTCACCAGTTATTCCGACCGCAACGGCAAGGTGCGCATGATGTGCCTGGGTCACGTGCTGCTCGAGGAGCATCAGCCTCACGGTGTCGGCAACCACGCCTGTATCATCACCGAGCCCAATGACGAGCTCATGGGCGGCGTGCGCAAGTTGCTCGAGGACCTTCACTTTGTGGGCTATTCCAACTTTGACGTTAAGTACGACGAGCGCGACGGCTCGTTTAAGTTCTTCGATTTCAACACGCGCCAAGGTCGCAGCAACTACTACGTCACTAACAGCGGCTTTAACGTTGCCAAGTATGTGGTGGACGAGTATGTGTTCAACCGCCCGTTTGAGCCGGAGTTTGTGACGGCGCAGGACGAGGCGCTGTGGATGGTCGTCCCCATGGGCGTCGTCGACAAGTACGTTAAGGATCCCGAGCTGCGCGCTAAGGTGCATCGCCTGGACAAGGAAGGCAAGGGCGCCGACCCTTCGTTTATGAAGGGCGACTTTGTCTTTAACCGCTGGCTGCGCATGTGGCACACCAAGCTGCGCCACTTTAAGCTGTTCAAGACGTATTACAAGTAGATGAGTGCGGCGCCCGTCCGGTTTACATCGGGCGGGCGCGGATATGATACGCGCAATTGCGCAAGCGTCCCCAAGGAGGCGGCGATGGAAAAGCTGGGAGTTATCGGCGGCATGGGCGCCGAGGCCACGTCGTATTACTACGACCAGGTGGTGCGTCATACGGCTGCTGCCTGCGATCAGGAACATATCGACATGGTGGTGCTCTCCAAGTCGACCATGCCCGACCGCACGCTGGCCATTAAAACCGGCGAGCATGCCAAGCTGCTGGCGACCATGAAAGAGTGTGCCCAGGCACTCGAGTCGCTGGGCTGTGCGCACATTGCCATTCCCTGCAACACGTCGCACTACTTCTACGACCAGATCCAGTCGTTTACGAAGGTGCCGATTATTCACATGCCGCGTGAGTCGGTGCGCTATGCCCTCGCGGGTGCGGTGATGGGGGAGTGCGAGTTCGACCCCAACCTGAGTATGCCGGCCGAGCCGGTGCACAAGATTGGCATTATGGGCACCGACGGAACCGTGGGCGCGGGCGTCTACGGCCGCGAATGCGAGGCTGCGGGTGTTGAGGTCGTCTATCCCAGCGAGAAACGTCAGAACGATGTGATGTCGCTTATCTACGATGATGTGAAGGCCGGACGTGAGCCCGATATGGATAAGTTCGACCGCGTGATGTGGGAGTTCGCCCGTAGCGGCTGCGACCGTGTCATTCTGGCCTGCACCGAGCTATCGGTGCTGCAGAAGTATCGAGAGATGCCCGAGATCACCCTCGATGCCATGGATGTCCTGGTGCGCGAATCCATCATCCGCAGCGGCGCCCCCTACCGCCTCTAGCTTCCGACCCGTCAAAAAGGGACAGGTTAATTTTGGTAGGTTTTATCTGGTGAAACAGTAAAGGCCTCGGCTCGTTTGGTGCGAGCCGAGGCCTTTTGCGTTGGGCGGTTGCTGTCGGTGGCGAACTAGAACAGGAAGCCGATGGCGATGAGGGCGATGCTGACGATGAGCACGGCGATGTCCAGGCCCTTGATGGGGTAGCGCTTGTACGAGCTGGCGCGTGTACGCAGATAGAAGCCACGCTGTTCTGCCGCCAAGGCCGTGGCATCGGTCTTGCCCACGCTCGAGATGAGCAGTGGCACGCACAGTGGCAGCATGAGCTTAAGCTTCTTGATGGGGTTCTTGGTGTCGTACTCGACGCCGCGTGCGGTCTGCGCTTCCATGATGGCGTTCATCTCCTGACCAAACACCGGAACAAAGCGCAGCGCCGTGGTAAAGGTGAAGGCATAGCGATACGGTACGTGCAGCACCTCGACGCAGGCGTTGGCAAGGTCGTTGAGCTTGGTCACCATGAGCATGAGGATGAGTGGTAACGCCACGCCCAGCAGGCGCAGACAGGCCTTCGATCCTGTGATGAGGCCCGTGTCGGTGATAAAGCCCCACACCACGTTGCCATCGCGCATAAAGGCTAGCTGGAGTACCAGCATGATAAGCGCGAGCGGAATCAGCAACTTGAGCAACGAGAACAGACGGTCGACGACACCGGCATAGGCACCCAGCGCAAGGGTGATTGCCAAAAAGCCCAGCAGCGCCACGTAGGTGTCGGACAAGAAGATGCCGACGATGATGGCGGCGGCGAGGCCCAGTTTGACGACGGGGTTCAGGCGATGCAGCAGCGTATCGCCCGGCATGTAGTCGATGACGTTAACCACGGCGGACCATCTCCTTGGTAATGCGAACGACATCGGTGACCTCGCTCACCTGCGCAAAAGCGGGCGAGACGGAAGATGCCAGACGGCGCGAGAGTTCAATAACCTGGGGAGGCTCCACGTAGGCACGCCGCATGAGATCGATGTTCGAGAATAGCTCGTGCGTGCGGCCGCGGTCGAGGATGCGACCGTCGGCCATTACTACGATACGCTCGGCAAAGTCGGAAACAACTTCCATATCGTGGCAGACCATGATAACGGCGCAGCCGCGCTCGGCCATGGTGCGCACCGTTTCCATGACGGTCATGCACTCGCGGTAATCAAGGCCGCTCGTGGGCTCGTCGAGCACGACGATCTTGGGCTCAACAACTACGACGGAGGCAAGCGCCACCATTTGTCGCTGGCCGCGCGAAAGTGAGAAAGGTGCCTCATCGGCAGGCAGGCCAAAGCGGTCGATAACAAGTTGAGCACGGCGCAGAGCCTCGGCACGGTCGATGCCGGCAAGCTCCAGGCCAAAAGCGACCTCGTCGAGTACGGTATCCTTGCAGATCTGGCGGTCGGGGTTTTGGAAGAGGGTTGCGACTTCGCGGGCGATGCGGCTCGTGGGAACGGCTGCGGTATCCAGCCCCGTAACGCGCACGCTGCCCGAGGCGGGCTTAAGCAGGCCCGTGAGCAGCTTGGTGAGCGTGGTCTTGCCGGCACCGTTTTGGCCGACGATGCCCACGAGCTCGCCGGGATAGAGGGTCAGGTTAAGGTCGTGTACGGCGGCGCCGCCATTGGGATAGGCAAACTCAACGTGATCGAAGGTGAGCATGGGCTCGGCGTCCTTGGCATGAGGGCGCAACGACGGTGCATGCGGGAAGCCGGCGGGCGCCTGGGCTTCGCTGGCCGCGCGTGCGGGGTCGACGATGCCCGAAATCAGGCGCTCGGCCTCATCGACATCCAAGCAAGGGGTACCGCTTACCAGGCCATCGGCCTCGAGGCTATTGAAGATACGCGTGACGCGAGGGCAGTCGACGCCGATGGCACGGAGCTCGTCGGTATGCGCGAAGACCTCGTGTGGTTCGCCCTGCAGCGCGATTTCGCCATGGTTGAGCACGAGCACGCGGTTGCAGTACTCCGAGAGCAGGGCGACCTTTTGCTCAACGACGACGATGGTGATTCCAAGTGCGCGGTTTGCCTCACGCAGCGTCTCGAAGACCAGCGTGGAGCTGGCAGGGTCGAGTGCCGCGGTGGGCTCGTCGAGAACCAAGACGCGCGGACGCATGGCGAGGATGGCGGCGATGGCTACCTTTTGCTTCTGTCCGCCCGAGAGGGTGGCAATCTCGCGGTCGCGCAGGTCGCTGATGCCGACGGTCTCGAGCGTTTCGCTCACGCGCTGCTCGATCTGGTCATGGGGGACGCCAAAGTTCTCGAGGCCAAAGAGCATCTCGTCCTCGACGACCGAAGCGACCATCTGCGTGTCGATATCCTGCAGCACGCTGCCGACGATTTGCGACACGTCGGTGAGCGAGGCTTCGCAGGTGTCGTGGCCGTTAACCATGACGGACCCAAAGAACGTGCCGGTGTAGTGGTGTGGCACGGCACCCGACAGGCAAGCGGCAAGCGTGGACTTGCCGGCGCCCGAGGGCCCGATGATGCCGATGAAATCTCCCTTGTTCACGCTGAGCGAGATGTGGCTGAGCGCCCGCTCGGTTTGCGTGCCATAGGAGAACGAGACATCGTCGACGTTGATGATCGTTTCCATGGATACCTTTCATAGTCATTGGGGACGTTCTTACATGACTAGTCGTTTAAGAACGTCCCCAAGAGCTAGTTGTCTGGGACAGTCTTTGATGACGGGGCCGTGGAGTTGCGGCCCCGTCCATCATATCAGGCTATTTGTTGAGCACCATGCGGAGGGGGAAGAAGAGGGCCTGGACCACGACGGCGTTGAAGACGGCAGTGCCGAGCACGATGGGCACCTTGGCGAGCGCCGTGGGCAGCGCGGCACCCATGATGACGGTGCCCAGGACGGCGAAGAGGGCACCCGAGACCAGGGTGGTGAGCAGACCGGCGATGAAGGGATTGACCTTGCTGCCGCCGATGTTTGACTTAACGAGCGCTGCCATCGTCAGCGCGCCGGCAAGCTCGGTGACAAAGTTGAGGCCAGGGATTGACGTAGTGATCTGGATAACGGCTGCCGACAGGATGCCAAAGATGGCAGCCTGGGCAAAGCTCGCCTGCGTGAGCGCGATGGCTAGGGCATAGGCGGCAATGATGAACTGCGGCTTGATGCCCGTGACGGCCAGGGCATTGCCTACGGTTATGTTGAGGATAAAGCCGGCGGCAAGCAGGACGGCGAGCAGGACCAGCGAGGTGATATCGAGGACGCCTTTGTCGTAAGCGGCGTTGGTAGAAATAGTACGAGCCTGAGTGTTGGTGGCCATGATGTTCTCCTTAAGGTGAGATTTGAGATAAAAGTGTCCTAGACCCCCACGAAAGGGGTTAAATCGAAAAGGGGATTAATTTTGAATAATGGAGCACAGAGACGACTTTACGAGGGCCCCAGGTTGGCGCGAAAGAGGAGCGAAGCGTACTTGGGTACGCGAGCGACGAATGAACGCCAAGATGGGGCCCTCGTAAAGCCGAGCGGGTTAGTTGAGCTTCAGGGCCTTCTGAATGGGCAGGTAGAGGGCACCGACCAGAATGGCGTTAAAGACGGCGGTCATGGCGACCACGGGCAGCATGGCTGCGGCGAGCTCGCCCACCACGCCAAGCATGGCCATCTTGATAATCATGAAGATGACGCCGGAGACAAAGGTGGTCACGAAGGTTGCGACGATGGCGACGGCAGGCTTGACCTGACCGTTCTTGCCGGCGGCGTTGACGATGCCGGCCATGAGCATGGCGGCGATGCCCTCGGCGGCAAAATCGACGAACGGCGAAGTGGTGGTGATCTGGATCACGGCGGCCGAGATGAGGCCAATGACGAGCGCCTGGCCGATGTTGGGGCGAACGACCAGGATGGTGAGGCAGAAGGCCGAGATGATGAACTCGGGGCTGATCATGCCGCCCGAGATGCCCGAGATTGCCTTGCCGACGGTGAAGTTGAGGATGAAGCCGGCGGCGAGCAGGATGGCGAGCAGGACGAGGGCGCGGACATCGAGTTTGCCGCGGTCGGCGGTCTGGACGGTGCGGGGCTGGGTGGCGGTGGTGTTCTGAGACATGGTGAAAATCCTTTCGGAAGGGGAGTGCAAGAGGAAAGCGGAGGCGCGTGATGCGAATGCGATCGGGCTCGAGATAGAAAAAGGCCCCCGGTCGAAACCGGAGGCCTTCCAATCACCTAGAGCGCAAAAACAGGCGTGAGGGACTCACTGTCGACCGATCGTATTCGCATCACGCCACCACCAGTTGTTGAGAGAGTTCATCGTGTTCTTCATGTTGGTGGCTCCTTTCGTGATGCCGTGGCGCGGTCGCACCTAGTTGCTGTTGCGCTGCACTATAGCACAGCGAAGTGTGTGCGGGGAAATCTTTTTTGAAAAGATTTCAGGCGGGTTTCCTATCGCTCAAAAGAACGGGCGGGTTGACCTACGCCATCCCGCCCGCACCAGCGAGGGACTACTCCTTGTTGCGGCGATAGAGGATATAACCGCCTGCGGAGATGACGGCAACGCCAGCGATGGCGAATGCGGCCACCATGCGGCCATCGAAACGATCGCCAGTGGTGGGCAGGCCGCCCTTGGTGTTCGTCTTGTTGGTGGTTACCGTGGTCGTGGTGTTGTCCGACTTGCCAGGCTTCTCAGGCTTGGCAGCGGGCTGCTCGGGCTTAGTGGGCTGCTCAGGCTGCTCGGGGGTGCTGGGCTGTTCGGGCTTGCCGGGCTGCTCGGGAGTGCCGGGCTGATCCGGGGTGACCGGGTCGGTGGCAAGGGCGTCCTTGGCGTAGGTGATGGACTCCTTGAGGCCGTTGGTCTCGGTATTCAGGTCGCTCGGGGTGAAGCGCTGGTCAAAGTTTCCTGCCTTCTGATAGGCGCGCATCTCCTGGAGCAGAGCCTTGCACTTCTTGTAGGTGTTCTCGGTAGCAGCATTGCCGGCCTTGTTGGCCAGGGCGGTGCGGCCCTCGGTGGTCGTTTCGGCCAGCATGGCGGCGTCACCTTCCTTGTTCTGCTCGATGAGCTCATTCTGGAGCGCGTCGAGGTAGGCGCGGACACCGACGCCAAGGGTGTCAGGGTTTTCAAAGCAGAGAGAGCTGATGTCCATGAGGACGTAGTTGATGGAGTTCTCCGGCTCCTCGTTGTTTACGATGTCTGCCTCATCGCAGTGATCGAAGGAGACGGTCTGATCGCTGAAGTACGGGCTTACCTCAGTCATCAGAGCGGAGTAGAAGGGGATGGCGACGGAGTACGCGGCGCGGGAGAGCATCTCCCACTGGATGGTAGCGACTTCGGGATCAAGGCCGCGACGAATCTGGAAGAGGTTGATCTCGGTGTTGGTTTCGGTGCCGATGGCGTAGGCGCCGTCGGTGTTTGCGTTGAGGCCGGGAACCTTCTCGCCACGGTTGCCAAACGCGCGGATCATCTCAAAGGTGTTCCAGTCGGATTTGCCAGGCTGGAAGAATAGCGGCTGCGCATCGCGGACCAGGGCACCGGTCGTGGCGCGGGCACCCTCGCGCGTGTCCTTGACGAGATCGTAGTCGGTGCCCTCGGCAAGCGGTGCGTCGAAGTAGGCACGGCCCTGGACATAGCGTGTCCAAGAATGCATGGCCTTTTCGTTAATTTCTTCACCATAGGTCTGGGCAACGTCGAACTGGCCATCGTCAAAGTACTTAGCAAAGCCCTTTTCCACGGGCATGGACTCGATGCCCTCGGAGTGGAGGCAGTTTGCACCGTCGTTGAGATTGACCTTATAGTTGAGGTTGCCGATGTTGGGGTTGAGCGACGCGACGTCATCGGTGAGCTTCATGGCTATCCACTGGTGGCCGGAAAGCGCGGCGAACAGCCAGGTCTCGTTGTTATCGGCGATGATGAGCTGATCGTTGCCGCAGGCGCCCTGCTCGTCGATGATTTTGCCGAGGAGCTCGACACCCTCACGTGCCGTAGCGCTTTCGCCCAAGATGACGCTGCCGTAGCTATACTCGCCAATGCCAGTGTCGGTTAGGGGATCAGCCGCCTTGGCGTCTGCATTCATGTATGTGGTCAGCGTGGCGGAGCAGGATACACCTTTCTCATTGATGCCCGCTTCGGAGTAGGCATCCCAGCGTCCGTGCCACTGCGAAGGATGGTCGCGCACGTAACTATAGCGATACGTGGTATTGGGCGAGGTGTATGCGAATTCGGACTCGTCTGAGCCGTAGATATGGCCGGGACCATGTGAGGGTTCGATGCCGAAGTGCTTGAGGTAGCGCTTGCCAAAGTCCTCGGCGCGGCCGTAGTACGTGTTGCCATCGGCCGTTAGGTTTTTGCCCATGTAGATCTGCGTGCAGGCGAGCGCAGAGGTCGGCATGGACATGATGGTTGCAGCTCCAAAAGCAAGGCCAATGCCAAGCTTTTTGAGCGCGTTGACGGGGTGAGTTTTCCTCATAATCCCTCCCAGCGTGCGAAAGCCCTCTGTCGCCAGAGGACTTCAGCCAATAAAGACACTCCCTTAGCGTAACGAATCGGAAACAATATTCATCTATGAAAAATACTTACTCGATAAGCGTATTGAAATATACGATGAGCGGTTAATTATACTCAGTTTGTAGCTTTAGCCAAATAAAGACGCCCTGCAATTACTGCATCTGAATAAAGCGTCTGGAAATCCCGAAATGAAAAATCCCCCGCTGTTTGGCAAATGCATAAACAGCGGGGGAGATGATAATTGGATGAATATCATACCAATGCGGAATTACTTCTTCCGGCGGTGGATCACGTTAATCGCATAGCCGATGAGCATGGCCAGAACGATGACGATAAAGCCGAGCAGGGGATTGTCGTTCATGGGGTCCTCCTATTTTCCGAGCGGGGAGAATTCGTCGACGATGAGGTCGAGGCATTGCGGAAGCGCGCGGGCTCCAAAGACGCCCGAGTTGCTGGAAATGATTTCGCCATCGAACTGCATGCCCAGCGACGGGGTGCAGGTGATCTTGGCTTCTTTGGTCTGGATGATCTTAAACTGCGGACGACCGAGCACCTTGCCGGCGGGGTCGAGCGCGGCGGTGATCACGGTCGGGAGCAGCTGCACGGTTTTTACGGGCTCGATGACCGCGATGTCGACCATGCCGTCGTTCATGCGGCAATCGGGGAACAGATTGATGTCGTTTTGGATGACCGAGGTGTTGCCGGCCATGCAGCAGATGCCATCGAGCTTCTCGACAATGCCGTCATGCTCAATCGTAAAGTGCGCCACCGTGGGGTTGGGTGTGGCGAGCGCCGACAGGAAATAGGCGATCTCGCCGATGTCGTTTTTGGTGGGGGCGGCCTTCATCATGATCTCGGCATCGTAGCCCGATCCGGCGATGATAATAAAGCCGTGACGCTTTTCGTTGCCGTTCTCGTCAAGCCAAAAGAGCTCGCCCATATCCGCCTTGACGGTACGGCCGACGCGGCAGGCCTTGGCGAGCGCCGCGGCCTCGGGGGCATTGCCGATGTTGTTAAAGAACAGGCAGGCCGTGCCGGAGGGGAAGACGAGCGTGGGGACGCCGCATCCGCGCATTTGGTCGAGCACGTTGGAGACGGTGCCGTCGCCGCCCGAAATCACCACGCGATCAAACTCGCGCACGTCTGCCACGGCGTCCTCGGGTTCCATGCCATCGCCGATAAAACGCATCACGACCTCGTCGCCACCCTGCGCGAGGGCGTGCGTGAACGCGTAGATTTCATCTGAGCTGGGGCCCGATGCCGGGTTGTGGATGATAAGGCAGCGCATACTTACGTTCCCGTTCTGTGACTAACCGAGTATAGTTGTAGGGCAATGCCGATATCCTACCCGTGTTTTTCGGGCCTAACCTTATTCGATGGGTTGATATGTACATTTCCACACATCAGGCTCTACTCGACTTTTGCCAGCGCGCCCGTGAGTTCGACGCGATTGCCGTCGATACCGAGTTTTTGCGCGAGCGCACGTTCCATCCGCGTCTGTGCCTGGTCCAGATTGCCACCCCTGCCGAGAGCGTAGCGGTCGATCCCCTGGTAATCGACGACCTATCGCCGCTGGCCGAGCTTATGGCCGATGAGAGCGTGACCAAGGTCTTCCACGCTTGCTCGCAGGATATGGAGGTCATGCTTCATACCGTGGGCGCGCTGCCGCGTCCGATTTTTGACACGCAGGTCGCCGCCGCCTTTTTGGGCGAGCGCCAGCAGATTTCCTACGGTGCGCTCGTGCAGACGTTCTGCGGCGTTTCGTTGCCTAAGACCGAGTCGCTGACCGACTGGTCGCGCCGCCCGCTGACCGATAAGCAGATTGAGTACGCGATCGATGACGTCAAGTATCTGATCGTTGCCTATACCGAGATGATGAGCCGCCTGCGCGAGCTGGGCCGTGTGGATTGGGTGCTCGATGAGCTGCGCCCGCTGGCAGACGAGTCGCACTACCGCGCCGACCGCCATGAGGCATTCCGCAAGGTCAAGCGCATCAACTCGTGTAGCCGCCATCAGCTGGGCATTGCGCGCGAGCTCGCCGCCTGGCGCGAGGACCGCGCCGAGCGCCGCAACATCCCGCGCAAGTGGGTCATGTCCGACGATACGCTGCTGGCGCTCGTCAAGCGCAATCCCGTGCGCGTTGAGGAGTTCCGTAGCATCCGCGGTACCGATCAGCTGGGGGAGCGCGACGTGGACGGCGCGCTCATGGCTATCAAGCGCGGTGCGAGCTGCCCGCACGATCGTCTGCCGCTCATGGTGCGCGGGCACCGTCAGATCTCGCCGGAGCTGGAGAGCGTGACGGACCTCATGTATGCGCTTATTCGCCTGGTTGCCGAACGATCGGGCGTGGCGACCTCGGTCATTGCCTCGCGCGATGACCTGGCCGATTACATCGAGCATCCCGAGCAGAGCCCCCTGCGCGAAGGCTGGCGTTTTGAGCTTGTGGGCTCGCGTCTGGATGATTTGCTCTCGGGTAATATGGGGCTGACGGTCAAAGATGGCAAAATTGAATTGCTGTAGGTATATAGTTACGCGGTTTTACCAAACCGCGTAACAGCTCGACGCTGCAAACGGCCGAGAGCGGCAATCTGACGTTCAATCGTCGCTCGCGTACCAAAGTACGCGTCGCTTCTCTTTCACGTCACCTTGCTCGCTCTCGGCCGTTTTCGCTGACATTGCCAAAACATTGATGTTGATTTGCTGGTCAGTCGAATGGGTAAAATGCCTCCAACGTGTAACTCGATTCGGAGGAATTCGCATGCCCTATTACTATGGATACGGCTTTGGCATCGACCCGCTGTACCTGCTGGTTGTTCTCGTCTGCACGGTGCTTGGCCTTGCCGCGCAGAGCTATATCAATTCGACGTACAAGACGTGGTCTAAGGTTCGCTCGGACGGCGACACGGGCGCCAGGGTCGCTCGCCGCATGCTCGACGCCAACGGCTGCAATGCCGTGGGTATCAAGGGTGTCGCCGGTGAGCTTACTGACCATTACAACCCGCAGGACAATAACCTGTATCTGTCGGATTCCAACCGTTCGGGCGGCTCGGTCGCAAGCGTTGCTGTCGCTTGTCACGAGGCAGGCCATGCCGCGCAGCGTCAAAGCGGCTATGCCATGATGAAGGTACGCACCGCCCTCGTGCCGGTCGTCAACTTTACTCAGAACACCTGGACCATCGTGCTGCTCATGGGCCTGTTTATGAACATCGCGGGACTCACGACTCTCGCGCTGATCTTCTTCTCGTTTAGCGTGCTGTTCCAGCTCGTTACGCTGCCGGTCGAGATTGACGCCAGCCGCCGCGCCGTGGCGTATATCGAGCAGTCGGGCATGAGTTCCAAGCAGGTCAACGGTGCCAAGAAGGTGCTGACGGCCGCCGCGCTTACCTATGTTGCCGCGGCGCTCACCTCGATTATTCAGCTGCTCTATCTTATGGCTCGCTACAACAGAAACTCCAACCGATAACAAATTGGGTCGCTGGGCGCCGCGGGGATTCGTGTCCTCGCGGCGCTGTACTATGTGTTGGACTTGAATTTGCGCAGGGCCGGAGCCCTTGTGCACGATGACGAAAGGAGGCTGCGTGGCAGGCTGGAATCTAACCGGCAATGCCGTTTCCGCCGAGTTCGACGGTTCGGACGAGCAGGAGCGTAAGGAGCTCAGCGTGAGCCAGGCGGTAGAGATCGCCGCCGGTGCGCTCGATGCCATTCCGCAGCTGAGTGTCCTGGGCGAGGTCACGGGTTTCCGTGGTCCCAACGCCCGAAGCGGCCACTGCTACTTCCAGATTAAAGACGACTCGGCCGCCGTCGACTGCATCATCTGGAAGGGCGCCTATCTCAAGCGTACCTTCGACTTGCGCGACGGCATGCAGGTAAGCTTTAAGGGCAGCTTCAATCTCTACAAGCCTACGGGTCGTATGAGCTTCGTCGCCCGCTCGTTCTCGCTGGCGGGGGAGGGCCTGCTGCGTCAGCAGGTGGCTCAGTTGGCCGAAAAGCTGCGTCGCGAGGGTCTGATGGACGAGGCACGCAAACGTCGCATTCCGGTGTTTTGCTCGCGTGTGGCGGTTGTCACCTCGCTTTCGGGCGCCGTAATCGACGACGTCAAACGCACATTGCGTCGTCGCAACCCGCTCGTCGAGCTCGTCTGCGTGGGCGCCAAGGTTCAAGGCGAGGGTGCGCCGGCCGAGCTCATTGAAGGCTTGCGCCGCGCCGCTGCCATTACGCCGGCGCCCGACTGTATTTTGCTGGTGCGCGGCGGCGGCTCCTTTGAGGACCTCATGACCTTTAATGACGAGGAGCTTGCCCGCGCGGTGGCGGCTTGTCCTGTGCCCGTGGTGACCGGCATTGGCCATGAGCCCGATACCTCGATTTGCGACATGGTGAGCGACCGCCGCGCTTCCACGCCCACGGCGGCGGCCGAATCGGTGGCGCCGGCTATGACGGAGCTGGCAGATGTGCTCGAGGCGCGCCATCAGCGTCTGGGTGCCGCGATGGCATCGATGATTGGGTCGGCCCAGGTCGAACTGGAGATGCTCGATCAGCGCGGTCGCCGTGCCTGGGATACCTATACGGCTCGCTTGGGCGATGCACTCGATGCCGCCGCATGCCGCCCGTGCCTCAACGACCCCACATTTATGGTTGAGCGTCGCGAATCGGAGCTTGCGCTGACTGCCGATCGCCTGTCGGGCGCCATAGTACGCTCGGTCGGGGCATTCCGCTCCAACTTTGGGCGCTTGCCCGAGCGTCTGATTACAAGCACCTCGGGGCTCGATGGTAAGCGCCATGCGCTCACGCTTGCGAGTTCCCGCCTAGAGCATCAAGGGCGCACGATGCTCAGCAAGCCAGCGTCCGATCTGAGCCGTGCGGCAGCGTCGCTCGATGCCCTGTCGCCGCTCAAAGTGCTTGCTCGCGGCTATTCCATCGCGTACAGCGATGATGGTGTGGCTACGAGTGCCAAGACCTTTAAGCCTGGCGACGCCATTCGCGTGCGCATGGCAGACGGCAACGTGGCAGCAACGGTCGATACGGTCGAGTAGACCGCGTTTCGCAGTGATAGACCCTTAGGAAAGGAAACAGATATGGCAGAGAAGACCCCAGTAGAGCAGCTTACGTACAAGCAGGCCTCGCAGGAGCTGGAGCTCATCATCCGCAGCCTGGAGTCGGGCGATATGGAGCTCGAGGAGTCGATCGAGAGCTATACCCGCGGCGTCGAGCTCCTCAAGAGCCTGCGCACCCGCCTGTCCGATGCCGAGCAGAAGGTCTCGGTGCTCCTTAAGGACGTCGACGGCAACGACGTGCTCGCCGACGGCGAAGCCGCCAACACCGACGACAACCTCTCGTTCTAACCATCCCGACCAAATATAATTACCTTGGTCTGTGAGAAAGGAACCAACCATGTGCGATTGTATCTTCTGCAAAATTGCCAACCACGAGATCCCCTCGACCGTTGTCTATGAGGACGACCAGGTCATCGCCTTCGACGACCTCAATCCACAGGCGCCGGTCCACACGCTCGTGATCCCCAAGAAGCACTACAGCGACATCGCCGACAACGTACCTGCCGAGACCATGGGTGCCATGGCTCACGCCATCCAAGAGGTCGCCAAGGTTAAGGGCCTGGAGGACGGTTTCCGCGTCATCTCCAACAAGGGTGTCAACGCCGGCCAGACCGTCATGCACTTCCACATGCATGTCCTCGGCGGCAAAAACCTGGGCGAGAACCTCATCTGAGGGCGCGTAGCCCGTCGACTTGGCTGCCTTTGGAGTAATCTATGCAGCTTTCTCAACTCGAATACCTTCAAGCGGTAGCGAACTACGGCGGCGTGCGCAAAGCAGCTCGCGCCGTTCATGTGAGTCCGCAGGCCGTTTCGTCGGCAATCAAAAAGTTGGAATCTGAGTATCAGATTGTTTTGCTCGACCGATCGGCGGGGGAGGCTGTTTTGTCTCCGGCGGGCAGAGAATTTGCGCGTCGTGCACGCGTGATCCTGGCACAAGTCGACGATCTCAAAAAGTACGCTCAATCGAGGGGCGACGGCGTTTCGCCCGATGGCCACTTTCGTCTTTACGCCCCCTGCCTTCATGGGCGGGGGCGCCTTTTTGCCGAAAACTGGTATGACTCGTTTGAACGCTCGCACCCTCAGATTCATTTTGATGTGTGGCATCAGCCAACGGCAACATGCTTTGAGTCACTTATACTTGGAATTTCGGACGCGGCTATCTCATTCGAGGAACCACGGGACAGCGTCCTTTCTTCAAAATATTTGGGTGAAAAGGAGCTCAAGGTTCTTTCATGCCCAGCGGGCCATCAATCTGTGGGCGCCATGACCATTCGCGAGTTACTGGGCGGCAGGCTCGCTGTTCCCATTAATTTGTCACCCTGTCTCAATGCAATCAATCAATGTCCCGAAGCTCAGCTGGTTAATTTCCGCTTCCGCGATGTCGAATACGGAAACAAGGCGCAGACTGAGTTTCTTCAAGCCGGGGGATTGATATTGAGTTTGTCTGGGTCCTCTCTCGCATCGGATGGGTCAGAAGTGAGTGAGTGCTCCATTGAGGGTTCGCGTGATGTAACCTTGCCTATCTACTTTTGCTATCGGCAAAATTCCTGGACTGATCGACACCAGACGGTTTTTCTGCACCTATTGCGTCATCTTGCTTCGTGAGATTAATTGGCTTCGAGACATCAAGTGATTATTGACGCCTTGTAACACATAGCTGACGGCTTTGCCCTCATGCTTTTCCAAGATTCCGATTTAGATTGCTGACTCTTGGAGGGCGGAGCATGAAAAACCGTACGGTTTTGCTTTATATGACGTTCGTTTTTCTGTCGAACTTCAGCACCATTTTGTATTTTCTAACTGTCTACCTTGAGTTCGTCGGGCTTTCGATGGTAGCGATTTCTAGCATGATGATTGCGTATCAAGTGAGCAAGTTCATCCTTGAAGTTCCCACTGGCTATATTGCTGATAGGTTTGGACGAAAGGTGAGCGGCCTCGTTGGCATTGTGGGGATGCTTGGGTACTACGCCGCCCTGCTTCTCGTCCGATCTCCTCTGCTTTTAATCGGTGCGTTCGCTCTCAAGGGTTTTGCCGTTGCATGTGTGAGCGGATCCATCGAAGCGATTTACATTGACAGCGTCTCTCAGGACCAGCTCGTAAGACTTAATGTCGTTGAGCGATTTGTCTTCTATGCATCTTATGCCCTCTCCGCTTGTGTGGGCGGTTTCATTTCGTCCGTCGGTGCATACCTCATTGGTCTTTCGGCAGATATCATCGCAATGGTGTTGACGTTGGTTGTTGTTGTCTGCATTCCTGAGATGCGAAGAGAGGGCACTGCGACGACACCTGAACGTGGAATGAGCCCGAAGATGATCGGTGCCGCTATTGCGTGTAATGGCATTCTTCGGTCAGCGTTCATCATGGACTGTTCTCAGGCATTTGCCTTCGTCGCTCTGGAAGACTTTTTCTCGCTGTTGCTTGCAAGCCGCGGAATGAATGCCGTCGCTTCGGGCGTGACCATTGCGATCCAGCTCCTTGTCTCCGCCTCCATAGGGTTTATTGTGCCCAGTGTGATTGCTCGTGTCGACAAGGGCCATTTTGCGCGTATTTGCGGCATCATTCGCTTAGCATTGACAGCTTTGTTTTTGATTCCCCTTACTCCGGCTAATTTGCTGCCCGTGTTCTATGTACTGCAGACGGTTGCGTACTCGTTGTTTGCCCCAATCAAATACTCAGTTTTCCAAAATGCTGCCGATTCAGCGATGCGCTGTTCGCTGATTTCGGTTCAAAGCCAGATGGTGGCGGTTGGTGCCGTTCTTTTCTATCTGCTCAACGCTGTGTTGAGTAGCGTTGCGGGCATTCGAGTCGTATTGCTTGTTGCGCTCGGGATTTCTTCCCTGGCGTATATTCCCGCGCTATTTCGTCTTACAAGTCAAAGGTCGTGAGTATTTGGGCACCGATAACTTATATATCAACGCAATAAACCCGAGCGCGAGGGCGTTTGGGTTTATTATTGAAGCGTATGTAATCTGGCGGCGCCACACCGCCTGTTAGTAGGGAGACACATGAACGTTCTGGTCGTCAACGCAGGATCTTCGACCCTTAAGTATCAGGTCATCGATACCAAGTCCCACAAGGTGTCCGCAAAGGGCTCCTGCGAGCGCGTCTGCTTTACCGGCGGTACCTTCACCCACGCTGCCAACGGCTCCAAGAAGGTGACCGAGAACATCGAGTTCCCCGACCACAAGGTCGCCATCGAGGTCGTCCTGAAGGACCTTGAGGCCAACGGCGTCAAGATCGAGGGCATCGGCCACCGTATCGTTCAGGGCGGTTGGTACTTCGGCGATTCCTCCCTCGTCGACGAGGACGTCCTCGCCAAGATCCGCGAGGTCGCTCCGCTGGCGCCGCTGCACAACAACCCCGAGGCCAACGTTATCGAGTACTGCCTAGAGCAGTATCCCGACCTGCCCAACGTTACGGTCTATGACACCGCCTTCCACTTCAACATGCCCGAGGTCGCCAAGACCTACGCCCTGCCCAAGGACGTCTGCGACAAGCTGCACATCCGTAAGTACGGCGCCCACGGCACCAGCTACCGTTATATCTCCAAGAAGGTCGCCGAGATGACCAACGGCGAGGCCCGCAAGGTCGTCGTGTGCCATATCGGCTCCGGCGCTTCCCTGTGCGCCATCGAGGACGGCAAGTGCATGGACACCACCATGGGCTTGACCCCGCTCGACGGCGTCATGATGGGCACCCGCTGCGGTTCCATCGACCCGGCTACCGTGTGCTACCTGCAGCGCGAGGGCGGCTACACCTTCGACGAGGTCGACGAGATGATGAACAAGAAGTCCGGCCTTTTGGCTGTGACCGGCGGCAAGACCAACGACTGCCGCAACGTCGAGGAGCTCGCCGCTGCTGGTGACCCCGAGGCTCAGCTCGCCTTCGACATGTTTGTCTACAAGATTGCCGCCAAGGCTGCCGAGATGGCCACCTCCATGTGCGGTATGGACACCCTGGTCTTTACCGCCGGCATCGGCGAGCACGCTCCGGCTGTCCGCGCCGGCGTTGCCGACCGCCTGGCCTTTATGGGCGTCAAGATGGATCATGCCCGCAACGCCCTGCGTGGTGACGGCGCTTGGTGCCTGTCTGCCAAGGATTCCAAGGTCAAGATCTTCGTCATCCCCACGGACGAGGAGTTCATGATCGCTTCCGACGTCGAGCGCATCGTCAACGGCAAGTAATTGCAAGAGGGGAGGGGCTGGACGACCGAGCGCCGTTCGGCCCCTCTTTTGTGCTCGTTGGGCGATATGCTTGATAGCTATTTATCAAGTTGTGATAACTTCTTATTAAAATGCGGCCGCCTTAAGGGGTCTGCGTCGACCGTATTGCACTGCAAAGGAGTCTCATGAACGTACTTGTTGTCAACGCCGGCAGCTCAAGCCTTAAATATCAGCTTTTGGATACCGATACTCGCGAGGTTTTCGCCAAGGGCAACTGCGAACGTATCGGTTCGGACATGGGCATCTTTGGCCACTCCGAGAACGGTGGCGCCAAGCAGACCGAGGAGGTCCCTTTCCCCGATCATCGCTCTGCTATCGCTCGCGTGCTCGAGGAGCTCGAGAAGACCGACTTTACGATTGATGGCATTGGCCATCGTATCGTTCAGGGCGGCTGGCACTTCGATGATTCCGCGGTCGTCGACGATGAGGTCATGGCTAAGATCCTCGAGGTGGCACCGCTTGCCCCGCTGCACAACTACGGCGAGGCGGCGGCAATCGAGTATTGTCGCGAGAAGTATCCGGAGCTGCCCAACGTGGCCGTCTTCGACACCTCGTTCCACATGACTATGCCCGAGGTCGCCTACACCTACGCCCTGCCCAAAGACGTGTGTGACAAGTATCACGTGCGCAAGTACGGCGCCCACGGCACAAGCCACCGCTATGAGTGGATGATGGCCAAGGAGATCCTGGGCTCGCGCTGCCACCGTCTGCTTTCGTGTCATCTGGGCAACGGCGCTTCGCTCGCCGCCATTGAGGACGGTGTATGCCGCGATACCACGATGGGCCTCACGCCGCTCGACGGCCTGATGATGGGCACCCGTTGTGGTTCCATTGACCCGGCTACCGTGTGCTACCTGCAGCGCGAGGGCGGCTACAGCTACCAGGAAGTCGATGACATGATGAACAAGCAGTCTGGTCTGCTTGCCATCTCTGGCATCTCCAACGACGCCCGTGACATCCGTACGCGCGCCTCCGAGGGCGACGAGCGCTGCCTGCTCGCCTTCGATATGTTCGCCTACAAGGCCATGCAGCAGGCCGGCTCCATGATCGCTTCCATGGCGGGCGTGGACACCATCACCTTTACCGCCGGCATCGGCGAGAACGACTGGTCGATCCGCAAGGCCTTCTGCGACTGCTTTGAGTGGCTGGGCGTGCGCATCGACAACAACAAGAACCGCGAGGCCGTGGGTAACGGCCCGCAGGTCATCAGCGCCGCCGGCTCTTCCGTCACGGTCATGGTCATCCCCACCGACGAGGAATACATGATCGCCCACGACGTCGAGCGTCTGACCGCGAACAACTAGCGCGTTCACTTGCGATTGAACGAAAGGCCTCCCGAGCAGCAGCTCGGGAGGCCTTTTTGCTGGCAGGCGGACGACGGAAACTCCATCCCATTTCGAGCGTAAATTCTGGGACACGCTTTCCAGTTGAGGCATGTTGCGGAAAGTGCGACCCACAATAAAGCAAAATTCCGTCCCACAGTTTCCCAAACAGCCCCCAAGTGGAAACTGCGACCCACAATCTGCCTCCAAACCGGGACATACTTTCCAGTGGGGTTAGACACCAAGATCGCGCCCGTCTTCTATCTAGGATACTTTTATTAAACAGCCCCTAGTATCGTTCTATTTCAGATACCGCCTACCGATTGTAGATGGACAGGTCGTTAGTGATTGTTGGAAGATAGCTTTGGTTTATTTGGTCTAAGGGGAAGAAGCAGTCTAATGAATCGAAAGTTGCATCCGCTTCTGTTTCCATTTGTGCTGACTTTAGCGTTTGTCGCTTGCCTTTCCGGTTGTTCGGCTGGTGCTGGGACGGTAAGTACGAATGACGGCGATATGAAGAAACAAACTGTGTCATGCGGTCTGGATGATTCCGTGTCTGCTTCGATAGAGATTCCAAGAAGTTGGGAGGTTGAAGACGGCGAGGACGGACTGCTTACGATTACGCCTGATGAATTTGATGGCATGGTAATGCTGGGTCTGGATATATACCCGCTTTCAGATTTTGGTAATGATCAGGAGTTGCTTGATTTTTGGGCTGAGAATTTGGGTGGAGTATCGTCTGATTGGACCCTGATCAGCTCGAAGTCGGACTCTGTTCCAACATATTTAACGAGTGTCGACATTGATGGAAATAAGGAGCCAAAAGGATATCTTGTCGTTTCAATTACAGGAGACTCTTCGGTGGGTGCTGAACTGATTGCGGCTAAGGCCGATTGGAGTAAAGCGAAACCGATTCTTATGGACGTTGCGAAATCGTTTGAGGTTGATAGAAAAGATGCCCCTAATTATGGCGGGTCTTCTAACTCAAATTCTGACAACAAAGATACCAAATCCGACCTCGGATCTAACGAAGTGTCTCCTGTGGCAAGTTATTCTGCAGGGTCATATCGTGTGGGGAAGGATATTCCGTCTGGCGAGTACAAGATAACGTGTTCATCAAGATTCGGCTATTACTGCGTTTATCCTGATTCATCGAAGGGTGACATTCTCTCGAACGGTAATTTCAACACGTGTACATATGTTACGGTTTCAGATGGTCAACTGCTCGAAGTTACCGGTGCTTCATTTGTTGCAATTGCGGATGCGAAGCCAACTTCGACATTGAGCGGAGAGGGCATATATAAAGTTGGACTCGATATTCAGCCAGGCGAATATAACATCACGGCGCAATCGGGAAGTGGGTACTATGCGGTTTTGAGCGCGGTGGATGCAAATGAATCCTTCAATATTATTAATAACGATAATTTTGAGGGGAATAGCTTTGTTACTGTTGCTGATGGACAGTACCTTGAAATATCTAGGGCTACCATTGAGACTTCATAGGTATCTAAGTCTCGAATTCCTTAAGACCTCACTGTTGTGGAGCTTCTGCTTTTGAGCTGGTCGTTTGCTGGGAATCACATTGGGGCGGATTGGAGTTTCCGGTCCGCCCTTTTCATGCCAATAACTAGGAATTGGCCTAACGATAGAACGTGGCGCCCGAAGGCCGTACGGGCTAACCCCTGAAAACATTCCGCAGACCAGAAACGCCCCCGTTCGTAGCTCCGAAGGAGCAGAACGGGGGCGTTTCATTGGTCGAGGACGTTTTCAGGGGTTAACCTGTGCTGCCTTCGGCGGGGATACGTACGCTACTCAGCCATCTGAGCCTGGACGGCGGTGATGGCCACGACACCCACGATGTCGTCGGCAGAGCAGCCGCGCGACAGGTCGTTGACCGGCTTGGCGATGCCCTGCAGGATGGGGCCGTAGGCGTCGGCACCGGCGAAGCGCTGGACCAGCTTGTAGCCGATGTTGCCGGCCTCGAGGTCCGGGAACACGAGCACGTTGGCCTTACCGGCGACGGAGGAGCCGGGAGCCTTGAGCTGGGCGACGGTGGGGACGATAGCGGCGTCGAGCTGCAGGTCGCCATCGATGGCGAGTTCGGGAGCCTTCTCCTTGCAGAACTTCACGGCCTCTTGGACCTTCTTGGCGACCTCGCCGCCGGCGGAGCCCATGGTGGAGTAGGAGAGCATGGCCACGTGCGGCTCGACGTTGCCCATGAAGGTGGACCAGGAGTGAGCGGAGGCGATGGCGATCTCGGAGAGCTCGTCGGAGGACGGGTTGATGTTGAGGCCGCAGTCGGCGAAGATCAGCGTGCCGTCGGTGCCGAACTGCGGGGTGTCGGTGCACATCACGAAGAAGGCCGAGACCAGCTTGGTGCCCGGGGCGGTCTTGAGGATCTGCAGCGCGGGGCGCAGGGTGTCGGCGGTGGAGTGGCAGGCGCCGGAGACCAGGCCGTCGGCGTCGCCCATCTTGACCATCATGGTGCCAAAGTAGGTGGCGTCCATCACCTGGGCGCGAGCCTGCTCGATGGTAACGCCCTTCTTGGCGCGGAGCTCGGCAAACTTCTGTGCGTACTCCTCGTGCTTCTCGGCGTTGCGCGGATCGATGACGGTGGCGCCGGGGACGTTGATCTCGTTGGGATCGCCCAGGATGACGATGTTGGCCAGGCCTTCCTCGATGATCTTGTTGGCCGCGACGATGGTGCGCGGATCCTCGCCCTCGGGCAGGACGATGGTCTTAAGGTCGGCCTTGGCGGCAGACTTCATACGGTTTAGGAAATCGCTCATGTTACTCCTTACAAGCGTTTCGCTAAGCTCCAGGCGCCCGTCTGTACACGAATAAACCCGCTGCTAGCGGGTTTACCTTTCAATTATGTACGCCGCGGTGCTTGAGCTTTCCTTGTGTGGCAAGCTCATTATAGGACGCATTAGCGCTATAATCGCTCTGATAAATATGTCTCGAAGAATGTTCGAGAAAAGCCCAGCTAACGAGCCCGTGGCTTTTGACAAGGAGTATCGATGCAGATTACCTCAGGCCTGCCTGAAGGCTTTAACGCCGGCGCGTACGACATGATTGTCGTCGGTGCTGGATATGCCGGTGCCGTTTGCGCCCGCCGTCTTGCCGAGACCATCGGCTATCGTGTTGCCGTTTTGGAGCGCCGTAGCCACATTGCGGGCAATGCCTATGACTGCACTGACGAGGCCGGAATCCTGATTCACGAGTACGGTCCGCATATCTATCACACCTTTAACGAGCGTGTGCATAATTTCCTGTCGCGCTTTACCAAGTGGACGGATTATCAGCACAAGGTGCTCGCCAACATCAACGGTACCCTTATGCCCGTGCCCTTCAACCATGCGAGTCTCAAGCTCGCCTTTGGTGATGAGCGCGGCGAGGAGCTGTATCAGAAGCTCGTGGAGACCTTTGGCAAGGATGTCAAGGTGCCCATTATGGAGCTGCGTAAGAAGAATGACCCCGACTTGGCCGAGGTCGCCGATTACGTCTACGAGAACGTCTTTTTGCATTACACCATGAAGCAGTGGGGTCAGACGCCCGACCAGATCGACCCGTCGATCACCGGCCGCGTTCCCGTTTTTGTGGGCGATGATGACCGTTACTTCCCGCAGGCCCCCTTCCAGGGTATGCCGCAGGATGGCTACACGGCGCTGTTCGAGCATATGCTCGACCACGACCTGATTGATGTGTTCTGCGACGTGGATGCTCGCGATCTCTTCGAGATCGACGAGACAACCGTCAAGGTCGACGGCAAGGTCTACGGCGGCGAGATCGTCTATACCGGTCCGCTCGATGAGCTGTTCGACCTCGACCTGGGCGCGCTGCCGTACCGCACGCTCGACATGAAGTTCGAGACGCTCGATATGGACCAGTTCCAGCCTGTGGGTACCGTCAACTACACCACGAGCGAGGATTACACGCGCATCACCGAGTTCAAGAACATGACCGGTCAGGTTTTGCCCGGCAAGACCACCATCATGAAGGAGTACTCCAAGGCCTATACGCCCGGCTCGGGCGAGACGCCCTATTACGCCATTCTGGAGCCCGAGAACCGCGAGCTCTATGAGCGCTATCTTGAGCGCGTCCAGAACCTGACAAACTTCCACCCGGTGGGTCGTCTGGCCGAGTATCGTTACTACGATATGGATGCCGTGACCAATTCCGCCCTCGATCTTTCGGATGAGATTATCGCCTGCCATGCATAAAGTCATAACATTCGGTATTCCCTCGTATAACGCCGCTAAGGACATGGACCATTGCATCACCTCCATCTTGGAGGGGAGCAATTATGCCACCGATATCGAGATTATCGTGGTGGACGACGGCTCCAAGGATGAGACGGCCGCCAAGGCCGACGAGTGGGAGGCCCGTTATCCTGGAATCATCCGCGCGGTGCACCAGGAGAATGGCGGCCACGGTATTGCCGTCCTTTCGGGTCTGCGCGAGGCGCAGGGCACCTACTACAAGGTTGTCGACTCGGACGACTGGCTTGACGGCGCTGCCCTTTCGACCATGCTGTCGATTCTGCGCGGCTTTGAAGAGCGCGACCAGCGCGTTGACCTGTTTATCTCGAACTACGTGTACGAGAAGGTTTACGAGGGTACGCATACGGCCATTGGTTACAAGTTTGCCCTGCCTCGAAAAAAGATCTTTACCTGGGACCAGATCGGCCATTTCCGCCTGGACCAGAATCTGCTCATGCACAGCCTGTGCTATCGCACGGATGTGCTGCGCGAGTCCAACCTTCCCATGCCGCCGCACACGTTCTATGTGGACAACATCTACGCCTACGTGCCGCTGCCGCGTTGCAAGACCATGTACTACGCCGACATCGACCTCTATCGCTACTTTATCGGTCGCGAGGGCCAGAGTGTCAACGAGGCCACGATGGTCAAGCGTCTGGACCAGCAGTTCCGTGTTACGCGTATCATGATGGAGTCGTACCACCTGTACAGCGATGTCGAGTCGTCGCGTCTGCGTTCGTACATGATGGGCTACTTCACCATGATGATGGCGATCTGCTCGGTACTCACCAAGCTTTCCGACGAGGATTGTGCTGATGAGCGCCTAAAGACGCTGTGGAATGATTTGAAGGCCTATGACGAGCGTATGTATCGTCGTGCACGTTACGGTGTGGTCGGCTTCTTCACCAATTTGCGCGGACGGGCCGGAGACAAAACCACACTCGGCCTATACCGTCTTGCCTCAAAGATCTTCAAATTCAACTAACTGCTGAGTAATCGCTGCTGTTAGGTTGACTGGGCCCCTTGGCCTTTAGTTTGCTACTGCGAACAGTCCTGCTCGCACGGAAAGCACATTAAGTGCTTTCCGGCTCGTGCGGAACTTGTATCAAACTAAAGGCCAAGGGGCCTCTGCTATAAGAATCGATTGTCAGGTTATTTGAATTTGAAGATCTTAGACGCGCGGTACACAGGGGCCTGGGCTGAAAAGGATCTGGTTGAGCAGGTTGCCCGGTGGGGCTTGGTTATGTTTGTCGCGAGTTCCGCACGAGCCGAAGAGCACTTAATGTGCTCTTCGTGCGAGCCAGGACTGTAGAGCAGCAAACATAACCAAGCCCCACCGGGCAACCGGACGAGCTAGTTTACTTCGCGGCGCCGGGGATGCCGTGGGAGGTTTTGGCGGTTTTGGCTCCGTTTACGATGGCGGTTTGCAAAGCCCTTACGGCGAGCATGCCCAGCAGGTCTAGGGGAACGGCAGCGCTTGCCTGGGCGCCCAGTTTGCCGCTGGCGAGGGTGTAGATGGTGTCGCCGTCGTTGGTGGTGTGCGTGGGACGGATGGCGTGTGCGTAGGCGTCTGCGGCCATTTGGGAGACCTTGGTGGCCTGGGCCTTAGTGAGCTCCATGTTGGTGACGATGCAGCTGATGGTAGTGTTGGTGCGGTCGAGCGGCATCTGCATGGATCCGGCGGCGGCAAAGGCTGCGAGTTCCATGTCGACGATCTGGTCGCTATCGGCTGCGGCACGCATACCGGCGACCCACTCGCCGGTGAGGGGGTCGACAACGTTGCCGCAGGCGTTGACCGAGACCACGGCGCCTACCTTAACGGGACCGAGCGCCACGGCGGCAGTGCCAAGGCCGGCCTTCATGCAGGTGGCAGGGCCCATGAGCTTACCTACGGTGGCACCGGTGCCGGCGCCCACATTGCCTTGCTCGAGCGTGGTGGGGGTGTTGTCGAGTGCCTCGCGCACGGCGGCGATGCCGGCCTCTATGTCGGGGCGTACGGTGGGGTCGCCAAAGGCAAGGTCGAAGATACAGCTGGAGCACACGATAGGCACCTGCGTGGGGCCGACGGGAAGGCCGATGCCGCGGCTCTCAAGCTCGCGAGCGACGCCGCTTGCAGCCTCGAGGCCAAAGGCCGATCCACCCGAAAGGCAGACGGCGTGGACCTTGTCCACGGTGTTCTCGGGTCGCAGCAGGTCGGTTTCGCGCGAAGCGGGAGCACCGCCGCGAACGTCAACGCCGCCGGTGGCGCCCTCGGGCGCCACGATTACGGTGCAGCCGGTGCCAGCCTCCCCGTCCGTATAGTTGCCAAAGCAAAAGCCATCGACATTGCAAACATCGATGGCTTCGAGCAGTGTGTCCATGTTTTCTCCTATCGGTTTTCCGCCGGGCCTTATGCCCGGTCGGGATCCGTGCGGTACGGCAAAATTGTAGGCGCTGGGGGATACCCAGCGCCAGATGCAATTACGAGAGTTTTTGAATCGCGCGTGCGACGCGAGCGATGGGCAAGCCCACCACGTTGTAGAAGTCACCCGAAATATCGTGCACAAGCATGCGGCCGCCTGTGCCTTGGATACCGTAGGCCCCGGCCTTGTCCATGGGTTCGCCGGAGGCAACATAGCGCTCGATCTGCTCTTCGGTAAGCTCATAGAACGTCACGTCGGTCACATCGACAAACGACAGGCTCTCGGCGGCATGCGGAGCTGTAGCGTCGCCGGCTTTAACGATGCAGACGCCGGTTGCGACCTGGTGCGTGCGGCCCGAAAGCTCGCGGAGCATGGTGCGCGCCTCGTCCTCGGTTGCCGGCTTGCCCAAAATCTTGCCATCGAAGGTGACAATAGTATCGGCCGCGACGGTCAGTTCGTTGGGCTCGGCATGCTCGGCGGCGATGGCGGCGGCTTTGGCTCGTGCCAAGCGCTCGACAAGTGTAAGCGGCGCCTCGCCATCGTACGGCGTTTCATCGATATCGGCAGGAATGATGCGAATGTCATAGCCAGCTTCGCGCATGAGCTCGATGCGGCGTGGCGATTGCGAAGCCAAAATCATAGCTGGATGCCCTCGGCGACCTTCTCGACGGCCTTGTCGCCGGCGAGCGTGCGCAGCAGTTCAAGCGCAAAGGGGAGCGACTGGGCCATGCCGCTGGCGGTGATGATGTTGCCGTCGTGTGTAACCTTGTCACCGGTATAGGCGCCCTCGGGGAAGCTCTTCTCAAAGCCAGGGAAGCATGTGGCGTGGCGCCCCTCGAGCAGGTCGAGCTCGCCCAAGATAAACGGGGCGGCGCAGATGGCGGCAACGTGCTTAGTTGCGGCGAACTCGCAGACCACGTCGCAGACGCGCTGGTCGGCGCGCAGGTTGGTGGCTCCGGGCAGGCCGCCGGGGAGCACGACGCAGTCATACTCGTCAAAGTTGATCTCGTCAAAGAGCGCATCGCAGGTCACGGGAATTTGCAGCGAGCTCACGACCTCACGCGTGGGCATGATCGAGACGAGCGTGGCGCGCACGCCGCCGCGACGCATGACATCGACCATGGTCAAGCATTCAATAGTTTCAAAGCCATCGGCGGCGAGAACGGCAACGCTGGGCATGAGGGTTCCTTTCATAGGCGGCATACAATTAGCCGTCTTATACCCCGAAGACCTCCGCTTGCCACGCTCGATTTCCCAATGATTTTTCTGAGCAATGATTAAGTGGCTAGTTGCGCCTAAGGTGGACTACCGTCTCGCAGTGGAAGGTTTGCGGGAACAGGTCGACTGGCGTGATCTTTACGGGGGAGAAGGTGCCTTCTTCGACAAAGCGTTTGAGATCGCGCGCCAGGGTGGCCGGGTCGCAGCTCACGTAGGCGACATCGCGAGCACTCGTGCTGGCGATAAGGTCGATCGCCTCGGGGGCGAGACCTGCGCGCGGCGGGTCGACCACCAAGACGTCGGCATCCTGGTCGGGGAACTCGCGCACCGCGTCTCCGCCAATGACGTCGACGTTATCAAGCTTGTTGATCTCTAGGTTACGGCGTAGATCGCGCACGGCGGGGCCGTAGGCCTCGACGGCGGCGACAAAGTCGCAGCGGCGGGCGAGCGGCAGGGTAAAGGTGCCGGCACCGCAGTACAGGTCTACGGCAAGCTCGTCTTCCTGCGGGTCGAGCGCTTCCATGACAAGCTCGATCAAAATCTCGGCACCCTTGGTGTTGACCTGGAAAAAAGACGGGGCAGACAAGCGCATCTGACCCTCGGCGATATTCTCGGTCCATGAGCCCTCTCCGGCGAGCATTTCGACCTTGGAGACACGGCGGGCCTTCTTTTCGCCCTTGCTCATCACGCGCACGATGCTCGTGGGATGAGCGGCGTCCGCCAGCACGCGGGAGACCTGCGAGCGCGGAAAAGAGCCTGTGGGCGTCCAGAGTGCGACCTCGAGTGCCTTGGTGCGGCGCGATGCGCGAATGCCCACGCGTTCGAGCCCCAAGTCATGGCTGCCGCTTAGATAGTTGAGTGCGCCGACGACCGATTTGAGCGCCTTCGGGAAGCGCTTATCGAACAGCGGGCACGAATCGACGGTCACGATTTTGCTGGGGTCGACACCGTGCATGCCAAGGCGAACGCGACCGTTGACGACGGTCGGTTCGAGTTCGATTTTATTGCGGTAGCCCCAGGCGTCCTTGGTGTGGCGGATGGGCTGTATCAGCTCATCGACCTGCTCAGGAGCGAACTTGCCGATGCGCTCGAGCGTGGAGCGCAGGTTTTGCTCCTTGGCGGCGAGCTGTGCCGTGCGTGAGAGATTGCCCCACGAGCAGCCGCCGCAGATGCCCACGAAGGGGCAGGGAGGCTGAATGCGATCGGGACTTGGCTCCAGAATCTCGGTGGTGCGGGCGCGCATGAACGACTTGCCGTCCTGTACGACCTCGGCCTCGACGGTGTCGCCTGCCACGGCGCCCTGCACAAAGACGGCTTTGCCGTTGTCGGCGTGCGCCAGACCGTCGGCGCCGTAGGTCATCGATTCTATAGTGAGCTTCATATCCCTGCCTGTCATTCGCGTTGTTGTTCGCACCATGGTAGCAGGGAAAAGCGCCCCGCATCCGAGGCTTTCCTCAAATGCGGGGCGCTTCTACAAACTGCTTCTACAAACGACTATTTCGTCTTGCCGGTAATGAGCGTCTTAAGACCCAGACCGATCAGGCCCAGGCCCATGCGCACGCGGCCGGGGCGATGGCGCTCGATGGCCTTGGTCTTGCCGGCGGGCTTATCGCGACGGGCACTCGTCCCGGGTGCGGACTTGGTGACCTGCGGCTCGGGCTGAGGTGCAGGTGCAGGCTCGGGCTCAATGACGGTCGCCTGGACCTCTTGGACCTTGGGCGTGGTCGGCTGCGGATCAGGAGCTGGGGCGGGCTTTGCCTCGGCGGCGGGCTCCGGAGTCGCGGTAGCGGGCTCGGGCGCTTTCTCCATGGCGGGCTCTGCGGCAGCCTCGGGCTCATTCACCGGGGGAGTGGCAACCGCTTCCGGTTTGGCGGCTGCCCCATGTTCAACCTCGGCCTGAATAGCTTCTTCGGCCACACGTTCCTTCTCCTGTGCGCGCTGCTGCGCGGCGGCCTCGGCGTTGCGATAGGCACGCTCCAGTAGAGCTTCCTGCGAGTTGAAGGGTTTCTCACCCTCTGCACGTTCCACGGGGACCCAGGTGCCGTCGCTCGTGAGGCTGCGGGCCTTCACGTTGTCCTGCAGCTGCATGCCCATGTACTCGTGCACTAGGGCGCGGCAGGTGGGGTCGAGCACGGGGAAGGCGATCTCCACGCGGTGCTCGGTGTTGCGTGTCATCATGTCTGCCGAGCTCAGGTAAATCATGTCCGAGTCCACGCCAAAAGCGTAAACACGGGCGTGCTCCAAAAAGCGTCCGACGATGGAGCGGACATGCACGTTCTCGGTCTTGCCCGGAACACCGGGCTTGAGGCACGAGATGCCGCGGATGATCATGTCTACGCGCACGCCGGCACACGATGCCTCGGCGATCTTGTCGATAACCTCGCGGTCGGTCAGCGAGTTGAGCTTAAAGAACACGCGGGCGGGCTTGCCGGCAAGGGCGCGCTGGATCTCGCGGTCAAGCCCGCGCATGATGAGCGGTTTCAGTCCGACGGGCGCCACACCCAGGAAGCGGTAGTCGCCGCGCAGGTTGCCCAGCGACAGATTGCGGAAGAACAGGTTGGCGTCTTCACCGATGCCGGGATGGGCCGTCATGAGCATAAAGTCGCTGTAGAGTTTGGCCGTCTTCTCGTTAAAGTTGCCGGTGCCCAAAAGCGTGAGGCGGGTGAGCGCCATACCCTCGCGATAGGTGAGCTGGCAGATCTTTGAGTGGCATTTAAAGCCCTCGGAACCATAGATGACGGTGCAGCCCGCTTCTTCCAGACGCTCGGCCCACTCGATGTTGTTCTGCTCGTCAAAGCGCGCGCGGAGCTCCATGAGCACCGTGACCTCTTTGCCGTTCTCGGCAGCATCGATCAGCGACTCGCACAGGCGGCTCTGCTTGGCCACGCGGTAGAGCGTGATGCGCAGCGAGATGCACTCGGGGTCATAGGCGGCCTCGTGCACCAGGTCCAAGAACGGGTTCATGGCCTCGTAGGGATAAAAGAGCAGCTTGTCGTGCTGCAGCACCTGCTCGCGGATGGAGCGGGTCATGTCGATGTTGGGATTGGGCTGCGGCCTAAACGGCGTAAAGAGCAGCTCGTTGCGCAGGTGCTCGGGAATCTTGCCCTCAATGCCGAAGACGTAGCTCAGGTTGAGCGGGATATCGCAGGTAAAGACAGAGCGGCGCGAAAGCTCGAGCGCCTTGCGGATAGTCTTGAGCGTTGCCTTCTCGAGCGACCCCGAGACCGCGAGCACTACCGGCTGCAGGCGCAGGCGCTTCTTGAGGATGCGCTTCATGTGCTGGCGGTAGTCCTCTTCCTCTTCGACGCCCTCGCCGTCCGGATCGATGTCGGCGTTGCGGGTGACGCGGATCAGCGCACGATCCAGCGGCTTATAGGAGCCAAAGCAGCTGTCCAAGCAGGCGAGGATGACGCCCTCGAGCAAGATGTAGGAGTAGGTGCCGGTGGGCGAGGGGATCTCGACCACGCGGTTCATTGAGGCGGGAATCTCGATAAGGCCCAGCAGGCTCTCCTCGTCGGTGGCGCCGTCCAGACCACAGGCCAGATAGAGCGCGCCATTGCGCAGGTTGGGGAAGGGGTGGCGCGGATCGATGACCAGCGGCGAGATGACCGGTGACACGTAGGCCTGGAAGTAGCGGGTTACAAAGGTGCGCTCCTCGGGCGTAAGCGAATCGATGCGGGCGCGGTGAACGCCCAAGGTGTCGAGCTTGCCCTCGATGCTCTTAAAGATGGACTCCCAACGGGTAAGGAGCCCGGGCATTTCGGCCATGACAGCATCGACCTGTTCGGAGGCGGTCATATTGCTCTTGTTGTCGACAGGTTGTTTTTTGAGCTCCGCCAGATCGGACAGGCCGCCCACGCGCACCATAAGGAACTCGTCGAGGTTGGACTCGAAGATCGAGACGAACTTTAGTCGCTCGAATAACGGAACGGTTTCGTCGAAGGCTTCGTCGAGCACGCGGTTGTCAAAGCGTAGCCAGCTGAGCTCTCGGTTTTGCGTGTACGAGAAGTCGCGCGGCGGTTTGCGCAGCTTTGCGGCGGCTTGCTTCTTTTCGATTTTGCTCGGCATATGCATCTGTCCGTTCAGTCCCCACAAGGGACGGTAGCCTAACACTAATCACTATTGTCTCAATTTAGTCGACCTGTGGCACGGACGCATCGCGCGAACGGTATCTTTACCTACTTCTTACGCTGCCAAGGCATGCAACTAACTGCCCAACTCGTTTAGAAACAATCTATATCCATACTCAATTGGTGAGGATGTATGAATAAGAATGATTGAGAGCTGAATATAATCGAATCCAAATTGAATCATGAACAAACGACATATATATGCAGAAAACCGTTTTAGCTATGCAATTCCTAAACATGAAAATATTTGTGCAATCTAGCTTAATTCCTTAGAAAAAAGAACATTTACCTTTGAAAACCTGCTTTAGAGAACCGAAGTGCATCATGGGGGAATCATATGAGATATACCGTTCATCGCACTTTGCTGACCGTTCGGGGGCGAGGTGGAATTGCAGGTGGTTTTTGGATATAACTAGAGCTGTCAGCAAGCAGCGTCCCATACGGAGGGGCGCTGATACATTCGGCCAGTAAGGCCCGAAAGAAAGGTAGGAGGCCATGACGAAAGGTCTGCACGTGCCTTCCGAGATCGGCAAGCTCAGGAAGGTCTGCCTGCACCGTCCCGGCGA